>Ga0137437_1000012_pt1 | contig 52526 bp, 51 predicted proteins | sample EasRivERMGT138_2_FD_102332 | JGI IMG/M metagenome (GOLD analysis project Ga0137437, IMG submission 102332) | Soil microbial communities from meander-bound floodplain in the East River, Colorado, USA - East River MetaG ERMGT138_2 | ecosystem: Environmental > Terrestrial > Soil > Floodplain ...
ACGTGGCTCGTCGCGATCGTGAGAATCTTGGTCGCGTCGCGCCGGCCCTGGCTCTCGCTCGCCTTCGCCACCTGATCGTAGCTCACGTAGGTCCCGAGGCCCTTGTCGGCCGAAACCTTCGTCAACGCCGCGGTCAACGTCGTCTTGCCGTGGTCCACGTGTCCGATCGTACCCACGTTCACGTGCGGCTTAGTGCGTTCGAATTTTGCCTTGGCCATTGCTCGCTGATTCCTTGATGAGTGTTCGCTTCAATAACAATTCGTCGTTCCCAGAGCTCGCGACCGGGATTGAACCGGTGACCTCGTCCTTACCAAGGACGCGCTCTACCGACTGAGCTACGCGAGCGTTCTGCAGAGCGGGCGACGGGGCTCGAACCCGTGACCCTCAGCTTGGAAGGCTGATGCTCTACCAACTGAGCTACGCCCGCGGCGCCACAGTGGTGGGGGAAGGATTCGAACCTTCGTAGCGCTAAGCGCGGCAGATTTACAGTCTGCTCCCTTTGGCCACTCGGGCACCCCACCGCGCCCAATTCGCCTTCCGCCCGCCCACCCTTGACACGTCCGCTGACAACAGACCCCGCGTTTGCTGGCGCGCGGGGTTTGTTGTTCCCAGAGTTCGGGTTTGAGCTGACGAAGGGACTCGAACCCTTAACCTGCTGATTACAAATCAGCTGCTCTACCAGTTGAGCTACGTCAGCTGGCCGAGTCTCAAAACTGACAGACTCGTAATTAAAACGAGCTGCGTGACTATGGCAAGGGACGGACTTCGAACGACTTAGGCCTCGTCAGCGGGTTTTCCATTTGGTGCCGAGCGGGGTGTCCTCGATTTCGACGCCGCGCCCCGCGAGCTCGGCCCGGATCGCGTCGGCGGCCTTGAAATCCTTGGACTTACGGGCCTGGGCCCGAGCCGCGATCCGCTCCTCCACCCAACGCGCCAACCCCGGATCGACGCGCTTGGACGTCGGCAGCACGTCGAGCACCCCGGCGACCCGCTCGAACGCGGCAAGCGCCGCGCCCGCCCCGCCGCCCGGAGCCGGTTTGTCGAGCTCTCGATTCGCGGCGCGGACGAATTCGAACAACGCGGCAACCGCGCGCGGCGCGTTGAGATCGTCGTTCAACGCCGCGGCCGCATCCTGCTCGAAGCTGTCGGCAATCTTCGACAACTCCCCGGCTCCTGAATCCCGGTTCCCAGCTCCTTGCAGTCGTTGGTGAAACTCTCCGAGCCTCCGCACACCCTCTTTCGCCGCGTCGAGCGCTTCATCGGTGAAGTCGACCGCCTGCCGGTAGTGCGTTTGGAAAAACAGGAGTCGCACGGCCGCCGCGTCGATTCCCTGCTCTCGTAAGTCGCGCGCGGTGAGAAAATTTCCATGGCGCTTCGACATCTTGGTGCCGCGCACGTTCAGGAATTCGCCGTGCACCCAGTGGCGGCAGAACTGCTTTCCCGTCGCGCCTTCGGATTGCGCGATTTCATTTTCGTGATGCGGGAAAATCAGATCGATGCCGCCCGCGTGAATGTCGAGCGTCTGCACGCCGCAGCACTTGGCGATTTCCGCGAGCGACATCGCGGAGCACTCGAGATGCCACCCCGGACGTCCCCGCCCGAACGGCGCGTCCCACGCCGCGCCAACTGCCTCGTCCTCGGCATCCGCTTTTTTCCACAGCGCGAAGTCGCTGGGATCACCTTTGGCGTATTCGTCGCTGGCCACGCGCGCCCCCACCTTGATCTCGCGCTTGTCGAGCTGTGACAGGCGGCCGTACGTGGGAAACTTTTGAATCGCGAAGTAGACCGAGCCGTCCTCTCCTTTATATGCGACGCCGCGCTCCAGCAGCCGCGACACCAGGTCGATCATCTGGGGCATGTACGCGGTCGCCGGTGTGTACACATGCGCCGGCTTGATGCGCAGGTAATCGCGGTCTTCGAAGAACGCCTTGGTGAACGGCGCCGTGTGCTCGACCAGTGTTTTCCCCGCCTGGCGCGCGGCCTTGATCGTGCGATCGTCGACGTCGGTCAGGTTCATGATGTGAAAGACGTCGTACCCGGCGTGCTCGAGCCAGCGCCGCAGCAGATCCTCGAACAGAAATGTCCGGAAGTTGCCGATGTGCGCGAAGTTCCACACCGTCGGACCGCAGGTGTAGAGCGTGACGCGCGGCGGCGCGAGCGGCTGGAGCGGCTCGATCCGGCGGGTCAGCGTATTGAACAGCGAAACCTGAGGAAGCGCCGTCATTGACGGCGAAACGTACTAACGGGTGTCGTGGGTTTCCAGCACGATCTCTTCCAACGATTTCACACGCACCCGCGAGGCCCGGACCGCCAGGCGATGGGCCCGGCACAGCGCCAGCGCCGATTCCACGGTCCGGCCCGCCAGCGGCGCCTCGATCCCGGCATCCGTGATCCGAAACCCGGGCGGCGGCTCGGGCGGTGGGCCGTCGAGGATGACTTCGAGCACGCGCTCGCCGAGCAGGGCCGGGAGCGGCCCGGCGCGGACGACCCGACCCTCGCGCAACACCAGCGCGCGCGCGGCCAGCCGTTCGAGCGCCGCGGGGTCGCGCGCCGTGATCAGGATGGCGACCCCCTCGGCGGCGAGTCGTGCCATGCGGCCGCGCAGGTCGCGGCGCGCGATTGCGTCGAGGTTCGTCAAGAACTCATCGAGCACGAGCACGCGCCGGCGGCCCAGGATCGCTTGTGCCAACGCGAGGCGCTGGACATCCGCGTGTCCCAGCTCGCGCACGGGCAGCTCGGCAGCGGCGCCCAGGCCGGTCAGTTCCAGCGCCTCCCGCACGAGCCTGAGCGGCGCGCGCTCGGGGGGGGGGTCGGCGGCAGCATGCAATCGGGCATAATAGACCAGCGCTTCCCGCACGCGCGCCGCGAGCGGAAAGACAGGATGGTCCGGCGCATACCCAATGAATCGACGCGCCACGGCGTCGGTGATGCGCCGGCCCCAGACCCATGCTTCTCCCCGGGCCGGCCGGAGGCATCCCGCGGCCACTTGCAGCAACGTCGTTTTCCCCGCGCCCGCCGGTCCGACCACGCCGGCGATTTCGCCCGGCAATAGCGCCAACGACACACCGCGGAGTCCACGCACGGCGACGTCGGAGAGGGTGAGGGCGAAATCAGTCATCGGTGGTGGGTCATCGGTTGAGTGCGCTGCCGGCCGATGAACGCGCTCGCAAGCAGGATTCCGAGGCCTGTCCAGGCGAGCGCGTGAATGAGGGCGCCCCAGTCCCCACCCCGGATGCTTCGATAGTGCCACAGCGCGGGGCCGAGCTCGAGCACGCTTGCGGCCGCCAGACGCACGAAGCCGGGTTCGGCGAGCGCGACGATCCGCTCGGGCGCCACGGCCCCGGCCAGCGCCATAAAGAGGAAGAGCCCCATCGCGGCGGGATTGCCCAGCGGGATCACCACGGCGAGCGCACAGCTCCCGACCGTCGCCGCCGCGAGGCTGCCGGCGATCGCGACACCTGGCTGCCATCCCAACGCCGCGGCGGAGACCATGGCGAGCAGTATCCCCGGGCTGACGAGGGCAATCCAGCGACCGGTGGCGATCGCGAGCGGGGTCGTCGGATGGCCGAGCGCGGTGCTCAGCGCGCCCCGCTCACTCTCGTTTCCTGCCACGCCGCCGGCGGCCACGATGGCGCCCAGCGACCCGGCAAGCAGGGTCACGGTGACTGGATCGACACCGCGTGAGCCGAGCCAGAGGAGGGTCGCACCGAGCGCGAGGAGTAAGAGGCCGAGGCGTGTGCGCGTGAACCGCGGCGTGACGAACGCGAATTCGGCGAGGACGCAATGAAGGAATCGCATTGCGACAGGATAGGGCGACGTGGGGCGGCGCGCGGTACCGATTTGCCGCCGAACCAATCAAATCGTCGCGCGCGCTCCGATGATTGCCTCCACGAGGGCGTCCGAATCGAACCGCACCGGATCGGTCGCCGACAATCCGGTTTCCTCCGCCGCGCGCACACACGCTTCGCGCGCCGCCGCTTCATCCATGTCGTAGGTATTGAGACAAATCCCGATCACTTTTGTCGGATGCACCGGTTGCGCGGCACTCTCGTAGATGTCGATCATCTCCACATACGACGGAATCTTCACCCACGGCTCGCGCCCGTGATAGTCGCCGATGAAATCGCGCGTCACCTGGTGACAGAGAATCAGCGCATCGGGGCAGGAGCCGTGCAGCAGGCCGAGCGTGACGCCCGAGTATCCCGGATGAATGAGACTGCCCTGCCCCTCCACGAGCACGATGTCGTTGTCCTTCGCGCCCTGGAGCACGAGCTGCTCGGCGGCACCCGCAATGAAATCGGCGACGACCGCATCGACCGCGATCCCCCAGCCCTCGATGAAAATCCCCGTCTGGCCCGTCGCGACGAAGCTGGTCCGGTGCCCGCGCTTCACGAGCTCGTCGCGCAGCTGCAGCTGCGCCGTCATCTTGCCCACGTTGCAGTCGGACCCGACCGCCAGCACCACCAGGGCATCGACCTCAGCCGCGCGGCCATCGGCAATCGGCAGATTCGGCGGCGGCCGGCGCGCATCGAGAATGCGCACGCCGCGGGCCTTGGCGAGCGGGCCTAGCTCCGGATCGTCACTGATAAACGTGTGCAGCCCGCTCCAAATCTCGAGCTTTCTTTCGATCGCCGAACGCAGCCAGCCCTTCCATTCATCGGGCAGTTTTCCGCCGGGGGGCGCGATCCCAATCATCACGGCCGTCGCGCCCCCTCCCTTGCCCTGCGCGATGCCCCGCTCGAAATCGCCCACGACCGGAATTTTTCCGCCGAATCCGAGCACATCCTGAACGGTTTTCCCGGCCTGCGTGCGGTCGAGCACCGCGACGATGCGCTCGGGGAAATAGCGAATGCAGGAGTTGGCGGTCTTGGAGCTGAGCGGACCGAATTCGCCGTCGGCGATGATCAGAAAGCGATGTTGAGGCACCGTCATGAAACGGGCGTGGGGACCCTTCGGCGTTCCGGACCGGTCCAGGCTTCACTGGTGGGGCGCAGCACGGCCCGCTCGGTCGTCACTTCCCCGTAAACCTCGCGATGCAGAATGTGCCGGACCAGCACCATCACCACGCACAGGAACGGCACGGCGACGATCAGTCCGATCGGACCCAGCAGTGTTCCCATGATGAGCACGCTCGAGATCGTGAGCACGGGCGGGAGATCGACCTTATGCTGCATGATGCGTGGCACCACCACATTCGCTTCGAACACGTGCACGACGACCCCCAGGATGACCACGAGCAGCACTTGGACCCAGTCACCCGACGCGATGACGAAGAGGGCCGGCAGCAGCGTCGACACCAGCGTGCCGAAGAACGGAACGATGGCTACGAGGCCGGTGAAAATACCGAACGCGAGCCAGTAGGGGACGCCCAGAATCCAGAGCCCGACGGCGGTGAGCAGTGCCAGCACCGCCATCGCGAGCAGCTGGCCGACCACCCACGCGCGCAAGGTCATGCCCGCATCCTGGGAGATACGCGCGGCGATGGAGCGATAGCGCGGCGCAATCAACGAGATCAACCCATCGGCATAGAGCCGGGGCTGGCGCGCGAGATACAGCGCCATGACCAGCACGCTGGCGGCTTCGATGAAGACCTTGCCGCCGCCGCGCACATACCCAATGAAGGACCCCCGGACGAAGCCCATCGCATCAGCGATCAAACCCGCGACGAGACCGGAAGAAGGATTGGCCAGCTCCGTGCGCGCGAGCGCGGGATACTGCCGGGCCCAGCGCGCCAGCACGTCCTGAATGTTGGTGAGGGTCTGCGGTAAGCCACCGACCAGCGCCTGGGTCTGATCGACGACCGGGGGAACCAGGAGCACCCCGATGCCGACCACGCCGGCGAGCGTGACGACTACCGCGATCGTGAGGCCGAGCCAGCGCCGCAATCCGAAGCGCCGCTCCAGCCAATCGGTGATGGCCGAGAGATAGACGCCGAGCAGAATCGCGAGGAAGACGAGCAGCAGGACTTCGACGACCCGAACGATGAACCAGACGAACAGGGCCGCAACAAAGAGCGCCACAAACGTGGCGCTCGACAACCGGCCGGACGCATTCGGCTGGGGACTGGTCAGCTCTTCTGCTCCGCGTCGTCATCCTCGAGCAGCTCGGCTTCCTGAGCGCCTTTGCCGAGCGCGCGCGTCTGTTCCTGCTTGCCGCCGGGCAGCAGCCCCATCTTCTGCTTCAGCGCGACCAGCTGCTGGTCGGCGTCGGCCTTCACCTCGAGGCCCTGGAACTGCTTGATGAGCGAATCGCCCGAGAGCTCTTCGCTGACCTCGGCCGCCGCGATGAGCTTGCGCTCCTCGTGCTCGATCTGCTCGGCCATGCGCTCGAACGTCTCGAACGCGCTCTTGTCGGAGATCTGCCCCATCGTCTCCTGAATGCGCTTGTGGGCCTCGGCGCGCTTCTGCCGCGCGATCAGGATGTTCTTCTTGCGCTTGGCCTCTTCGATCTTGTCGTTGAGCGCGCGCAGTGAATTCTTGAGCTTGTCGGTCTCTTCGCGGTGCTTGACCCACGTCTCCTGGAGCTGCACCGCGTTCTGCACGTGCTCGTTGTAGCGCAGCAGCGCCTGCTTGGCGAGATCGTCGCGGCCTTCCTGCACCGCCAGCACGGCCCGCTTCTCCCAGTCCTCGGAGAGCTTTTTCTCCTGCTCGGCCTGGGCCGAGAGACGCTTCTCATCGGCGATCGCGGAGGCCACCTGCTGCTTCGCTTTCGCCAGCTGGCTCCGCATGTCGATGATGAGTTGTTCGAGAACCTTTCCCGGGTTCTCGGCGCGCGCGATCAGGTCGTTGATGTTCGACCGGATCAGCGTGGACAGACGATCGATGATCCCCATCTATGCTCCTGGCAATGAGCGCTCGCGCTTTTGCGCGAGCAGCCGCTCCGCGAAATCCAGCCGCTCGGCCATCTCGGTTATCTGCCCCTGCATGTCGATGACGCGCTGCTCCAGCTCCGCGACATGTCCCGCGTCGACTCCCTCGATCGCCTCACTCGACTTCTTGCGGCCGCGAATCCGCTCCGCCAACGCCGAGGCGATGTCCGACTTGAAGAACGCCCACAGGACGATGCCGGCGATCACCATTCCGCCGATCATCCCGATCAGCGGAGTCAGCTGATTCGGGTCGAACGGAATGGGCGGCGGCAGGTCGGTCGGCGATTGCAAAAGCAGCACGTGCTCTCCTACGCCGTGGGCTGTTCGCCCGTTTCACCAGGCAACATCACGTCCGGGGCCGGCCCAACTGCGCACTCCCTTGCTGCTGACCGAGTAGCCGCTCGGTAAAATCTACTCGCTCCGCCAGTTCCGCCACCTCCCGGCGCAGCGCATCCACGCTATCGACCAACTCCGTCATCTCCTCGGTGCTTCCGCCCGTGCCCGGCCGCGGCACTGGACCGTGCCGGAGCCGGTCGGCGAATGCCTTGCCAACAGGCGACATCGAGATCGCCCAGGCGAAAAACCCGCCAACCGCAACGATAGGGATCATGAGCGCCAGGACGCCTTCCACGCCGCCTCCTCAGCGTCCCGGCTTGGGCAGCGCATCCTGCTGCTGCCGGGCCAGTAGCCGCTCGGTGAAATCCACTCGCTCCGCAAGCTCCGTGAGCTCCTGCCGTACCTGCTGGAGCTCGGTCAGGATCTCGTCCCGCTCCGCGGGATCGATCCCGGCTTGACGATGCTCGCCGGAGATCCGCTTGGCGACCGCGGCAGCCACCGGCCGCAGCACCGTGAACACACCGCCGAAGAACACGACGGCCGCGAGGGCTTCGGGCCCGCTCATCGCTCGATTCGCTTGGCGAGCAAGCGCTCCTGGAAGTCGACGCGCTCACCCAGGTCCGCGATCTCGCGCCGCGTCTGCTGCATCTCCGCGAGGATATCCTCGCGCAGCGCGAGCAGCTCCTCCTTGAGGCCGGCATCGAGCGCGTGCGGGCGGATGCGATCTGCCAACGCCCGCACGAGCGGCAAGGTGACGATCAGCACGCCGGCTATCACGCCCAGGACCGCGATGACTTCTGCGCCATCCATCCGCTCACCTCACCGGCGGGGGGGGGAGCCGTTCGGCTTCGCGCTGCTTGGCGACCATGCGCTCCAGAAAGTCGACGCGCTCGCCCAGCTCGCTCAGCTGCTCGGGCAGATGACGCATCTCGTCGAGCTCGCTCCGGAGGTCTTTCAAGACGGCGACCGTTTCGTCGTCCTCGACCGTGATCTTTTTGCCGGTGATACGCGCCGCCAACGCCTTGCCGATCGGCGATATCGCCAGGAGGAACAGCGTGCCGCCGCCGAAGAGCAGGACGACCGCGACAAGACCGATGATGTCGTCGTTCACCGGTCACTTCTGCCCTTGGGCAACGCGCACAGAATGCTCATGGGAAGTTCCGGACCGTTAAACATCGCGCCCCTCTTCTTCTTGGCTCTGTTCAACCTAGTCCCTAGTCCCCGGCCTGCAACACCTTCCGGAGATACTGCCCCGTGTGCGATGCTTTGGACTGGGCCACGCGCTCCGGCGGCCCCTCCGCGACGACGCGGCCACCCAACTCTCCACCTTCGGGGCCGAGGTCGATCACCCAGTCCGCCGTTTTCACGACGTCGAGGTTGTGCTCGATGACGACGACCGTATTGCCCTTGTCCACCAGCCGGTGCAGCACCTCCAGGAGCAATCGCACGTCCTCGAAATGCAGCCCCGTCGTCGGCTCGTCGAGGATATACAGTGTTCGGCCCGTGTCCCGTTTGGCGAGCTCCGTGGCAAGCTTCACGCGCTGGGCTTCGCCGCCCGAGAGGGTCGTCGCCGACTGTCCGAGATGGATGTATCCCAGTCCTACGTCGTTGAGTAACTCGAGTTTCGTCTTGATACGCGGCTGATGCTCGAAGAAGTCGAGCGCGTCGGCGACCGTCAGGTCGAGCACGTCGGCGATCGACTTTCCTTTATATCGGACCTCCAGGGTCTCGCGGTTGTAGCGCCGGCCCTTACAGACGTCGCACGGAACGTAGACGTCGGGCAGAAAGTGCATTTCGACTTTCACGAGCCCGTCGCCCTGACACGCTTCGCAGCGCCCGCCCTTCACGTTGAACGAGAACCGGCCCGGCCCGTACCCGCGCAGTTTGGACTCCGGCAGATAGGTGAACAGCTCGCGGATCGGGGTGAACAAACCAGTGTACGTCGCGGGGTTGGACCGCGGCGTCCGGCCGATCGGGCTCTGGTCGATGTCGATGACCTTGTCGATGTGATCGAGCCCTTCGATCCGCTCGTGCGCCCCGGGCACGACTTTCGCCCGATAGAAATAGCGGGCCAGCGCCTGATACAGGATATCGGTGACCAGCGTCGATTTTCCGGAGCCCGACACGCCCGTCACCGCGACAAACGTCCCGAGCGGGATCTCGACCGTCAGGTCCTTCAGATTGTGGTGTCGAGCGCCCCGCACGCGCAGGACGCGGTCCGCACTCACCATGCGCCGCTGCGGCGGCACCGGGATCCGCAGTTCGCCGCGCAGGTAGCGCGCGGTGAGCGAATCGCGGTGCTGGAGCACCTGCTCGAGCGCGCCCGCGGCCACGACTTCGCCGCCGTGCCGGCCCGCGCGCGGTCCCAGGTCCACGACGTAATCGGCGCTGCGAATCGTTTCCTCGTCGTGCTCTACCACGAGCACCGTATTGCCGAGGTCACGCAGCTCCTTGAGCGTCGCGAGCAAGCGCGCGTTATCGCGCTGGTGCAGGCCGATCGACGGCTCGTCGAGGATGTACAGCACGCCGACGAGACGACTGCCGATCTGCGTCGCCAGCCGGATGCGCTGCGCCTCGCCTCCCGACAACGTCGCGGCCGAGCGATCGAGCGTGAGATAATCGAGGCCGACGTCGACGAGAAACCGCAACCGGTCGGTGACCTCTTTGAGAATCGGCCCGGCCACCTCCGGATTGAGCCCGCGCACATTCGAGAAAAACTCGAGCGCCACGCGCACCGGCAGGGCCACGACCTCGCCGATGCTCTTCCCCGTTACCAGGACCGAGAGGCTTTCCGGCTTGAGCCGCCGCCCGCCGCACGTGGGACAGGGCTGCTCGACCATGTACTGCTCGAGCTGCTCACGTACGGCGTCCGACGCCGTCTCCCGGTAGCGCTTCTCGACATGATCGAGGACGCCCTTCCAGCCCGATTCGTAGGAGCCGTGCCAGCGCTCGCTGTCGTACTGATAGGTGATCGTTTTTCCCGGCGCGCCCTTGAGGAGGAGCTTCTGCACGGCCGGCGAGAGATTCTTCCACGGCGCGTCGAGATCGAACTTGTACGTCTTCGCGAGCGCCGGGAGCACGACTTTCTTCAAATACCCGCTCGGCTCGCCCCAGGGCAGCACGACGCCTTCGAGAATCGACAGACTGTGGTCGCCGAGCACGAGGTCGGCATTCACCTCGCGCCGGGTGCCGAGCCCGGAGCAGTCGGGACAGGCGCCATAGGGTGAGTTGAAGGAGAACTGCCGCGGCTCGAGCTCCGGCATGGACAGCCCGCACTTGGGGCACGCGTAGCGCTCCGAGAACAGCCGTGACCGCGGCGAGCCCCCCCCCGGCTGGCGCACGACCTCGACCACGCCGTCGGCCGCCTTGAGCGCCGTCTCGATCGAATCGGCGAGCCGGCGGCGATCGGCGGCGCGGACCACGAGTCGATCGACCACGACCGCGATATCGTGATTCTGGCGCCGGTTGAGCTTGGGCACGTTGGACAGGTCGTACGTCTCGCCGTTCACGCGCACCCGCACGAATCCCTGCTTCTGCATCGCGTCGAACACGTCGCGGAACTCGCCTTTGCGCCCGCGCACCAGCGGCGCGAGCACCTCGATCTTGGTGCCGTCCGGCCACGCGAGCACGAGATCGGTGATCTGCGACGCGGACTGCCGTTCCACCGGTGTCCCATCGTTGGGGCAATGCGGCGTCCCGGTGCGGGCCCAGAGCAGACGGAGGTAGTCGTAGATCTCCGTGATCGTGCCGACGGTCGAGCGCGGGTTGGCGCCGGCCGTCTTCTGCTCGATCGAAATCGCGGGCGAGAGCCCTTCGATCGCATCCACGTCGGGCTTGTCCATGAGCCCGAGGAACTGGCGGGCGTACGCCGACAGCGACTCGACGTAGCGGCGCTGGCCTTCGGCGTAGATGGTGTCGAAGGCAAGCGACGACTTCCCCGATCCGGACAGCCCGGTGATCACGACCAGGGCATTCCGGGGCAGCTCGACATCGATGTTCTTGAGATTGTGTTCGCGGGCCCCACGAACGACGAGCGCGTCGCCAGGCATAGAACCGGAGGCTACTCGGGTTCCGGGGCTTCGGTCAACTCTCCCGTCGTTTTCTCTTGCTTAACCAAGGCCGGTTTCCTACGTTAGCTGCCCCATGATGAACGACCCGAGGGAGCAGGGTCCCAAGCGCGAGCGGCGCTGGCAGACGTCCCAGGAGCGGGCGCGCGTCGCGGCGGACCTGATCGAAGAGGCCGAGTCTCTCACTCAGACCGGCGCGATCGCCACGCCTGACGACGTGGCACGCGCTGAGCTGCCGCCGCCAATCCGCGTCGCGCCAGCGGCCGCGAATCCCGGACCTACGTCCAAGCTGGACGAGGACGAAGGACCGAAAGCACCGGAGACTCTGCCGCCCGCCGTGACCGCCCCGCCGGAGCCTGCGGCGCCGGCGTCTGAGGATCCGCTGTACCTCGCCGCCCGCGAGGCGAGCGAGCGCGGCGACCGGGAGCGCGCCGCGGCGTCGTATCGCGATCTGCTCGCGCGCGATCCGAACCACGTGAAGGCGCGCAACAACCTCGCGCTGATTCTGGACGCGCGGGGCGATCGCGACGGCGCGCTGGCCGAGCTGGACCGCGCACTCGAGAGCGAGCCGGATAATCCCGCGCTGCTCCTGAACCGCGCCGCCGTGCTGGCGGCGACTGTTCGCTACGCCGCGGCGCAGCGCGATCTGCAACGGGTGCTCCGCGCCGAGCCGTCGAACGGCGAGGCGTTGTTCAATCTCGGCATCGTGCTCACGCGGCGGGGGATGTGGCCTCAGGGCATCGACCAGCTGAAACGGGCCGCCGAACTCGAGCCGGGCCGCGCCGCGGCCTGGTACTACCTCGGCGAAGCGCTGAATCACATGGATGACTTGAGCGGCGCGCTGGCGGCGTATGAGCGGGCCGTCGAGCTGCAGCCCGCCAATCCCAAGGCGCTCTATGGCATCGGCAAGGTGCTCGATCGCCTGAATCGCCCCGATGAGGCGACCGCCATGTACCGCCGCTCCCGGGAAATGACCGGGAGGTGATTCGAGTAGTCGTGGACGATCTCGCATCGTTCGCCGCTGACGTCCTCGTCCGTCCCGCCACCACTCGCCTCGATCCCACGGCTGCCGCGTTGCGCCGTCTGGAAATCGTCGGCGGCGAAGAATTCCACAACCGCATTCGCCTGAATCGCGAGCTCGCGGTGGGCGCCGCCGTCGTCACGGCCGCGGGCGGCGATTTGCCGGCGGAGTTCGTGATCCACGCCGTGATCCGCAGCGACACGGAGCCTGTGACGCGCGGCAACGTCGCGCGCGCCTGGCTCTCGACCCTGCACCAGGCGCAGGAGTGGCAGTTTGCGCACCTCAGCGCCCCGCCGCTGGGCACGGGGGCCGGCAATCTCCCGCTCGAGGATGCGGCCGAGATCATGGCGACGGTGCTTCATGCGCACCGCGGCACCGCCCAATTCCCGGCCGATGTCTCGTTCGTCGTCGAGCGCCCGGAGGATCAGCAGGTGTTTGAAGCGGCCTTGCAGCGGGCGATCGCGTGAGCCGCCGCCACTGGGTGATCGCGATCATCGCGGCCTGGGTGCTGTCGCTGGGCTGGCTCGTGAAACGGGAAGTATTTCGCCCGACCGGCGCGCGCCTCGCCGCCGCCGCGCTCGCGGTCGCACCAGGCGGATTGTTCTATCGACTCGAGGTGGGCGGCCAGCAAACCGGGTATTCCTCCACCACCATCGACACGCTGCCGAGCGCGTTGCGTGTCGAGACCGTGTTCGTGCTCGAGGTGCCCGCGCTCGGGAAGCTGCATCGCACGAGCGCGCGCAGCGTCGCCATCCTCTCGCGCGCGCTGCGGCTGCAGAGCATCGAGGCCACGTTCGATGGGGACATCGGGGAATTCACGACGCACGGGCGCGTCGTGGGCGATTCGGTGCTCGCCATCTCGATCCTCTCGGAAGGCGACTCGCAGATGACGCGGATCCCGCTCCAGGGGCCCATCACGCTCCCCGCGCTCCTGCCGCTGCGGCTCGCGTTTGGAGGCGAGCTGCAATCGGGACGCTCGTACACCGCGCGCCTCTTCGATCCGATCCTCGTGACCAGCCGCGACCTCACGGTGCGCGTCGCGGCCGAGTCCACCCTGGTCGTCTCCGACAGCGCCGACCTCGATTCGACCACGATGACGTGGGTACCTGAGCACTTCGACACGGTACGGGCCTTCCGCATCGAGCAGGATGCGAGCGGCGTCCCGACGAGTAGCTGGATCGATGCCCAGGGGCGTCTCGTGTTCGCGTCCACCGAGCCTGCACAGCGTGGCGACGGCTTTGCGATGGAGCGCGCCGCCTTCGAGATCGTCTACGAGAACTTCAAGAAGCGCGATACCGCCCGCGTGGCGCGGAGCAGCGCGGCGCCGGGCCGCGGCGACATCGTGCCGCTCACGGCGCTCGCGGCCGGCGTGACCGCGACCCCGGCGGCACGCACGCGCATGGTGCTCCGCCTGCATGGCCGCGACAGCGTCGAAATCCTGCAGCCGGGCGCACTCGCGGCGCACGCGGCACCCTACCGGCTCCCCTCGCGCGATACCGCGCTGGCGCGCTGGCTCGCGCCCGAGCCGCTGATTCAGAGCCGTGACCCGCGCATCGCCGCGCAGACGCGTCAAATCATCGGCCGTGAGCGCAGCCCGGCGCGCGTCGCGGAATTGCTCACGCACTGGGTAGCGCGCTCGTTGCACCGCTCCCCCGCGAGCGCCGTGAGCGTCCCGAGCGCGGTGAAAGTGCTGGCGGTGCGCCGCGGCGATTGCAACGAAGCCACGACGCTGTTCGTGGCGCTCGCCCGCGCCGCCGGTTTGCCGGCCCGAACGGTGTCCGGGCTGATCTACCTGAACGACCGGTTCTACTACCACGCGTGGGCCGAGATCTACCTGGCCGGGTGGCTCGCCGTCGACCCGACGTTCGATCAATTCCCCGCGGACGCGGCGCGGCTGCGCATCGCGACAGGCGGGCTGGCGCGCCAGGCCGAGCTCGTTCCGCTCATCGGCCGGCTGAAGCTCGAGGTGCTATGATCCGCCTGGAGAATCTGACCAAACTCTACGGCAGCTTCGTCGCCGTGGACGACATCTCCCTGCACGTGCCGCGCGGCGTGCTCTACGGTTGCCTCGGCCCCAACGGCGCCGGCAAGACGACGACGCTGCGGATGATCGCCGGCATTCTGCGGCCGACCCAGGGACGCGTGCTGCTGGGCGGCGATGACGTCCACGTGAATCCGCTCTCGGCAAAAATGCGGCTCGGGTTCATTCCCGACCGGCCGTTCGTCTACGACAAGCTCACCGGTGCCGAGTTTTTGCGGTTCGTGGCAGGACTCTACGGCCAGGAGGGCGACAGCGTCGAACGGCGCATCGCCGAGCTGCTCGAGGTGTTCGAGCTGACGAGCTGGAAGGACGAGCTGGTGGAGGCGTACAGCCACGGGATGCGTCAGAAACTGATCATCTCGAGCGCGCTGATTCACCGGCCGGAGTGCATCGTCGTCGACGAGCCCATGGTGGGCCTCGATCCGAAAGCCGCGCGACTCCTGAAGGACATCTTCCGCCAGTTCGTCGAAAAAGGCGGCACCGTCCTGATGAGCACGCACACGCTCGAGATCGCCGAGGCGATGTGCGATCAGATCGCCATCATCCAGCACGGCAAGATCATCGCGGCGGGGACGGTCAACGACGTGCGCCGTCAGCACAAAGCCGGGGACGCGAGTCTCGAGGAGCTGTTCCTGAGGCTCACCGGCGGCGCGCACGTGCGGGAGCTGGCCGAGGTGCTGGGTCGATGAGGCAGCCGTCGCTCGCGCACGTCCTCCAGCCCAAGTGGCGCACCGCGTTGCAGCGGCTGCGCGAAGAGCGCGAGCGCGGGGGCAGCGGCAAGCTCATCATCCTGGCGCTGGTCGGCGGCGCGTTTTGGGCGGGGGTGTTCGGCGTCCTGTACCGGATTCTCCGGACGCTGCGGGGCGTCGAAGAGCTGGGTCCGCTGATTCCCGGGAAGATCCTGGGACTCATCCTCCTCTCCTTCATCTCCATCCTGGTGCTCTCGAACGTCATCACGGCGCTGTCGAGCTTCTTCCTGGCGAAGGACCTCGACCTGCTCGTTTCCGCGCCGGTCGACTGGCTGCGACTCTATCTCGCCAAACTCGGCGAGACGCTGCTGCACTCCTCGTGGATGGTGGCGCTGATGGCGGTGCCGATCCTCACGGCGTACGGTGTGGTCTACCAAGGCGGTGTGCTGTTCGCGGTGTACGCGCTGCTCGCGATCGTGCCGATGCTGATTCTGCCCGCGGTGGTGGGGTGTGCGGTCACGCTGGTGCTGGTGAACATTTTCCCCGCGCGGCGCACCCGGGATCTGTTGTCCATCATCGCGCTCGGTGCCGCCGGCGGCGTGATTCTGCTGTTCCGCGTCATTCGCCCCGAGCAGCTCGCGCGGCCCGAAGGATTCCGCAACCTGCTCGACTTCGTCATCCTGCTGCGCGGGCCGACATCGCCGTTCCTGCCGAGCGAGTGGGCATCGCAGGCAATCATGGGATACCTGCGGAACGAGCTCGATCCCTTCCCGCTCGTCATGCTGTGGTCGACCGCCGCCGCATTCGTCACCTTGGGCGCGCTGCTGCATCGCGCGCTCTATCCGCAGGGGTTCACCAAGGCGCAGGAGGGGGCCGAGCGGTTCATTCGCGGCGGGCTGTGGCGCTGGACCGTTGGATCGCTGCTCGGGTGGCTGCCGGTCGCCAAGCGCGAGTTTGTGCTGAAGGACATCAAGCTGTTCTTCCGCGACACCACGCAATGGAGCCAGCTGATCCTGCTCGCCGTCCTGGTGGTCGTGTATCTGTTCAACATTCAGGCGTTGCCGCTGCATCGCGGCGAACCGGTCGGCTTCTTCTACGTGAACCTGGTGTCGTTCTTGAATCTGGGACTGGCGGGATTCGTGCTGGCATCGATCGCGGCGCGATTCATCTTCCCGGCGGTCTCGCTCGAGGGACGGCAGATGTGGCTGCTCCGTTCGTCACCGCTCGACCTGCGCGCGCTGCTGTGGTCCAAGTACTGGGTGGGCACGCTCCCGCTGCTCGTGCTGGGCCTGATCCTGACCGGCCTGACCAACGCCCTGCTCGAGGTCACGGCCTTCATGATGATCCTGAGCCTTGCCACCATGGCGGGATTGACGCTCGCGATCTCGGCGCTGGCGCTGACGTTCGGGACGCTCTATCCACAGTTCGAGACGGAGAACGCCGCACAAATCCCCACCTCGTTCGGCGGTCTCGTCTTCATGATGGCGACGATCGCGCTGCTCGCCGGCGTGCTGATGATCCTGGCGCAAGCGGTCTATACCTACGTGCGGTCGGCGTGGGAGGGGCAGCCGTTGGGGGTCACACCGGCGATGATCGGCCTGTTCGTCGTGGCCGCCGCCGTGTGCGCGGCGGCCACGTTCATCCCCTTGCGAATGGCACTGCGAAAAATGGAGAGCTTCGAGTTCTAGCCTACCGCCAGCTCACGCCCCCCACGAGCTGAAACGAAGTCTCGTCACCGAGTATGAACCGGCCCTCGACGTAGGGCCGGGTCTTGCCGCGCGAGCCTTCGAAACCCGTCGCGAGATTGAGATTGGTATCGCTGCTGCTGTTTCCGCTCGCGCTCGCGTGCGACCAGTTCAATCCGCCCACCACATACCACACGCGATTGCGCGTGGGCGGCCGCCACTTCAAGTCGAAGTTCAGCGCCCACAGCGAGCCGCCGCTCACGAAGTAGTAGTCGAAGGTGGGATAGAAGGCGAGGTCCGGCGAGATCGGCCACGAGAGCTGCGCACCCAGCAGCATGTCATCCAAGTCGAAGTTGTAGCCCAGGTGGGCGCCGTACGTCGGCCCGGAGTTGACGGCCGCGCCGCCACGCCGACGTGACCGCCGCTGTGCGTCCGCGGTGGAAACCACCAAGACCAGAAGCAGCAACACGAGCATCACGCGCGAGGGCCAGCGATTCACGGACGGCTCCAATGTTCGGGGATGCAGACTGATAGGAAACGGTAGCCGAAAATGCAAGTCAGGCGGCGACGCGGGCTCCGCAGGAATTGCAGTAAAGCGCGTCACGATCGAGCACCGTGCCGCAGCGGACGCAGTAGCCGGGAGCGGTTCCGAGCCGCCGACCGCATTCGGAGCAGAACACCGCATCGGACTCTGGGCGGGGACCGTGCTCCAGACAAGAGGGACGGGGGACGGGGGACGGGGGACGGGTTGGCGCGCGCTGCGTGGCCCCGTCCCTCGTCCCCCGTCCCCCCTCCCCTCGCATCGCCACCAGTGCTTCCTGCGTGTACTTGGCTTTGAGCTGCTCGTAATCAGTGTCGGACAGCTTCCCCGTCGCGCGATCGAACTCGATCTCCTTGAGCGCGCGTAACGCTACGGCCTGCGGACTCATATCATCGTCAGGATCGTCGCCTTCGTCGACGTTGGGGTCTGCCGCGGCCTCCAGGGGCGGGCGCAGGATTGGGAGCAGCACGAAGTAGATCGCTCCCGCCGCCAGCAGGATTCCCACGATCAGCTCGAGGACTTGAAGAATGGGCTTTAGCCGGGCAGGCGATCGAGCGCGTCGCGCAACCGCTGCAGCTCGGCGGCTGACGCGTCAGGCGGCGCTGCGATCGGCGCACTCGCGTCCGCGCTCACCGGCGCGACTTGCGCTTCCCTGGTCCAGCGGCGCAGCACCCGGACCAGGAACACGGCCGCGACGATGATCGCGAGCGACGGCACAAAATAGCCGGCGAGGTTGAATCCACGGCGCGGCGGCGCCATCAGCACCGCTTCGCCGTACTGCGCGACGAACGCATCGATGATCTGCTGATCGTTCTTCCCCTGCTCGGCGAGTCCCACCACTTCCTTGTGCAACGCGGGGCTGTAGGTGCAGGTGAAATCCGTGGTGCGGCAGGTATAGATGTCGAGCCCACACCCGCAGCTGCACTTGAGCCGCTTCTCGATCGCCTGGATCGCCGCGTCGTTATCGGCGGCCGTGGTCGGCTCGCGCGACCGGCCGGCGCGGGTCGGATCGTAGACCCGTCCGGCAGTCGCGGTGTCCTGAATGACCGCGCCAACCGCAGCCACCGTGATGCCGAAGAACCCTCGGCGCGTGACGGGCTCGCTCATGGCTCCGCCGCCGGCTCGAGCTTAACCGCGTATCCACCCTGGACGCGCGCGCCGGCCGAGCCCTTCACGGCCAGCGGTGCCCCACCGGGCCAGAGCACGATCAGTCCGCCGAGCACGAGCACGAAGCCGCCGAACCATACCCACCAGACCAGCGGGTTGATCGTGAAGCGGAACACGGCCTGCTCCGTCCCGTCCACGAGACCGGCGAGCACGACATAGAGGTCGACCCGCAGACCGCTGATGATTCCGACTTCGGTCGATGGCTCGAACGTCGGGCGGCCGAGTGCATCCACGTGCTGTCGCTTCTCGGTGCGCATGCGCCCGATCAGGGTGCCGTCGCGCCGGACGTCCACCAGGGCCGCGGTCACCTGGCGATTCAACGCGTTGTATTGCGAGACCCCGAGATGCGTAAACGCGTACACGTGGCCGTCCGGACCGGACAGCGTCGCGGTCTCGCCGGGCCGGAGCGTGGCCTGCGTCTCCTTCTTGAACGCCATCCCGGCGAACGCGCCGAACAAGAGGACCATCGCGACGTGGACGATGTACCCGCCGTAGCGGCGCCGATTGCGGGACAGCAGGTTCACGAGCGCGAGCGGCAGCGGCTCGTTGTACTGGCGATGGCGCGCCCGCGCGCCGCGGGCGAATTCCTGCGCGACCGTTGCCAGCACAAACCCGCCGATGCCGAACGCGAGCAGCGCCCCGACGTCCCGCATCCCGGCGACGAGCAGGATCAACAGCACGAACACGCCCGCGGTCACCGGCACGGCGAACTGGCGCCGCAAGTTCGGGACGGATGCCCGCCGCCAGGCGATCAGCGGCCCAATGCCCGTCAGCAACAGCAGCGCGAGGCCGAGCGGAATGTTCACCTGGTTGAAGAACGGCGGACCCACCGTGATCTTCGTGCCGCGAATCGCTTCCGAAAGAATGGGGAACAGGGTCCCCCACAGCACCGAGAAGGCGAGCCCGATGAACAACAGATTATTGAAGAGGAAGCTCGCTTCGCGACTCACCATCGACTCGAGCCTCGCGTCCGCTTCGAGCAGCGGCAGCCGCGTCACGTACAGCACGGCGCTGGCGACCGTGATCAACACCAGGAACCCGAGGAAGAAGTAGCCCACATTCGATTGCGTGAACGAATGCACGCTTGCGATCACGCCCGAGCGCGTGATGAACGTCCCGAAAATCGACAGCACGAAGGCGCCAAGGATGAGCGCGAGGTTCCACTTCTTCAGCATGCCGCGCTTTTCCTGCACCATCACCGAATGCAGGAACGCAGTCAGCACGAGCCACGGCAGCAGCGCCGCGTTCTCGACCGGATCCCACGCCCAGTAGCCGCCCCAGCCCAGCTCGACATAGGCCCACCACATGCCGATCAGCAGTCCGACACTCAGAAACAGCCACGACACGATCGTCCATTTGCGAACCGCGACCAGCCATTCGGCGTCGAGCTTCTTGGAGAGCAGCGCGCCGATCGCGAATGCGAATGGGATGGTGATCGAGATGTACCCGAGGTACAGCATCGGCGGGTGGAAGACCATCCCGGGATTCTGCAGCTGCGGATTCATGCCCGCGCCGTCGAGCGGCGTGAACGGCAGCCGCTGGAACGGGTTGGCCGAGAACAGCATGACGCTCACGAAGAACGAGACGACGAGACTGGTGACCGCGGCGACGTAGGGGAGATACACGCGATGGCGCCGTCCCGTGAGGATCTGCGTCAGCGCGCCGAACACGCTGAGGACCGTGGCCCAGAACAGCAGGCTCCCTTCCTGCCCCGAATACAGCGCCGACCACAGATAGAACGTCGGCAGATTGCGGCTGGTGCGGCCGGCGACGTACGCGACACTGAAATCGTGGCGGAAGATCGCGACTTCGAGCGCGATCACCGCGAGCACGAGCGCGACACAGAGCGCGAATGTGGCGTTGCGGGCGCTCTGCTGGAGATCGGCGCGGCGCTGGCTACCGCCCACGAATCCGGTAATCGCTCCCCACAGGCCCACGAGGAATGCAAGCCAGAGGGAGAGATGGCCGAGCAGCGTCATTTAGGCTCTGGGAACTGCTTCGTACCGCGACCCGCACTTGGCCAGCACATCGGTCGCGTGAATGATGCCGTCCCTCTGGAGTCGTCCTTCGACGACGACTTCGACGGAGTCGGTGAATGTGTCGGGAGCCAGTCCGCGGAACACGACCGGATAGCTCACCGTGCCGTCGGTGATGTGGAAGCGCAGCGTTTGGGTAGCGGTTTCCTTCTCCACGCTGCCGGGCACCACGCGCGCGCCGATCTTCATGCCGAGATCGTAGAACGACGGGTCGGCGGACACGCGCTGCGCCAATTCGCTCGGCGTGAGGAAGTACTGGCCGGTCTGCTTGATGCCGGAGGCCATCAAGTAGCCGACGGCGCCGACGATGAGCACCGCTCCCAGCGCGAACTTCGTTCCGGCCTTCATGGACTAATTATAGCACTCCGCGCTGCGCGCGCTCCAGAGCCCAGTTGACGGCCTCGACGGGACTCGTCGCGCGGGGCATATCGATCGCGTTCCCGAACGAATCGTGAAGACCGATCACCGGTTTCCCTGTGCGTTGCGCCACCGCAATCTCGGTCAGTGTACCGATGCCCCCCCCGATCGCAATCAGCGCCTGCGCCACACGCACGATCAGGAAGTTGCGCATCTCGCCGAGCCCCGTCGCGAGCGGAACGTCGATATAGCCGTTCGCCGCGCTCGGCTCGGTGCCTGGTAAGATGCCGACCGTCACGCCGCCGTTTGATTTCGCGCCTCGTGCGGCGCCTTCCATCACACCACCAAGGCCGCCGCAGACGAGGATCGCGCCGCGTGCCGCAACAAGCTGGCCGGTTTCGTATGCGAGCGTCAATTCGTCTTTGGTGCATGTGCCGCCGCCGATGACGGCGATGAGAGGCTTCATGAGAACGGTGGCTGCACGATCCCGCGATCGGTGATGAATCCGCTCACATACCGTGCCGGCGTGACATCGAACGCGGGATTCAGCGCCCGGACACCAACGGGCGCAATGGCACGGCCCGCCATCGCGGTGACCTCACCCGGCGCGCGCTGCTCGATCGGGATCAGGTCGCCGCGCGCGAGCGTCGCGTCGACCGTGGACCAGGGCGCGGCGCAGTAAAACGGCACGCCGTGGTGCTCGGCGAGTACGGCGAGTCCGTACGTACCGATCTTGTTGGCGAAGTCGCCGTTCGCGCAAATCCGGTCCGCGCCGACCAGCACGGCATCGACCTTCGCCTGCTGCATCAGCGTAGCCGCCGCGCCATCCGTGATCAGGGTGCAGGCAACGCCGGCCTGCATCAGCTCCCAGGCCGTCAGGCGTGATCCCTGCAACAGCGGCCGCGTTTCGTCCACGTATACGTGCACGCGCCGCCCCTGCTCGTGCGCGAGGTAGATGGGAGCCAGCGCCGTTCCGATGCCGCCGGTCGCGAGCGCGCCGGTATTGCAGTGCGTCAGCACGTTGGCGCCGTCCTTGAGAACGCTCAGGCCATGCGCTCCGATCCGCCGGCACATGTCACGGTCCTCGTCCCAGATCGCCGTGGCCTCGGCGCGCAGCCGGTCCCACAGCGCCGACGCGTCGCCGGGGGTCGCCTCCGCAACGCGGACCATCCGGTTCAGCGCCCAGCGCAGATTCACCGCGGTGGGGCGCGCGTCCCCCAGCAACACCGCGAGCTGCTTCAGGCGCGCCAGGAACTCTCCGCGCGCGGTCCGTTGCGCGCGCGTGGCGGCGACCAACCCCATGGCGGCGGCAATCCCAATGAGCGGCGCCCCCCGCACCTGCAGCGTACGGATCGCCTCGGCCACAGCCTCCGCGCTCTCGAGGTCGCGCGTGATTTCGGCGTCGGGAAGCGCGCGCTGGTCGAGAATGCGCACCGCGCCAGAGGGGGACCATGAGATGGCTTGGAAAGGCACGAAGCAGAAACTAAAGCGCGGACATGCAAATACTAGGCAACAGACGCACCGCGGGCGCGTTGTCATCGGTCAACGGGACCACCCCGCGAGGATTGTCCCGCTGACTGAAGACCGACGCCCGCTGCTGCGTCTGTGCACCTAGCTTTTGCATGTCCTCGCTTTAGGATATGTCGCCATGATCTACCAGACACTCCAATTCGAAGTCAGGGACGGGATCGCATTCGTCACCGTAAACCGTCCCGACAAGCTCAACGCGCTGAACGATCAGGTCATGCTCGAGCTCAGCTCAGCGGTTGACCGCATCACGACCGAAGCCGAGATCAAGGGCGCCATTCTTACCGGCGCGGGGCCGAAAGCGTTCGTCGCCGGTGCCGACATCGGTGACTTGTCACGGCAAGGGCCGTTCGACGGCAAGGCGCGGTCGCAGCGGGGCCAGGGCGTGTTGCGGCGTCTGGAGACCTGCGGCAAGCCCGTCATCGCGGCGATCAACGGCTTCGCGCTGGGCGGGGGGTGCGAGCTCGCGATGGCATGCCACATCCGCATCGCCGGCGAGAACGCGAAGTTCGGCCAGCCCGAGGTGAAGCTGGGGATCGCACCGGGCTACGGCGGCACGCAGCGGCTGCCGCGGCTCGTCGGCAAGGGCGTGGCGCTGCAGCTGATTCTCACCGGTGAAATGATCGACGCCCAGGAAGCGTATCGGATCGGCCTCGTGAACAAGGTCGTGCCCACCGCGGATCTGCTGTCGGAATCCGAGAAGATGATGCGGGGTATTCTCGCCATGGGCCCGCTCGCCGTTCGCCTGTCGATGGAAGCAGTCGATCGGGGCCTGGAGATGAGTCTCGACGAGGGTCTGCTGCTCGAGGCGAACCACTTTGGCCTGTTGGCCGCGACGCAGGACACGAAGGAAGGGTTGACCGCATTCCTCGAAAAGCGCTCCGCAAAATTTCAGGGACGCTGAGCGTCCTGCTCGCGACGGCGTGTCTCGGCGAACGCGACCGTCCGGGGCCTCCGCAACTCACATTCACAATAGACGACCCCCTGGTCGTGTCGAGCCGCCAGGACACGGTGGCCGGCAACGTCCGCGTCGTGGACTCCGATGGCATCGATTCCGTGTGGGTCACGCTCGAGACGGTCGAGAAGGGCGATGACGGGGGATTCGCGCAGGTGTTCGATTCCCGCTATCGCTTCGTGGTGCAGGGGTTCGCACCCTCGGCGCACATCCCCCTCACGTTTCGGGCCCGCGATATCTCCGGTTTTGTGGTGCAGCGCGACACGTACGTGGTGGTCATACCGTAACTTCCGCGACCGCCTTAACTGTTGACCTGACAATAACTTCCGTGTATTTTTAGGGCCTGTGACCGACCGTTCTTCCAGACCCCCCAAAAGCCGTCCCGTAGCCGTCTCCGAGGCACTCGAGGGCTACCTGAAACGGGCTGGCTTGGCGCGGCGCGTGGGGCAGGCGCAGATGATCCCCGATTGGCCGCGGCTGGTTGGGCCGCAGATCGCCGCGGTCGCCACCCCAGAGAGCATCACCCCTGATGGCGTGTTGTTCGTGCGTGTCGCGACCAGCTCGTGGATGAATGAGCTGCAGTTGATGACACCCGACATCATGGCACGGGTGAACGCGGGACGCGGTCCGGGTCGCATCACCACGATTCGTTGGCTTCTTTCACGCTAGGAATGTGATGCCCAAGAAGAAACCCGCCGCTCCGACCAAAGAAAAAGGCAACGGCGGTTACCAGGCCGACTCGATCCAGGTCCTGAAAGGCCTGGAGGCTGTGCGGCGCCGGCCCGCGATGTACATCGGGTCGGTGTCGTCGCGCGGCCTGCACCACCTCGTCTATGAAGTCGTGGACAACTCCGTGGACGAGGCGCTCGCCGGCTACTGCACCAACATCGCCGTCACGATCCACGCCGACAACGCGATCACGGTCGTCGACAACGGCCGCGGCATTCCGGTCGACATCCACAAGACCGAGAAGAAGCCCGGCGTGGAAGTCGCGCTCACGGTCCTGCACGCCGGCGGCAAGTTCGACAAGAGCAGCTACAAGGTGTCGGGCGGGTTGCACGGCGTCGGGGTGTCCGTGGTGAACGCGCTGTCGGAAAAGATGGACGTCTGGGTCGATCGCGACGGCAAGCGCCATCACATGGGGTTCGAGCGCGGCGAAACCAAGAAGAAACTGGAAGTCGTCGGGAAGGCCAAAGGCACCGGGACGACCGTATGGTTCAAACCCGACACCGAGATCTTCACCGAGACGCGCTTCGACTACGCCACGATCGCCAACCGGCTGCGCGAGCTGGCGTTCCTGAACAAGGGACTGACGATCGTCCTCAAGGACGAGCGCAAAGGCAGCACGAAGGAAGAGACGTTCTTCTATAAGGGCGGCCTGGCCGAATTCGTGAAGTGGATCATCGGCAACCGCAAGACGCTGCATCCCAAGCCCATCAACTTCGAGGCGAGCCGCGAGGACGTCGAGGTCGAGGGAGCGGTGCAGTACGACGATCAGTACAGCGAGAACACGTTCACCTTCGTGAACAACATCAACACGCATGAAGGGGGCACGCACCTCACCGGGTTCAAGGCGGCGCTCACTCGTACCATCAATGAGTGGGCGAAGCAGGACGGCGCGCTCAAGAAGGAAGACTTCACGTTGTCGGGTGACGACGTGCGCGAAGGACTCAACTGCGTGCTCAGCGTCAAGGTGAAGGCGCCGCAGTTCGAGGGACAGACCAAGACGAAGCTGGGCAACTCCGAAGTCGAAGGCATCGTGAAAAGCGTCGTGAACGAAGCGCTGGGCGCATTCTTCGACAAGAATCCCAGCGTGGCGCGCGCGATCATCGCGAAAGCGGTGAGCGCCGCGCGCGCGCGCGAGGCGGCTCGCAAGGCGCGCGAGCTGGTGCGCAAGAAGAGCGGACTCGACGCCGGGCTGCTGCCCGGCAAGCTCGCCGACTGCTCGCTCACCGATCCCAAGCTGTGCGAGATCTACCTGGTCGAAGGCGACTCGGCGGGCGGCTCCGCGAAAATGGGCCGGGACCGCAGCTATCAGGCGATCCTGCCGCTGCGCGGCAAGATCCTCAACGTCCAGAAGGCGCGCATCGACAAGATCCTGTCGAACGAAGAAATCCGGACGATGATCACGGCGATCGGCACGGGCGTGGGCGAGGATTTCAAAGTCGAAGAGGCGCGCTACCACAAGATCATCATCATGACGGACGCCGACGTGGACGGCGCCCACATTCGGACGCTGCTGCTCACGTTCTTCTACAAGGAAATGAAGCAGCTCATCGATGCCGGCTACATCTACATCGCCCAGCCGCCGCTCTTCCGCGTCTCCAAGGGGAAAGAGGAGTTCTACGCGTACGACGAAAAAGAGCGCGATACCTACATCAAACGGCTCACCAACGGCGCGGAGTCGAAATCCTCGGTGAACGTGAGCCGCTACAAGGGGCTCGGGGAAATGAACCCCGATCAGCTGCGTGACACGACCATGGATCCCGCCAAGCGCACGCTGCTCAAGGTGACCATGGAAGACGCGCTGGAAGCCTCGCAGCTGTTCGAGACGCTCATGGGCGACGAAGTGGAGCCGCGCCGCAAGTTCATCGAAGAAAACGCCAAGTTCGTCAAGAATCTCGACGTCTGATGGGAACCATCCTCGTCACCGCCGGCCTGCTCATCGCGCTGGCGTGGTTCTTCTGGCCGAGCAGATCCGTCCCCGGCGTGGTTCGGAAAGAACGGCCTGACGTGGATGAGCTGGAGCTCGAGCGGGCCGAGCGCGACGTGCGGGAGGCGTCGAATGAGGAGACCGTGCGCGACTGGGGTCCCGGGACGGGGCAGAAGCCGCTCGCCTAGCCCAGGACCTCCACGCCGGCCCGCGTCACCCGGTGCGACACCAGTTTCAACGGTTTCTGCGTCAGCTTGTCGCCGATCACAATCGCCTGAGCCAGCGCCTCAAAGCCGGTCCGGATGCCGTCCGCATCCTTGGCGAACACTGACGCAATCGGCTCCCCTTCCAGGACCTTGTCTCCCGGTTTGGCCGTGATCACGAAGCCCACGGTTGGATCGATCGTATCCTCGACCGTGCGGCGGCCACCGCCGAGCGCGATGATCGCCCGGCCGATCGTGCGCGGCTCGACGCGCTGCACCACGCCGGTGCGGGCCGCGGCGTAGACCTCCACGGCCTGTGCTTGCGGCAGGACCGACGGGTCCTCGACGCTCTTGGGATTGCCACCCTGGGCCTCGATGATCTGCTCGAACTTCTCCGCCGCGAGACCCGACGCAATGGCGGTTTCCAGTTTCTTGCGCGCCTTCTTGCTGTTCTTCTCGATGCCGCCCTGGAGCAACATCTCGACCCCAAGCGCGTAGGTCACCTCGAGCAGATCGGGCGGCCCTTCGCCGCGCAGTGCCAGGATCGCTTCCTCGGTCTCGAGCACGTTGCCGCACGCCCGGCCGAGCGGCCGGTCCATCGCCGTGATCAGCGCGATCGTGGGGCACCCCCGGTCCTCGCCCAGTGCGATCATCGTTTTGGCCAGCTCGAGGCCGCGCTCGACCTCGGGGAGAAACGCGCCGCTGCCGTTCTTCACGTCGAGCACGAGGCCGTTCAGACCTTCCGCGAGCTTCTTGGACATGATGCTCGCCGCGATGAGCGGAATCGACTCGACGGTGCCGGTCACGTCGCGGAGTGCGTACAGCTTGCGATCGGCGGGGGCGATTTCTCCCGTCTGTCCGATCAGCACGCAGCCGAGCTTCTGCACCTGCGCCTTGGCTTCGGCGAGCGACAGATTGGTGCGAAATCCTGGAATGGCCTCGAGCTTGTCGAGCGTGCCGCCGGTGTGGCCCAGGCCCCGCCCCGACATCATGGGCACGGCCACGCCGCAGGCGGCGACGAGCGGCCCGAGCACGAGTGATACTTTGTCGCCGACGCCGCCGGTCGAATGCTTGTCGATGCGAGGCGTGCTGAAGCCGTCGAACGACAGGCGGTCCCCCGAGGCGAGCATCGCGTCGGTCAGGGCGGCGAGCTCCTGGCGCTCGAGCCCCCGCATGAAGACGGCCATGAGCAACGCGGCGATCTGGTAGTCAGGAATCCGGCCGGCGGTATACTCGGCGACGAGCGCCGACCATTCTTCGGGACTCAAGGCTCCGCCATCGCGCTTGCGTTCGATCAGGGGCACGACGATCATACTCGCATGATCTCCATAGTTATCGCTCTCCGCCTGGTGGTCCAAAGCCCCGCCGATCACATCGCGCTGGGCGACAGCGCCGGCCTGATGCACCCCGACGCGGCGCTGCGTCACTACCAGGCCGCGCTCGCCGAGGACTCGACGAGCTACGCGGCCAACTGGAAGGCGGCGCAGGCGATCGCCAACGTCGCCAAACAAATACAGGGCAAGTCCGATTCTCTCAAGAACCGCCGAGATAGCCTATATGCGGTGGGCCGCGGTTACGCCGAGCGGGCGATTCGCGCTGACTCCATGGACGCGGAGGGGCACTACGTGCTCTCGATGGTTCTCGGGCGCCTGTCGCGCACCAAGGGTAGTAAGGAACGTGTGCGCTACGCGAAACTCATCTACGACGAAGCGAGCCGCGCCGTCGAGCTCAATCCCGACCACGACAACGCCCACCACGTCCTCGGCGCCTGGAATGCGGAGGTCAAGCGGCTGTCGGGGATCCAGCGCTTCTTCGCGAAGACCCTGTTCGGCGGCGGCTTCATGTCGAAGGCAAACTGGGATGACGCCGTGCGGCATCTGGAGCGGGCCGTGGAGCTCAATCCGCAACACGTCTACCATCGTCTAGAGCTGGCGGAAGTGTACGTCGACCTGGGCCGCTACTCGAAGGCGCGCGAGCAGCTCCTGGTGATTCCGACGCTGCCCAACGTGGACGTCCAGGACAAGGAGTACAAGCAGGACGCGGCCGCGTTGCTCGACGACATCAAGAACGAGAAGGACGAGACCTAGGGCGCAGCAGGCGCCCCCCGGTCCCTACCTTCCTCCCCGCATTACGCGCTCGATCGCGTCCGTTGTGCGGGGCGCTCCTGCCGACAGCCACTCGCCGCCCTTCGCGGTGACGAGCACGTCGTCCTCGATCCGCACGCCGAGGTTCTCCGCCTGCAGGTAGATCCCGGGCTCGATCGTGAACACCGCGCCGATCTCGAGCGGCCGGTTGAATCCGACATCATGCACGTCCAGGCCGATGGGATGGCCGAGGCCGTGGTTGAAGAACTCCCGGTCGTCGCAGGTCTTGTCGCCGCACAGCGTCCCCGAGTGCTCCCGCATGTAGCGCCGCGCGATCGCATCGAGTTGGAACAGGGTAACCCCCGGGCGCACCGAATCGAATGCGGCCTGCTGGGCGCCGAGCACCAGATCGTAGATCGCCTTCTGCCGCGGCGTGAATCGCCCGTTCACCGGGAACGTACGGGTCACATCGGCGGTGTACTGCCCCCACTCGGCGGCGGCGTCGATGACGACGAGGTCGCCGGTCTCCGTGCGCCGCCGGTTCACGTCATAGTGCAGGGTGGTCGAGTTGGGGCCGCTGCCGACGATGGATGGATAGCCCAGGCGATCGGCGCCGTTGCTCCGAAACCCCGCTTCCAGCGCCGCCTCGAGCTCGTATTCGTGCATCCCGGGGCGCGCCGCGCGCATCGCGGCGATGTGTCCCGCCACGCTGATGTCCACCGCCCGGCGCAGCCGGGCGATTTCATCGGCATCCTTGACGTACCGCATCGAGTCCACGATGGGCAGCACGTTCCGTACGTCCGCGCCCGAGAACACCAGGTCGGTAATGCGGCGTTCCTCTTTTGTCTTCGGATTGAGCACCGTGTAGAGCGGCCGCGGCCCGCCGAAGCGCGCGCGCAAGACCCGGTTGTCGAGCGAGTCGAGCGGCAGCACGGTCGTGATGCCGGCGAGCCGCACGGCGACGCTGTCCGGCCCGAGGCGCAGGCCGGTCCAGCGCTCGCGCGACGGCGTGCGCGGCGGCAGGAACAGGATCGTCTCGAGGGAATCGGGGCCGCGCGCCGTCATGAGCAGCCACGCGTCCTGGGTCTCCAGCTCCGTCAGGTAGAAGAACGTGTTGTCCTGGCGAAAATCGTTGTCCTGCACGTACTCGTTCTCGATATCGCGCTCGTGCCCCGCGGGAATCAGGACGGCGCCGCGTCCGATGCGTTTGAGCAGCGCGCGCCGGCGCGCGGCGACGGCGGCCGTGTCGACCCCGCGTCCCATGCCCGGGAGTTGGGGCACGACCTGATAGGCGCCGATCGGGGCCGCCGATCCCGTGGCCACAGATCCCGCAGATGAGGATGCTGATTGCGCGCTGAGCGCATGCAGCGTGGAGATGAGTGCGGTGATGACCGTCATGGTGATCGTTCGCATGTAGAAGAATCTACACGTGCTTGACGCCGCTCGCGTCCACAAGCGAAACTATGCACCCATGACGATCCACGGGGCTCTCACACACGCGGAAGCGGAACGGCTCGCCGCGCGGATCGCCGAGCTCGAGCATGAGCGCAAGCACCTCCTCGCCGTCATCGAAATCCTCCGGGAAGCATCGAGTTCCTTGCATTTCATTGACATTCTCCAATCGATCGCGCGCAAGCTTGGGGAGTCCTTCGGGCTCGATCGCTGCTCAATTTTCCTCGGTGAAAAGGGCGGCCGGCAGGTGCGGCTGGTGGCGTCCTACGAGGATCCGACCATTCGCAACTACGTGGTCGACCTCGATCGCTATCCGGAGCTGAAGCGCGCGATGCAGAGCGGCGAGACCGTGTTCATCCCCGACGCCGCCAACGATCCGTCCCTGCGCCACGCCAAGGGTGAGCTGATCAATCGCCGGGTGAAGTCCATCACCGTCGTGCCGATCACGTGGAGGAGGGTCGCGATCGGCGCGATTTTCCTCCGCACCTTCCGTGATGGCCCCACCTTCTCCGACGCGGACGTGCGCTTCGTGCAGGTGGTGGCCGTGCTGACCGCACAGGCCCTGCGCAACGCCCACCGCTACGAGCGCCTCGCGCAGCGCACGCACGAGACGAGCGACCAACTCAAGGGCATGGAGCTGGAGCGCGTAGCGCTGCTCGCGTTCATGCGGCGCCTGCTCGAAGTCTTCGGCCAGCAGCGCGAAGGAGCCTGGGGCGAGGGTCTCCTGCCCAAAGCCAGTGCTGACGAGCTCGATCGGCTCGTGGGCGTGGCGATGGCGGTCATCCAGGAAGAAGCCAAGGGCCGGTGAAGAAACCGGCGGCACGCGCCGCCGAGCTGCGGCGGATTCTGGAGCGCGCGGGACACGCATACTACATCCTCGACAAGCCGGACATGTCGGATGCCGAGTACGATGCGCTATTTCGCGAGCTGCAGGCGATCGAACAGCAGCACCCCGAGCTGTGCACGCCCGATTCCCCTACCCTGCGTGTCGGCGGCGAGCCCGCCAGCGGGTTCCGCAAATACCGCCACGTCGTCCCGATGCTGTCGCTCGCGAATGCCTTCAACGACGCCGCGCTCGGGGAGTGGGAAGCGCGCAATGCCCGGCTCGTCCCGGAGGTGAAAGAGAGCGGTTACACGCTCGAGGTGAAGATCGACGGCGCCGCCGTGAGCCTCACGTACGAGGACGGCGTCTTCGTGACTGGCGTGACCCGCGGCAACGGCGTCGAGGGCGAGGACATCACCGCGAATCTGCGCACGATCCTCGATTTGCCGCTGCGCCTGAAGGGCAAGGGTTGGCCCAAGAAAATGGAAATCCGCGGCGAGGTGTATTTGCCAAAGAGCCGCTTCGAGGAGACCAATCGGCAGCGCGAGAAGGCAGGCGAGCCGCCGTACGCCAATCCGCGCAACGCCGCTGCCGGCGCGCTGCGCCAGCTCGATCCCAAGAAGACGCGCGCCCGCGGCCTGCGCGTATTCGCTTTTCAGGTCGAGGCGCCGGGCCAGAAACTCGGCATCGACTCCCAGCACGAGCTCCTCGATACACTCGTCGATTGGGGACTCCCGGTCGAGCCGCACCACACCCGCGTCCCGGATCTGAAGGCGGCGCAGGCGGCGATTGCCAAGCTCGAGCAGCTGATTCCGACCCTCGACTACGGTGCCGACGGCGTGGCCGTGAAAGTCGACCAGCGGTTCCTCTATGCCGAACTGGGAACGATCGGGACGCGCGAACCGCGCTGGGCGATTGCGCGCAAGTTCGCGCCCGAAGTCCAGGTCACCAAGCTGCTCGACATCCGGATCAACGTGGGCCGCACGGGCGCGTTGAATCCGTACGCGGTGCTGGAGCCGGTGGAGATCGGCGGCGTGACCGTCTCCAATGCCACGCTCCACAACGGTGAGCTGATCGCGACGAAGGACATTCGGATCGGTGACTGGGTCGAGGTGACCCGCGCCGGTGAGGTGATCCCGCAGATCCTTGGGCCCGTGAAGGACCAGCCCCGGGGCAAGGCCAGGTTCCAGATGCCGGAGAAGTGCCCGTCGTGCGGTTCGCGGGTCGAGCATCCGCACGACGAGGTGATGACGTACTGCCCGAACATCTCCTGCCCCGCGCGGATCCTGGAGAGCATCGTGCACTTCGCCAGCCGCAGCGCGATGGACATCCGCGGGCTGGGCTACGAGCGCGTGCGGGCTGTGCTCGACGCGAAGCTGATCGAGGACGTCGCGGATTTGTACGAGCTGACCCCGCTGCAGCTGCTGGGCCTCGAGGGCTTCGCCGAGAAGTCGGCGCAGCAGCTGGTCGACGCCATCGCGACCTCGAAGCAGCAGCCCCTCTCGGCACTGCTGTTCGCGCTGGGGCTGCGCCACGTGGGCGCGCAGGGCGCCAAACTGCTCGCGCGCCACTTCGGGACGATGCGCACCCTCGCGTCGGCGGCGGCCGCGGAGATCGCCGAAGTGCGCGGGATCGGGCCGATCGTCGCCGAGGCTGTCGCCGGCTTCTTCGCCGAGCCCCGCAATCGCAAGTTGATCGAGCGTCTGGAAACGCTCGGCCTGACGTTGAAGGAAACCGCGACGGCGACGGGACCACGCCCGCTCGCCGACCAGACCTTCGTCGTCACGGGCACGCTCCCCACCCTCTCGCGCCAGCAGGCGCGCGATGTGATCGAAGCCGCGGGAGGCCACGTGTCCGACAGCTTGTCGAAGAAAACGACCGCCCTGGTCGTGGGCGCCGATCCGGGGTCCAAGCTCGAAAAGGCAAGGGCGCTCGGCGTCGAACAGATCGACGAAGCTGAACTCTTGCGCCGCGCAAACCGCAAACCCTAAGTTGCTTGCCCATATGACCATCCCCCTCCCGGGCATTGTGCGCCAGCTGCACGCGAGCCTCGCGACTCACGCTCCCGACCAGGCGATTACGATTCTCCAGGAAGCAGGCTATGCGGCTGGGGAGGGGCTCTACAAGGCATTCACGGCGGCCAACAGCCCGACCGATCTCGACGCGGACCTGCTCGAACCTGCGCTCTCCGAGTTCTTTACAACCGGCGGCTGGGGAGCCGTAACGGTCACCCCGGTTGGCACCGGCGCGCTCGCGCTCGACTCGCGCGACTGGGCGGAAGCCGAGCCCGGCACGTCGCAAACCCCGATGTGCTTCTTCTCGGCGGGAATGCTCGCTGATTTGTTGGGCCGGCTGTCGGAAGAAACCGTCGCCGTCATGGAAGTCGAATGCCGCAGCAAAGGCGACGAGCGTTGCCGCTTCCTGTCGGCGACTCCGGGGGTGTTGGACCGGGTCTACAACGAGATGACCCAGGGACGGAGCTACGAAGACGCGCTCGCCTAGCGGCGCGCGATGCTGACACCCTCCAGGAGCAGTGACGGCGACCAGCGTGCGCCGAGCCAGCGGCCGTCGGAGCCAAATCCTCCAATTCTCTTCAGAAGATCGTACGCGTTCCCCGCCACGGCCGCGTCTTTCACGCGACCCGTGATCTCGCCGCGCTGCACGCGATAGGCGAGACCGACCGGGTGGCTGAACGCGCCGCTGATCACGTTGCCCTGTCCCACGCCGATGAGATCGTCCACGATCAACCCATCATCGAGATCCCCGAGCAGCCCGCCGCCGAGCGTGTGATCGCGTTCAGCCGAACCGTTGGCACCCCGGAACAGAATGTTGGTGTACCCGATGTGCGGTTTCCCGAACACGCCGCGGCGCCCGTTCCCCGTGCTCTGCGTCTTGGCCCGGGCCGCCGTCTCCAGATCGTAGACAAAGCGCCCGACCTTCCCGTGCTCCACGAGACCCGTACACCGCGAAGGCACGCATTCGTCGTCGACGGGGCGCGACAGCGGACGTCCCGGCGTGAGCGGGTCGTCGATGATCGACAGCCGTTCGTCGAACAGCGTCTCCCCCACCTTGCCGGCGAGCGGGGAGCTGCCTTGCAGCACCGTTTTCCCGGAGAGGGCCTGCTCGAGCGGCAGGACCACCGCGGCTAACCCGGCGGGCGTGAACACGACCGGCAACGCGCCTTCCGGCGGCGTGACGACCCTGAGGGCTGCGGTGAGCCGCGTCTCGACCGAGCGCACGAGCGTTTCCAGGTCGGCGTCGCTGGGCAAGTCGGCGCCGACGTACTGATCGTAGACCATCAGCACGTCGTCGCCCGCAATGCGCGTGACGTCGGCGATCACCGCGATGCCGGTGGCGCGATACTCGCCGCGCGCGCCGGCGGTGTTGCCGACGGCCGTGTCAGCCACCTCGCGCTCGACCGCGACGTTGATCTGGCAATCGGGCCGCGCGAGCCGCTCGACGAGCAGCCGGCCCATGCGGATCAGATCGTCGAGTGAGGCGTTGGCGGTGTGTTCGAAATACGTGGGGATGGGAGGTAGGAGTTGGGAGTTGGGGGTTGGAAACGCCAGCTCGACCATCTCGCCGAGCTCCGCGGACGCCCGCGCGCGGGCCAGCAGGGCATCGGGGTCGGGCTCGGCGGCGGTGGTTCCGGCCACGCCCATGCGGCCGTTGGCCAGGACCCGCAGGTTGAGCCCCGCCTCCTCCGAAATGCCCGCCGCCTTGAGGCGCCCGGATTCGAACGCGACGGTGGTTTGCTCTTCCCGTCGCCACAGGGCGTCGGCGTTGTCGACCGTGCCGCGCGCGCGCTCGAGGAGGCGGTCGATCATACATCGCCGCCGATCAGCGCCTCTTCGATGCGCACATGGGGGGCGCCTTCCGTCACGGGCAGCGGGAACTGGCCACCCTTGCCGCACCCCCCGCCCATCTGATTCCAGGTGAAGTCGCCGGCGATATGATCGATGCGATCGAGCGTCTGGAACAGATTGCCCGCCAGCACCACGTCCTTCACGAGCTCAGCCACCTGGCCGTCGCGAATCATGTAGCCCCAGCCGGCGGTGAACGAGAAGTTCTCGAGCATCGTCTGCCCGCCGAACGCGCCGCAGGCGTACACGCCCAGCTTGATATCGCCGATCAGGTCCTTGAACCCGACGCCGTTCTTCCCGGGCGCGATATAGGTGTTTGTCATCCGTACGATCGGCGGGTGGCGGAAGGAGATCGCGCGCGCGTTGCCGGTGGGGCGCTCACCCAGCTTGGCGGCCGTCTCGCGCGAGTGCAGACGACCCACGAGGATCCCTTCACGGATCAGCGGCGTGTCCTGGGTAGGCGTGCCTTCGTCGTCGTACGGCAGCGTGCCGCGCAACCCGCGCTCGGCGCCGTTATCACCCACGTTCAGCACCGGTTTTCCAAAGCGCCGGCCCAGCGTCATCATCTCGCGCGCCTGCGGGTTCTCGTAGACGAAGTCCGCCTCCGACAGGTGACCGAACGCTTCGTGGATGAAGACGCCGGCCAGCTCGTTGTCGAGAATGACGGGATAGGCGCCGCCGCGCACGCGGGGGGCCGCGAGCAGATCGACGGCACGCTGCGCCACGACACGAAACTGCGGCTCGAACCCCTGAACGCTGTTCCATCCCTTCCGCAGCCCGATCGACTCGAGGCCCTTCTCGATGGTGCCGTTGCGCCGGCCGATCGCGGTCCCCGACACGACCACTTCGGGGCGGAGCTGGTACAGCGACGTCCCTTCGGAATTGACGTACCAGACTTCCGACACTTCGTCGCGGTAGCTCGCCTGCGTGTCCACGATCAGGTCCGCGACGGCGAGCATCGCGGTGTTGTAGCGATCGAGCAGCTTCTTCTTGTCGCCCAGCGCCACGCCACGCACGTCGCCGTCGAGCTCGAGCACGGCGTCGGCGGTCTGCGGCGCGGTCTCCGCGAGCCGGATCGGCTCCTCCAGCCGCACCGCCCGCGAGAGCTCGTTGGCGCGCGTCACCATCGCGGGCAGCGCGTCGAGCGACGTGAACGACGCGATGCCCCAGCCGAAGCCCTGGTTGAGCACGCGCACGAACCCGCCCTGGTCTTCGCTGACCGTGGCGGTTTCCAACCGCCGGCCGCGGAAGGCGACGGCGGAGCTCCAGGTACGTTCGACGCGGACTTCGGTGTAATCGGCGCGGGATTTTTTGACGGCGGCAGCGAGACGATCTTTCAACGCAGGTCTTTCAGTTTGTCGCGGTAATCGGGACGCACGACGATCTCGCCGTTGACGATCACTTCGAGATCCCAGGGCAGAATGATGAAGTTTTCGTTTTCGAGCGCGTAGAAATCGGTCTTGTAGGATCCGGTCTTGAACGAAACCGCGGTCTTCACCTGGGCCGGCTTCAGCTCGCGCACCGCGGCGAGGGCGAGCTTCATCGTGTCGCCCGACTCGCAGGTTTCATCCACGAGCAGGACCCGCTTGCCCGTCACCAGGCGCGGCGGACCGGCAATCACGGCGGGCGCGGCTCCGGGCGTGTCGCGCGTGATGGCGATCGACGCGAAGTCGCGCTGCAGGATGCTGGCGACCACGGCCCCGGGGATCACCCCCGCTTTCGCGATCCCGATGACCACTTCGGGGTCGTACTCGCGGAACACCTTGAGCGCGAGCACCCGGCACAGCTCGCCAAACAGCGCCCAGTCCACCTGCAGGACCCCGCGCTGGGCTTTGCTCGCGGGCCGGGCGCCCGGGGAACGCGGGGTGCGACGTGGGGGATTGGGAGGGCGCGGACGGAAGGCCATGGTCTGGGATTCTACATTGCCAACGTCTGCAGCCGCAAGCTATTTTCGCCGCATGGGTTTCTGGCGCCGCCTGTTCGGCGGAGGCTCGTCCGGGGGCGACGATCTCAAACCACAACGTCTCGACTATCTGAACGAGGCGTTAGCCCTCGAGCGGCAGGGGGATTATGACGCGGCGCTCACGTCCTATCGACTGGCGCTGCGCGATCACCCCAACGACGCGCGCATCCTCCAGAACATGGCCATCGCGTTCACCAAGACGCGCCGCTTCGACGAAGCGATCCGCCACTACCGGCGCGCGCTCGAGCTCGACAACTCGCTCGCGGGCGCCCATTACGGGCTCGCGTTTCTGCTGCTGCAGCGTGGCGATCCGGACGGCGCGGCCCAGCACCTGAAGACATTCCTCGCGCATCCGCCGCGAGGCCCTGACGCGCAGAAGTGGATCGAGCACGCGAGCCAGGCGCTCCACGATTTGCGGGCCGGCGGGGGGGCGGCGATGCCGGCGCCGGCACCCTCCCCCGAGGAGCGCACCGGTAGGGGGGGCTCCTGACGCTGAGCCGGACCCTGCTTGCACTCGTCACGCTCTTCGCCTGCAAACTCACGCCCGATTCAGGTCAGGTCGTCGCGATCGAAGTGATCCTGCCCGACTCGGGGCGCGTCGAAGTCACCGATTCGTTTTTTCCGCGCGCCCGCGCGCTCAACGGCGTCGGCGACTCGGTGCCGGCGCCAGTGTTCTGGAGCTCGCTCGACACGGCCATCATCGCGGTGCTCGATAGCGCGACGGGCGTGTCGCTGGGGAAGAAGGTCGGGACCGGGCGGCTGCAGGCGCGGGTGGACGCGCTGCGCTCGAACCCTCAGCCGGTCACGGTCCTCGCCAGGCTCGATTCGCTGGTCGCGAACGGGCCGGTCCGGGACACGGTCGTGGCCCCCGATTCGACCTCCAACAGTCTCCAGGTCACCGCGTTCGCCACGGGCGGGGAGGCCACCAACCGCCGGGTGGTGTACGCGGGCACGACCTATCCGGCGGGCGCTTCGACACTCACATTTCTCCCGAAGGACACCGTCTTCACCAGCTCCGTCGGCGTGGCCGGCGTGCAGATCAAGTTCGTCGCTGGAACCCTGCCCGACTCCGTCGTGGTGTCGGCCACGATGCGCCGGCTGGACGGCACGCCCATCCCCGGCAGCCCTGTGACTTTCGTCGTGGAGTTTCGACCATGAACCGAGGCACGCTCAATCAGCTGTTCTTCACGACCGTCGATCGCCATGCGGGTCTCCCAGCCGCCTTCCGATCGAAAGTGGGTGGTGCCTGGGTCGGGATCACGCACCGCGAGGCGCTCGAGCGAGTCCATGCGATCAGCACGGGCCTGCGCGAACTGGGCGTCCAGCCGGGCGACAAAGTCGCCCTGGTCTCGGAAAACCGCCCGGAGTGGGCGCTCGCCGATTACGCGTGTCTCACCGCGCGCGCCACCGACGTGCCGATCTATCCCACGCTCACCGCCAAGCAGACCGAATACATCCTGCGCGACTCGGAATCGGTTGCCGTGTTCTGCTCGACGGCCGCCCAGGTCGACAAGGTGCTCGAGGTGAAGGACGCGCTCCCGGGCCTGAAGCACATCATCGTGTTCGACGGCGGAGCCGCCGCGCGGCCGCAGGTTACGTCGCTCGCCTCGCTCGAGGCCAAGGGACGCGGCGCGGCGTCGAAGTACCCGAACTGGAAGGCCGAGGCCCTGGCCGCGCAGCCCGACGATCTGGCGACGCTGATCTATACGTCGGGGACGACGGGCGATCCCAAAGGCGTGATGTTGTCGCACTTCAACATCTGGTCGAACGTCCAGGCGGTGCTCCAGATGATTCCAATCGGCGCCGGCGATGAGTGCCTGTCCATGCTGCCGCTGTCGCACAGCTACGAGCGGATGGTGGATTACACGCTGTTCCAGGCCGGCGTGATCATCAATTATGCCGAGTCGTTCGACACGGTGGCCGCGAATCTGGGCGAAGTGAAGCCGACGGTCGTGCTCTCCGTGCCCCGCCTGTACGAGAAGGTGTACGCGCGCGTGCTCGAAAACGCGCTATCGGGCAGCGCGGTCAAACGCACGATCTTCTTCTGGGCCAAGCGGGCCGGTGAGCAATGGGCGACGCTCGCGCTCGCCGGGCTGCCGATTCCCGGCGGGCTCGCGCTCAAGAAGAAGCTGGCCGACAAACTGGTCTTCTCCAAGCTGCAGGCGCGCACCGGCGGCCGGATCCGGTTCTTCGTCTCGGGCAGCGCGCCGCTCTCGGCCGACATCGCGAAGTTCTTCTACAGCGCGGGCCTGCCGGTCATCGAAGGCTATGGCCTGACCGAGTCGTCGCCGGTGCTCACGTTCAACCCGCTCGATCGGATCAAGCTGGGCACGGTGGGGCGGGCAATCCCGGGCGTCGAGCTGAAGATCGCGTCGGACGGAGAGATTCTCGCGCACGGGCCGAACATCATGCACGGCTACTACAAGCAGCCCGAAGCGACGCGCGAAGTGCTCGACGGGGACGGCTGGCTGCACACCGGTGACATCGGCGAGCTCGACTCCGATGGCTACCTCAAGATCACGGACCGCAAGAAGGAGATGATCAAGACGGCCGGCGGCAAATACATCGCGCCGCAGCCGATCGAAGGGATGGTCAAGCGCAACAAGTTCGTCGCCAACGCGGTGCTGCACGGTGACCGCCGGAAATACCCGATCGTGCTCATCGTGCCGAACTTCGAAAACCTGGAGCGCTGGGCGCGGGAGCGGAACTTGAGCTACGGAACCCGGGCCGAGCTGATCCTATTGCCGGACGTGCGGGCGAAGGTGGAGCGCGAGGTGATGAGCATGCTCAAGGAGCTCGCGAAGTTCGAGACGCCGAAGAAGGTGGTGCTGCTGGAGAACGACTTCACGATCGAGTCGGGCGAGCTGACCCCGACGCTCAAGGTCAAGCGTCGCGTGGTCGAGAAGCGGTACAAGGACGCGATCGATGCGGCGTATGCGGCCGACGACGCGATCGCCGCGGCCATCGAAGGCTAGCGCTTCTCGCCCACCCAGAGCCCGTGTTCCGCCGCCAGCTTGAGGAGCCCGATCGGAAGCTCGGGCTCTTCGTTTTCCACGACGAAGCGGCGGCCGCGCAGCAGGACCCGATGCGCTTCGACCAGCCAGGGGGAGGTCGCGAGGTCGGCTCCCACCACGACGCCGCGCGCCACGGACGACCGCAGCGGCACGTGCTCGTTCGCCAACACGAGTGAGAGCATCGGCCGCTCTTCCATTTCGGACGGCGGGTTCACCCCGACGAAATGGATGCCCTGCATGAGCTCGGCGAGCCGCACGGCCTGACGCACCGCGGAGCCGACGAGCACCACGTAGCCGCCCGGCCCCGAGAGCTCGAGCAGGGCCTGCAGCTGCCCGGCGTCGGCGGACGGGAGCGGTGACGGCGGCACGTACGGGTCTTTCAGGACGCGCTCCTGGCCGCGGCGGAAGTTCACGATCCCGCGCGCAATCGGATACTCCTTGTGACACACCGGGCAGCCAAGGAGTCCTGAGCGCACCATGCGATCGCGCACCTCGCCCGTCGACAGCACCAGCATTTCCTCGCGATGGGGCTCGGGGCAGCGGAGCATTTCGGTGAGCTCGATGTGCATCTGGGGGCTAGGGCTAGGGACTAGGGTTAGGGCGAAACTCGACCCACGTGAGCTTCCCTGCTTCGACCTTCACCTCGCGAAACACGCGCTTGCCCCCGATCTCGACCCCGAGGACGTACGTTCCGGGCGGCACATCCGAAATACCGAAGTGCTCCTTGTACACCGGATCCGAGTGATTGCGCGGGCCGTACGTCTCGATGAATGAGAACGGCGTTTCCCGCGGTTCCGGCTTCACGAGCCCGTAGATACGGGCCTGCTGTACTGGTTGCCCTGCCGAATCCCAAACCTGGCCGGCGATCATGCCGGTGCCGGGGAGCGGATCGATCCACAGCTCGGGATTCGTGTTGTACGGCGGATAGCGGACTTCGGGATCGACGATCCGGCGTGTCGAATCGACCGGCGAGGCATGCACCTCGAGGTGCAGGTGATCGTTCGTGGCTCGACCCGTGTTCCCGACAAGGGCGATGACGTCTCCCGTTTTGACGCGGTCACCGACATGCGCGAGCAGCTTCGAGTTGTGGTAGTAGACCGAGAACATAAACAGCCGTCTGCCGTCAGCCGTCAGCGTTCTGTCGTGCTTGATCGCGACCGTGAGCGCGCCGCGCTCTGCCGGTCCGGAATGAACCACAACGCCATCGCCAATCGCGTGCACCGGCGTCCCGTCGGCGTTGTTGAATTCGACGCCCTGATGCGGCTGGAAGTTGCCGCCCATGGTCGAGCCGAAGCGGTAGGTCTGATCGATATACGGCTGATCGGTCAGCGCAATCGGGCGGCGGAACCAGGTGTGTCGAGGACGCTCGGCGCGTACCGAACGCGGGGGGGAACTTGGTGTCGCAAACGTGCGCGGCGGCAGTCGTAGCGTCTGGTCATTCCTCGCAGGAGCAGCCGAGAAGCTCCAATGGCGCCCGGCATCATTGGACTCTTCCCTGCCCTTCACGTTCTGAATCCACAACCCCTCATCGGCATCCAACGAGAGGATGTACTGATTCTGGATCCTACCCCACGCGGAATCCTTCGCTGTCGTCATTCCTATCGAATCCGTAATCACGCGCCATGTCTGCCCATCATCCCATGTGAGCTTGATCCCGTCCGCCGTCGCGATGTACGTGGTGTCTCCGCGCGTGACGATTCCATCTGGTGTGACGTACTGCCACTCCGGTCCGAGCTGACCGAATTCCCAGTTCTTCCACGTCTTCCCACCGTCGGTCGAAAGTCCCCAGCCATTGCCCACGGTGCCGTACCAGATCTGACCGTGCGGGCCGAATCCAAACGCGTGCACGAAATCCCATGAAATCGCATGAGACGCGGTGTCACTCGACGAGCGAATCTGCTCCCAGCTTCCTACTCCCTTGCGCAACACGAAGATTCCCTGTCCGTACGTACCGATCCAGATCTCGCTGTCCGGCCCCGCGATCGCGAGCACGTGCACACCCCAGCCTAGCGAATCCGGGAGCGGTGGAATCTGCTGCCCGGCCAGCGGAGACACGGCAAGCAACGATACGACGACGCACGACGCACGACGCACGATCAGCCCCGAATCGAGTACACGGTCGGGAGCAGTCTGATTTCCGTGACGGTCACGTGCTCCGGCTGGCTCACCGCGTACACGACGGCCGCGGCCACATCCTCGGCCCGCATCATGTCCTTGCGCTTGGTGAATCCCGGCTTCGAATCGGGATCGACCGCATCCCAAATGTCGGTGTCCACCGGTCCGGGCGACACGAGCGTCGTGCGGACGCCGCTTTTGGCGGTCTCCTGGCGAATCACCTCGTGCATGCCACGCAGCCCGAACTTGGACGCCGCGTACGCGGTGGATCCGGAGAACCCGATGTAGTCCGAGATCGATCCGACGGTGACGAGGTGGCCACTGCCCCGCTTCACCATTTTCGGAACAATGCGGCGCGCAAACAGAAACGGCGCGGTGAGATTGGCCGCGAGGGTGTTCGTGAAATCGTCGAGGGTGGTCTCGCCCAGCGACTTGATGAAGAAGATGCCGGCGTTGTTGACGAGCACATCGGGCACGCCGAGCTCGGCGTCGATCCTGTCGATCGCGCGCTCGACTTCATCCGGCTTCGTGACATCGCATTGGATATCGGTGCGGCGCTCGGCGGTCGCGTTCTTCAGGCTGCGCGCGAGCCGCACCACGTGTATGCCCCGCGCGCGCAGCGCGATCGCCACCGCGAGCCCGATCCCGCGGGAGGCGCCCGTCACGAGCGCGATTTTCACAGCGCGAAGCTGCCGCCGTGTACCAGTCTCAGAAACTCGTCGCGGGTCTTGCCGTCGTCGCGGAACGCGCCGCGCAGCGCGCTGGTCACCGTCCGCGAGTTCTGCTTCTCGACGCCGCGCATCATCATGCAGAGGTGATACGCCTCGACGACCACGCCGACGCCCAGCGGCTTCAGCACGCGACACAGCGCGTCGGCAACCTGATCGGTGAGCCGCTCCTGGACCTGCAGGCGACGCGCGAACACCTCGACCACGCGCGGAATCTTCGACAGCCCCACGATCCGGCCGTTCGGCAGATACGCCACATGCGCCCGGCCGAAGAACGGCAGCATGTGATGCTCGCACATCGAGTAAATCTCGATGTCGCGCACGCAGATCATGCTTTCGTGCGCTTCTTCGAACAGCGCATCGCCGATGACTTCGTCGACGTTCATGCCGTAGCCGCGCGTGAGCCATTTGAGCGAGGCTTCGACGCGCGCCGGCGTTTGCCGCAGACCTTCGCGCGTGGGATCCTCGCCCAATTGCTCCAGCATTTCGTGGACGAGGGTCTGGAACGGTATGCGAATCTCCGTCGGCTCGGTGTGCGGCTCGTGGAAGCTGTGGAGACTCGCGGACTTCATTTTGTCTCGTGCCATGGTAAGATTGGACCCCCGTGCGATTCCTAAAGCTACTCCTGCAGGCGACGCAGGCGGGAGGCTCCGCGCTGTCGTCGCTGTGGACGTTCCCGAGCATCCTGCTCTCGGCCTTTCTGGTCGCCTGGGGCGCCGAAGCGGCGCAGTTCCTGATCTCGCAGGGCCTGGCCCTCGCGATTCTGGCCTGGCTCCAAACGCTGCCCGAGTTCGCGGTCGAAGCGGTGATCGCGTGGGAGGCCGGGGCCAATCCTTCGCGCTCGCACCTCGCCATTGCCAACCTCACCGGCGCGATTCGCCTGCTGCTGGGCCTCGGCTGGCCGATGATTTACTTCGTGTTCGCGTTCTTCGGGCGCCGGCGGGGCGAGCACGGACTCCCCGCGATCAAGCTCCAGCCCGAGCACGCCACCGAAGTGGTGGGGCTCGTGCCACCGCTCTTGTACTTCGTCGTGATCCTGATCAAGCAGACGATCAGCTGGGTGGACGCGATCGTGCTGCTCGCCTTGTACGTGCTCTACCTGTGGGCGCTGCTGCGCAATCCGCCGCACGACGTCGAGCAGCTCAGCGACGCGCCGCGCGTGTCGCAGTGGGCGTACCGCCAGCGGGGCTGGCGCCGGAAGGCGGCGATCGGCGGGTTGCTCACCGCGGGAGGATTCCTCCTCTACATCACCGCCCATCCCTTCCTCGAATCGATGCTGGCGCTGGCGGCGCTGCTCGGCGTGAGCCAGTTCGTGCTGGTGCAATGGGTCGCGCCGTTCCTCTCGGAGTTTCCGGAAAAGGTCTCCGCGTTCCTGTGGGCGCGGCGCGTCACCCACGCGCCGATGGCGCTGATGAACATGGTGTCGAGCAACATCAATCAATGGACGGTGCTCGCGGCGATGATCCCGCTCGTGTTCGGCTACTCGCACTACCAGCACACCGGCGCGTGGGCGGATTTCCACTTCGATGCCGAGCAGCGGGTCGAGATCCTGCTGACGCTGCTGCAGACGGCGCTGGGGATGGTCGTGCTGGCAAACATGGAGTTCGACTGGTTCGACGCGACGGCGCTGTTCGTGCTGTGGGTGGTGCAGTTCTTGGCGCCGCACCTGCGCGAGGAGGTGTCCGTCGCCTACGCGCTGTGGATCGTCATCCTGCTGGTGGGATTCGCGCTGCGGGCCAAAGCGCTGCTCGCGCCGAAGTACTTCTGGGCAACGATCACGAAAAAACGATCGGCCGGGACCGCATAACGCGGACCGGCCGACCGGCTGCTACAAGAGCGAAGAGGGTTATTGAAGCCCGAAAGTAATGACGGGTCCCTCACCACGAATTCTGTCTTCCCCAATCGAGGGGGCATGACATGGGCCGCGGTATGCGGGTCCACAATCGAGCGTGTTGGCTCAATAGTTTGATCTCCCCGCCCCTGGGTACTACATATAGGTTCTGTACGACAAAGGTCAATCGCCCTGAATCTCTCGCTGATCGCCGCTGTCGTGATGCTGATCGCATGGTTCCTGCTCGTGTTCGTCGCGCAGGTACCGAGCGGCTCCGTGCACCTGCTGTACGCCGGTGCCATCATCCTGTGCGCGCGACGCATCCTGACCGGCGCGCCCCGCTTCGTCTCGTGAAACTCGCGCCGCGGCACTGGGATCCCCGCCTCGGCCCGCTCCAGCTCTTCACGCTGCGCCAGGTACTGGAACGGGAAGGCATGGTGACCGCATGGTGGTCGGACGTTCCCGGGACCATCATGCCCCTTCACGCTCACGCGTTTCCAGAAACGCGCTGGGTGCTCGAAGGGTACATGCGGGTGACCGCCGAAAACGAAACGGTCGAGCTCGGTCCTGGAGACCGGCTCGACCTCCCGCCGGACCTTCCGCACGTGACCGAGGTCCTGGGCCTCGGTCACGTGATCTACGTCAGCGGCAAACCCCGGAGCGATCCCGCGGCCCGGTCGTAGCCTCAGATTTCCCAGTTCGAGAAGACCACGCCCTGCGCGGCGTGCTGCTCCGGATACCCCTCGAACGTCATACGCAAGTCGGTCCAGCGCACCCGGTAGCCACGGGTGATCAGGCGGTGGAACGCGTCGTCGTACACGCTCTGACAGCGGACGGCGATGCGCCGGATACCGGCTTTGGCCGCCGCCGCTTCGACGGCGCTGATCGCGGCGTCGAACGCCGCGTTGTCGCGCGCGGCCAGCTTCAGCACGCGGACCTCATCGCGCGTGCGGCTGTCGGCGAGCGGCGCCGAATGCCAGAGCGCGAGCGCATCGAGGCCGCGGTCCCCGTCCACCAGCGACGTGTCACCCAGCCCCAGTTCGGCGGTGAGCAGGATCTCGCGCGAGAAGTCGACGCCGGGCATGAGATCGCGCACGAGCCCCCGGGCCGCTTGCATGGTCGCTTCGTTCGCGTCGCCCGAGCGGCGGGACAGCAGCACGGGCGCCGGCTGCCCGCGCGTCGCGATCTCGTTGGTCAACGTGATCGTCAGAAACCCCGGCATGAACCCGAGGCGCGCGTAGAACCCGATGTTCTCCGGGGTGCGGGGCATCGTCTCGAGGCCGAGGGTGCTGATGCCGCGCTCGATGAGCCAGTCGGCGGCGGTGCGGACGATCGATTTGCCGACGCCGGTGCCCTGGCGGTCGGGCCGCACCGCGAGCGGCCCCATCCATCCCTCGGTGCCCGCCTGATGCGCGACGTTGAAGGCGGCGATGTCGCCGTGCTCATCGCGCCACACCATGGCCCCGTCGCCGGCGTCGAGCAGCGCGTAGCGCCAGACGAGCGGATTGAGCTGCGGGACGCGCACGCCCATCAGGCCGTCGCGGCGATAGCGGTCGGTGAACGCCTCCGCGAAGACCCGATTCAACCCATCGATGTCGCGCTCGGTCGCGCGCTCGGGTCCGGTGACTAGGGGTTCAGGCAGCCACGCTCGCATCGGGTGGTCCCAGGGTAGCGGTGTCGTCTCGCACCACGCTTGTACCCGTCGTGGCGTCGTAGGTCACGCGGATCACGCGGTCCAGTCCGTCGCGCACCTGCTCGATGTGCGTGATGAGAATGACCTGCGGGAAGCGGTCGCCAAGGCGGCGCAGCAGGCCGAGCACGTGCTGCCGGCGCGACTCGTCGAGCGAGCCGAAGATCTCGTCGAGCACGAGCAGCGAGAGCGGCTGCCCGGCGCGCTCGGCGATCATCTGGGAAATGGCGAGCCGCAGCACCAGGTTGGCGATGTCTTCTTCCCCCCCCGAGATCACCGGCTTGGGCACGCCTTCGTCGAGCACCACGACCCGATAGTTCTCGTCCAGGTCCACTTCATCGTAGCGCCCATCCGTCAGATCGGATAGGAAGGCCGACGCCAGCGTGCTGATTTCCGGCCGCATCGCCTCGTTCAGCCTGGCCCGGAGATCGGAGAACGCGCGGTCCAGCTCGTGGTGCAGCCGCAGCTCGATCTTGCGTTCGCCGATGGTGCGCTCGCGCGCGGCGCGCTCGGCGACGCGGCGCTCGGTCTCGCGGACCGCGGTCTCCGCCGCCACCAGCTCGCCGCGGCTCTCGGCGACGGCCAGCTCCGCCGCCCGGAGCGCGTGCGCCGCGCGGTCGTGGCGCTCGCGCGCGGCCTGAAACTTCGGCTCCGAGAATCCCTGCTCTTTCACGGCCTCGCCCAGCTGCTTGACCTGCTCCTCACGCGCCGAGAGCGCCTTCTCCGCGAGCTCGGCCTCACTGACGAGGGCTTCGGCGCGGTCGGCGCGCGCCTTCAGGGCGGCCGCCTGCAGCGCCACGGGCTCGAGCCTGGCCAGCTCGGCGCGCACGTCGTTGTGTCGATCCGCGTCGTATCCGCCGTCACGGGCCGCGACCCGCCGCTCCATCTCCTCCGCCCGCCTGGCGAGGCCGGCGCGCTCCTTCTGCAGGCGGGCGCGCTCGCGGGACTGCTCGCGCAGCGTGCCCTCGCGCTCGCTCGCGAGCCGGTCGTCCTCGCGGAGCGCGTCGCGGGCGGTCTCCGCCTCCGTGACCGCCGCGGGAGCATCGGCCAGCTGCTCGATGCGCTGCTTGAAGTACCTACCGTCCTCAATGATCGCCTCGAGCTGCCGGTCGAGCACGCCCAGCACGGCGTCGTGCTCGGCGCCGAGCGGCCGCCGGCAGGTGGGACATTCCCCTTCGGGACCGAGCTTCAGGATCTTGTCGCGGTGATCCTTCACCTCGTCGTGCTGCTTGAGCAGCTCAGCACGCTTGGTGCTGGCGTACTCCTTCTCACGAACCCACGTGTCCTGCTGCTCCCCGGCGACCTTGTCGGCGGCGGCGAGCCGTTCTTTCAGCTCATGCGCCTGGGCGGTCACCCGCTCGAGCTCCGCATCGGCGTCGGCCAGCTCCCCGATGCGGCGGTCGAGCACGCTCAGATTGCGCGCCAGCTCCGTGATCTTGGCCTGATCCTCGCGCCGAGCCGCGTCCTCGCGATGCAACCGCTCCAGCTCGACCAGCTCCGCTTTCAGCCTGGTGACGGGAGCGACGTCAGCGTCGAGCTTGCGCAGCTCCTCGCGGGCGGCGAGGGCCTCGGCCAACTCCTTGTCGAGTCGCTGAAACTCCTGCCGGGCGACGACCACACCCTGCTCGGCCACGCGCAGATCGCCGTGGAGCGACAGCGTGCGCTCGCGACGCTCCACCCACTGCTGCCAGCGGGGCTCTTCTTCGGCGAGCGCCTGCTGCGCTTTCTGCCGCTCGGTCGTCGCCGCCGTCGCGGCCTTTCGCGCCTCGCTGAGCCGGGCCTCGGTCGCTTTCCGTTCCTTCTCGAGCTCCGATTGCGGCGGCAGACCCATTTCCAGACCGTCCACTTCATGACCGAGGGCGTTACGGCGCTCTCGCACCCGCTCCTGCGCGATGGTCAGCTGCTCGTGCCGCAGCACGCGCGAGAGAAACGCCGCGCGTTCGGGACGCGTGGCATCGGCGAGGACCGCCAGCTCCTTCTGCCCCGTGAAGTAGGTGTTGAAGAACTCGCCGTGCGTCATGCCGAGCACGCGCTGCAGCCGGGCCGTGACTTCTTTGATCGAGTTGGCGACCACGATCCCATTCTCATGCAGGACCGCCTCGTTCAGTTTGCGCTCGACCACATACGTCCGGTTGCCGAGCGAAAACTCCAGCTCGACCCGCATCGGGGCGCGCGCCTTGGCGCGGAGATTGCGAATCGAATCCTTGTCGCCGCGGGCCGCAGGATTGCCATAGATCGCCCAGGCGATCGCTTCGAGCAGTGACGTCTTGCCCGAGCCGTTGGGCCCGATGATCCCGGTGACCCCGTCTCCAAAGGCGATCTCGGTGTCGGCGTGCTGGCGGAAGTTGACCAGCCGCAGGCGGTGCAGCTTCACGTGGTACTCCCACCCGATTCATCCACGCTCGCCGCCGCTTCCAGATAGTCCACGCCGAGCGTGACGAACGTCTCGCGATTCAATTCCGCATCGAGCGGCCGGCGGCCGAGGAATTCGCGCAGCGTTTCGGTGAGGGTCTGCCGTCGAACGCCCCCCCCCCCCGGACCTGCGCCCGCCGCGGGTACGCGCTGCGCCTGCGGCCGCCGCAAGTCCAGCTGGAAGTTCAACGCGCGCGCCTTGAACGCGCGGATCGCCGCATGATCCAGGTCGCGGGCCGTCGCGCGCTCGACGTCCCACACCACGAGTCGGACGATCTGATCGTCGATGTGGGCGGTGTTGGCGCGCTCGGCGATCGTGGTGTCGAGCTCTTTGGCATTCAATCCCGCGCCCTGGATGAACGGCAGATCGATGTGCCGGCGCGCCGGCTCGATGGGGCGGAACGTCACGCGCGCACCGGGCAGTTCGACCAGCAGGTACCCCTTCCCCTTGCGCTCTTTCTTGCCTTTGGTCGCGGCGCGCTGGGCGGCCTCATCCTGTAGCTGCCCCCAGGGATTGGGGGGGAGGTACTCGAGGCTTCCCGCGTACCACGCGTTGGTCGCCACCGATTGGGCGGTGTGATAGTGGCCGAGGGCGATGTAGTCCCATTTCTCCGGCGCGAGCAGCTCCCGGGTCAGCTCCGCCCCACCGTACTCCATCGTGCCGCGCTCTTCCCCCAAACCGCCGTACACACCGTGCGTCACCAGCACATTGAGTGTGGGACCACCGGGCTCCGGACGGAGCGCGGGACGGTCGGCCTTGGCGAGCGCCTGCTGCGGCACCGCCAGCACCGCGCAGTCGAGCTTCGGCAGCACGATGCGCCGCGCGTCCTCGACGGCGATTTCGACGCCCAGCGCTTCGTACAGTCGGAGAATGGAGCCCGTCTCGGTGGAGCGCGGAGTATCGTGCTCACCCGCAATGACCACGATCGGGGAGTTGGGGAGCCCCGTCCGCACGCGGTGCAGCTGCCGAAAACAGTACAGGATCGCCGCGTTGGTCGGCCGCACCGAATGGAACAGGTCGCCGGCGATGACGATCAGGTCGGGCTTCTGCTCCAGGATATCGTCCACGGCCCGGCGGAAGGCCTCGGCGATATCCACCTCGCGCTGGTTGGCCCCCTTCGACGTCTGCCGGTCGAACTGGCGGAACCCGAGGTGCAGGTCGGCGAGGTGCGCGAGCTTCATTAGTACGGCTCGTCCGAGATCGGATTCAGCGGCGGAACAGCGAGATGTTCGCGCGGCAGGCTTCGCTCGGACTCCACGCGCGCGCCGAGCACTTTCCGGAAGTAGGCGAACGCATCGTCCGGCCGTTTCTGGCGCGAGGCGGCCAGCGCCCGGCGCACATCGTCCTGCTCGCGATCGGCGATCAGGTCCTTCACCTGATTGGGCCGCACGCGGCGATCGAGCCGCACGAGCAGCCGCACCACAGCTTCCTCGAACGGCACGTCGGCGGCCGGCGGGAATCGCTCGACCCCGTCCCGGCCGCGCAGCACCGGCGGCTTGGGAAAGCGCACGAAGATCGGCTGGGTGAAGTGGGGATGGCGCACCATCAATTCACCGATCGGCATCGTGGCCAGCTTGCTCTTGGTCGCCGGCGTCAGGACCTGATAGCCCGGCGTCGCCAGCTCGTCCATGTCCATCCGGCCGAACAGCTGCGTCCCCGCGTTGCCCACCACACGGCGATGCACCTGGGACCGGAACTGCTCGGCGCCGAACAGGACCAGGCCCAGGTAGCGCCCGCGCTCGGAGATGTCGAGCAGCATTTTTTTGACGTAGGTCTCGGGCCCGTCGCCCGGCGCGTACTTATTGAGCTCGTCGACGAAGACCACGACCGCGTCAACGCCGAGCTCACGCCGCTCGAGCTGCTCGCGCAGCTTCGACACGACGCGGGCAAAGACCAGGTCCTGCCCCAGCGGGTCGACGTTCGCGATGTCGATCACGTACACCGTGCGGTCCTCGAAGCTCTTCCACGGCAAGTCGCTCGACGGGCCATCGTCGGTCACCAGCCCTTTGCACCGCGTGGAGATGTTCAGCAGCCGGTTGCGAACCTTGCGCATCGTGGCGATGTGATGCGTGCGCCAGGTGTCGCTGCGACCTCCCGCCGTGATTTCCAGACCGTCGAAGATCGACCGGAAAAAGGCGGCCAGATCGGCGAACGTCTGCACGCGATGCGTGGTGCCGAAGCCGTCGTCGAAGGTTCTTCCCAACACTCTGTCTCTGAGAAAATCGATGAACGCATCGGCCTTGGCGTCGATGTCGTCGCGATTGAGGAGGACTTCGGCGAAGTCCACCACCTCCTGCAGTCCCCAGGTCAGCGGCTCGACGTCATCGACGAGATCGGGGTGCGTTCGCAGGGTGTTGAGATTGACGCCGTCGGCCTTCAGCGGGGCGTAGAGCCGCACGTTCTCGAACGGCGTGGACGGCACCTTGAGCCGCTCGTAGCGGCGGCGGTCCTCGTCGCTCAGATCCCCCGGCTGATCGAGGAAGCAGAGATCCGGTCCTTTGACATTGAAGCAGACGGCGGCGATCCGGCCCTTGTGCGCCGGGAAGTGGGCGAAGATCGAAGCGAGCAGGAACTCGACCGCGCTGGTCTTGGTCGCGAGTCCCGAGACACCAGAGATGTTGAGGTGCGCCGCTTCAGGGCCGAGCAGGAAATCAGCATCGACGTACACCGGCGCGTCGCGGCCCGCGGACGTGTAGAGGCCGACCGGGATCGCCGTCGGTGTGGCCGAATACAGGAAGGCGTCCATCCGCAGCGCCTGGGCGACGTCGGCATCATCGGCCACGAACACCTGACCGAGCGGGACGGGCTGGAGCGGCTCCTCGGGCGTCTGCCGCAGGACCGCCGCGGTCCAATAGCGAATCTGTTGCCGCGTGGTGGGAGCCTCGGCGCGCGCGGGATCGCCTTCGGCACCGACCACGTCATGCAGCGGCGTCACAAGGTCGGAGTACGCGAACCCCTCAGTCACAACGCCGTAGACGACCCGTCCCTCGTCCCCCGTCCCGTTTCCCGCGACCTTCACAATCGCCCCGATCCCAATCGGAGTCTCCGTCGCCGTCCAGAAGTGGAATTGATGGGGAGTCGAGGGTTTAAGCTCGGTCGCGACGACCCGGCCGATCGCCGTCATGCGCTCAGTCTCGGCAACCGCGAGGCGCGATGCACTTGCAGGTCACGTGGGGCTAGGGCTTTCAGGTATTCCTCCACCTGATGTAAAGGATACAACAGCCGGTCCCAGCGTGTGGCCGGCGTCGCGAGCGGCGCGCGCTCGGCCCACAACCAGCCGGATAGCTCCGACGCGCGCGCGATGGTCTCGGGATGCGCCCTCGCCTCGATGCGCAGCAGCCCGAACAGCAAATCGTTGCCTTCCCACGGCCACAGCCGCAGGTACCAGGAATAGGTCTCGGTGCGCGTATGCCCGCCGCGCACCGTGAATACGCTAGTGCGATGCCCGGCCGGCAGCGTCAACGCGCGCTCAAGTCCCCGTCCTTCGAGGAATTGCGCGCCATGGCTCTTGATGACGCCCAGCGAGCGCGGATGCCGGGCAACCGCTGGTGATCGCGACAGGAGTCCGTCGAGGACAAGCCACTCATCGGCACCGAGGCCGTCGAGCCCGGCCTCGGCAAGCTCGCGCTCCAGGTGCGCGCGGGCCCGTCGAACGATCGCCTCCACCTCCTCGAGATACCGGGCGGGCTGGCCGACGAACTCTCGATCGACCGGCTCGATGTCGCCGGCAGACTGCTCCAGCAGCTCGCGCAGGTTCGGAGTCATACTCTCCACCGCGGCGACCGCGAACGAACGATGGCGTTCCCCCGTCGTGCGCAGCACCCCGCCCGCTTCCCGGCGGCGAATGGCCGCCGCCACGTACGCATCAACCACCGGAATCACGCCGTCGTACGCGCGCACGATCCACCGCTCCGTGCCATTGAGAAATGAAACGGCCGGTGGAGCGCCCCCCGCTCGGGGAATCGGATGAGCCTGGAGCTCGGCATCCTCGACCAGCTCGGCGCGCTCGCCGCTCTCGGACTCCTCACCCTTCGAGCCGCTGCCCGGTACCGCCCCGGCTTGAATGAGCGGCTGCCACCACGTCATGCGCCGTCCCGTGTTTTCAGCCCGACCAGCAGGCCGTCACGCACCGGAATTATTGTCGCCACGAGGCGCGGATCTCCGGCGGCTAGCGTGTTGAACGCGCGCACGCCGAGCGCGTTGCCGGAACGGTCGTTCGCGTCGAGCGCTGCGCCGTGAAAGAACGCGTTGTCGCACAGCAACAAGCCGCCGGTCCGCAGTAGCCGCATCCCCCAGTCGAAATACCTCGGGAGCGGCTCTTTATCCGCATCGATGAACACGGCGTCGAATCCCGGTGCCAGGGTCGGTAAGACGTCGAGGGCCGCGCCTTCGATCAGCTCCACG
>Ga0137437_1000013_pt1 | contig 51711 bp, 30 predicted proteins | sample EasRivERMGT138_2_FD_102332 | JGI IMG/M metagenome (GOLD analysis project Ga0137437, IMG submission 102332) | Soil microbial communities from meander-bound floodplain in the East River, Colorado, USA - East River MetaG ERMGT138_2 | ecosystem: Environmental > Terrestrial > Soil > Floodplain ...
ATGAGCGAACTGCATTAACCATTATGCTAAAGTCTTTAATTCGAAGAACTTACCCATTTTTATTTTTAATAGGAGTTTTTATTCATTATTTACGATGTAAATAAGAGTCCTTAAAAGATTTAAGTTTTAGTATGAATATTAAGGTTGACTACTTCGTAGTCTAAGTATAAAACAAAGGTTCTTTTAAAAAATAGGATACCACTATTATACAAGATATATGAGAAAATTTTAAAATTAAATATAAAAAAGGTTACTTCGTAACAAGAGTGAGGTGACTCGAACACCTACCTTCAATTTTGGAGATTGTTATACTAGCCAATTAATACTACACTCTTTATTATTAATTACCCCACTTCCTTTTGCTTTGGAATTTTATAAAATAAAAGGCAAGGATAGGGTTACTACTTTCCTAATCCTAATTGGAGGGAGTTCGCTGTTAATAATGACGTAAACCAAGCAAGAGTGAAATTCAATTATAAATTTTAACTTTTAAGTTGTAAGCCTTAAGTTTCTACCTTTAAATTTAAAATTAATTTTCATAGTCAATAGCTCTCCTCTCCACCTCTTTCTAATTATTTTATAAAAATTAGAAAGGCTTGGTACTCAGTGGTGTATGTATAGTCTAATTATAATTTTATTGCCCCGGGAGAGAATTGAACTCCCATATCTATATCTTCAGAATAGCGCTTTGACCACTAAGCAACCGAGGCTTTAACCTTTATTGAATTTTATAAATATATAATTTTAAATATATAATATAAATTTTATTTACTTTTACTCCTGCTATTCTTACAAAGCAAAGCTACTGCCTCATTTTTATTAATATTTTTATTTTAAATTTTATTTCACTTTTTTGTTTTGGACCATAGATACTTATAAGACAAGGTTAAATTTTTATCAAGCCTTAGTTTTATCTTAGATACATAATTTTAATTTAAATTAAAATTTTTAAAAGAGGGGAATAATTGCTTCGTTATAATAGCAAAGGTTTACTCTATCCATTAGGTAGTCTTGTGTTTAAGTGAAATAAATGCAACCTACAATCCATTTTTTAGAGATATTTTTAACTTTTGCCTACATTCTATAGGGAACTATAGGAACCATAGGTAATGGAGTCCCCTTTGCCTTAGTAAACATAGACATAGGACGAAAAGGTAATAGTAACAATGAATATTAAAATTGAAAACATTTGGTCTCGAACCAAAACTTTCCCATTAAAAGTGGGACACTCAACCACTCGAGTTCTGCTTTCTATTTTTATATATAGGATAGGTTAGCTTAATTAATTAAGTTAAATACTAATACTTTTAAAAGTGTAATTAATATTTATTTAGTTATTTATAAGGTTCGATTCCTTATAAATATATAGATTGTACAAAAAATTTAAAAATTTTAAACTTATAATTATAAAATTACAAGGTACAAGAATACACTCAAAGACTGAATCTTAAGATGAAATTATAAAACTGATTTTCATTACCTTTTGCTCGCATATTTTTATTTTTTATTTTGTTACTTAATTATTAGTCACAAAAGCAAGAGACCATTCCTTTTTCCCACGTCTCTTAAAATAACAATAGGGGAAAATTTTTAAATTAGTTATTAGTTAATTTTATTCGCTTAAATTATTTTAGCTTCATTTCTTATTTCTTCGAATAGTAAGATGCTGAATTCTAAAATAAAATGTTAATTAAATTAAGATTAAAAATAAATTAAAAAATGATAAATTATTTAACATATTTAACAACTATTTTTAATGATGCAGCTCAACCTTGGCAATTAGGTTTCCAGGATAGTGCTGCTCCAGGTTTCACAGGTATAGTTACTTTACACAATACAATTGGATTTTATTTAATTGTTATAAGTTTTGCTGTTTTCTGGGTAATGGTGTCAATTATTTATTATTATAGTTCTTCTAAAAATCCTATAGCTTATAAATATTTAACACATGGTACTGTATTAGAATTAATTTGGACTATTACACCAGCTTTAATTTTAATAGCTATAGCTTTCCCTTCTTTTAGACTTTTATATTTAATGGATGAAGTAATATCTCCTACTTTAACAATAAAAGTTGTAGGTCATCAATGGTATTGGTCATATGAATACTCTGATTTTATTACAGATTCTGGTGATTCTATTGATTTTGATTCATATATGATACCTGAATCAGATTTAGAATTAGGTCAATTTAGATTATTAGATGTTGATAATAGATTAATTATACCTGTTGATTGCCATATTAGATTAATTATTACAGCTAATGACGTTTTACACTCATTTGGTGTACCTTCATTAGGTTTAAAATTAGATGCTGTACCTGGTAGATTAAATCAAGTTTCATTCTTAGCTGAAAGAAGTGGTACATTCTATGGACAATGTTCAGAAATTTGTGGAGTTTGGCATGGATTTATGCCTATCGTTGTGGAAGCAGTATCATCACCTGATTTTATTGTTTGGTTAGATTCAGCATCATCATAATTAATATAATTAATATTTTATCCGTTTTTCATTTATTTATACCCTACCCCCCCATAGGGACTCTGCTATTTTTATAAATAAGAAATACATTTGTTTTCCTAAAAATACGGAAGAATAAAAAAAGGTGAAAACTTGTGGGTTTTAAACAAGATAAAAATTAAGAAAAGATTAAAATTTATATTTTATTATATAAAATTTTATATGTTACCCCCTTCCCTTATTTTTCTTTCCCTATGGCCTTTATGACCCTATGGGAGGGAGTTAGTTTGTGAGAGTAGGTGTTAATAATTCCCCCTCTATGTTTAATAGTATTTATTAGTAATAATCAATTCATATACAAATTAAAAACAAAAACTAAGGTTAAATATTAAAAGGTAAGGTTCTTCTTGCTAAAAATTATAGGAGTATCTAGTATAGTATAGTATAGTATAGTATAGTATTATCCTACTTTAATTAAATTCTGATTAGAGTATTAAAAATTTTGAATCAAATAAAAATTTTAAAAATAAATAAAGAAGATATCAATGGATATGTTTTCACGAATTTTGTTAGAAGTTTTGATAAATATCATAATTCAAATAATAGAAAAATCTGTATTTGCAGGTGTTGAAAAAAATACTCTATCATTTTCTGATATTAAAAATTTAGCAAATGGTGGTAAAATCACTAGAAATATTGATAATAGATTTATCAAAAGTTTAAGTAACTTATCAATTAATATTAACTCTACAAAAGTAACTATTACACAAAAATGATAAAAGATTAATAAGTAATAATTATCAAGCAATATCTCTTAATTTAATTCTAATTAAAAACAATCTATTTTAATTAAAATGTTATATAAAAATAAAGATTATATTAAATAGAATTATAAAAATAAATAAAATGAATTTATTTAAATAACCCATTACTTAAAGTTAAAGTAATTATAACAGGATATAAATTGATTTTTAACTTGTAGTAACTTTTATTTAATTATTAAAAACCCAACCCTTCTATTTTATTAAATTTATATCATTTAACCAATCAATCTTAAAACAATTTATAATTATAATAATTAAGGGGGTTGTGATTGTTAATTTTAAGTAATAGCGAAGTCTCTACCTTAATCTTAAATAAAGCGTAAATGGGCTGTTAAAGATAAAATAGTAATAAATAAGGCCTTCTTCTTCTTCTTACGAAGAAATGTAGGGTTTAAATTAAATATTATATAATAAAGAAGAAACAGACATATGTAAAGAACTTAAAATAATATTAGGGATTATACCTAATACTACAGTAGGTAATAATAAGGTAATTAATAATATAAATTCTCTTCTATTAACATCTTTTAGTGGAGGTAAATAAGGTGATAAATTACCAAAAGATAATCTATTATAAAGGAAAATAGAATAGCAAGCACTTAATAAAATACTCGTTGCAGCTAATGAAGCAATAATAGGATTTTGTTCAAAAATTCCAATTAAAGATAATTGTTCCCCTAAAAAATTTAAACTTAATGGTATACCAGTATTACATAAAGTAAATATAAAGAATAATATAGTAAATACAGGCATATAAGAAACTAAACCTCTGATATAATTAATATTTCTTGTTCCAGTTCTTTCATAAATTATACCACCCACACATATAAATAAAGCTGGAGAAACAAAACCATGTCCAATAGCTAATAATATGGCCCCTTCAATACCAGGTAAATTATTAGAAAAAAGACCTAAAACAACCACAGCCATATGAGCCACACTACTATAAGCAATTAATCTTTTAGTATCTTGTTGTATAATAGTAGAGAAACTAGCATAAATTAAAGAAATAATAGCAATAGTTTGAATTAAAGGACTAAAATAATTTGTAGCATCGGGTAAAAAGTTAATTAATACTCTTAAATAACCATAAGTTGCTAATTTTAAAATTGTTCCAGCTAATAATATAGAACCTGCTAAAGGTGAATCACTATGAGCTTTAGGTAACCAAATTATGAAAGGATATAATGGAGTTTTTACTGCAAAAGCTATAAAAAATCCTAACCATAATAATTTTTGACTATGTAAACTTATTTCACTTAAAGATATTAATTGAAAATCTGTACTTCCTATATAAGAATTAATAGTTAAAATACTTAATAACATAGGTAAACTTCCAGCTAATGTATATAAAAAGAATAAAAAAGCAGATCTAAATCTATCTTTACCATGTCCAAATATTACTATAACAATAAATAATATTGGTAATACACTTTCAAAAAATATATAAAATAATAATAAATCTAAAGATACAAAAGCACATATCTGTAATGTTTCTAATACTAAAAATGAAATAAAAAATAATTTTACATATTTACTATTTAAATTATATGAAGATAATAATGCTATTGCTGTAACAAATGTTGTCAATAATACAAAATATAATGAGATACCATCTACTCCAAAATTTAAATTTAAATATTTGAATTGAGTATATTCATTTGTAAATTGATAGTGTGTAATACTTGAATCAAATTCATACCAAAGGAACAAAGAAATATATAAATTAATTAATGATGTTATAATTGCTATATTTTTCATTTTTTGTTTCCCTTCTTCTGTATTAGACATAGGTAATAAAATTAAAGAACCTATTAAAGGTATTATTAATAATAATGTTATCATTTCTATTTTATTTGTGTTGTTTTAATTTATTTGGCCATTTTTAGGCACTTTAATAAATTATTATTCTATTTCTTGAGCTTTCTCTCCCTCACAGTTGTGAGGGATCCCTACTCCCTATAGAACCTTTATTTTTAGAATATTAATTGTTCCATTTAAACCATAGGTGTCTATAAAACCATAGGTGTCTATAAAACCTACTTTTTAAGTAAATTTTAAACCTTTTACTGTCATTATTATTTACTTATAAATAATAACTCTTGCCTCTCCTACCCCTCACAACTGTGAGGGATCCCTATGGGATGGAGAGCAGAGGTAGAAGAAATAGATAAAGAGAAATATCTGTTTATTTATGTATTAAATAAATATAAAATATATAAATAAACAGAAAAAGGTTAGAATAGTTATAATTACTATATAAATATTTTTAAATTAAATTTTCATCCTTGTTATGCTTTTATGTTTTTATTTATGTTTCTATATTATTTGTCTTTTACTTTTTCTGTTTTAAAGATATTATATCCCATATATTATTTCAAAGAAGAATAGGAGAAAAACTTTCATCCCTATGGGGAGTAAAAATAATGTTCACTTTTGTAAATAAATTTGTAAGTAGTTAGAGTGCTTAAAGAGTAAGAGTGGTGCATGATACATAGAAATATAAGATTAGTGGGGGTCATTAATTTATTAAATAATAAAAATTACAGAATAAATTATATATTTTTATTATTTTTAGATATAATAATTGTAGCTAACATTGCTAATAGTAAAATTATACTTAATTCGATTAATAATATAGCACCATAAGTATATAAATTGTGACCTAAAACTTGAATTTGTTCAAATTGTGTTATTAACATATCTGATTGAGATCTATTTATTAAAGTGGTTAAATCAGAAAAATTGAATACTTGATTAGATATTAAACTATATTCTCCTCCCATCCCCAAAAATTTAAATGGAAGTGCAATATTATTGAAAGAAAATGGTAAAGTTTGAAAAATTAAAAATATAAATAAAGTTACTATTAATATAGCTAAAGGTAGATTTTTAGTATAATTATATCCAGTATCTAAAATATCTGTTAATTTTATATTTATCATCATTATAACAAATAAGAATAATACAGCTATTGCCCCTACATATATTACTATATAAGATATACCTATAAAATTGATTCCTATTAATATTAAATAAATTGCTGCACATACAAAAGTTGTAATTAAAAATATTACAGATATTACAGGATTCTTAGATGTTATAGATAAAACACTAGAAAATAACATACCAATTACTAATAAATTTATAGAAATACTTGTCATTTTGTTGTTTTTTTTTTTAGCTTTCTTGAATTAATTTTATAGTTTTTATTTTTTATTACCTAATACTTATTACGCCAAACTATTTTATCCTATCATAAATTTACTTTGTAATAGAAAAAAAATGTAAAGTAGTTAATTCTATAGGAAAGAAATAAAATATTAAAATTGAAGCTTTAACCAAAAATAATTAATATTAATAAAATTTGTAATTATATTTTGTAGGTTTAACCTAGAAAGTGTGTCCTTTAATTAAATATAATTTATATTTTTAAAGGCAGGATGTTTATAACATACTTAAAGATTCTTTTATTTTTAATTAACCTCTGCTCTTTTTCTTTCCTTACAAAAGTTAAATAGGCAATCCTACTTCCACGTAAGGTCAAAGGCAAGAGTAAAAATTTATTGTTATTGTATTATTATAAATTAAAGGGGGTAAGATATAAGTTTTATTTTTATATTATTTTTTATTAATAAGGTGAGATATCGAATGTTATTAAAATACTTGGTATTAAAATAATAAATGCAACAGCTACAGGTAATAAATTTAACCAACAAAGTGAAATTAATTGATCATATCTTAATCTAGGAAGAGTTGCTCTAAACCAAACAAATAAGAATGTGAATATACAAGTTTTAAGACCAAGTATAATAGCTTGTAAATTAAAAAATGATTCATTAATAAATATTTCATTGAAATTATAACCACCTAAGAAAAATATAGCTGTTATACAACTAAATAGAACAATAGAAGAATATTCACCTAAAAAGAAAAATACAAATGGTACAGAGGAGTGTTCAGTAAAAAATCCGGCTACTAATTCAGATTCAGCCTCTTGTAAATCAAAAGGTGTTCTAGAAGTTTCAGCTAAAATAGAAATAAAATAAAAAATAAAAACTGGAAGTAAAGGAACAATAAAATAAATAGATTGTTGAATTTCAATAATTTCTATATAATTTAAACTTCCCGTTAATAAAATTATAATTAATATTGCTGAACTTAATATTAATTCATAAGATATCATTGCTGCTGTTGATCTTAATGAACCTAAAAAGGCATATTTAGAATTAGCTGACCAACCTGCTAATAATACACCATATACACCTAATGAAGATAAAGCTAATGTATATAAAATACCTAAACTTAGATCAGATAATACTAATCCTTGACCAAATGGTATTACAGCCCAACCTAATAAACTAAACACTAATGTTGAAACTGGAGCTAAATAAAATATTATTTTATTTGATTGAGATGGTATTACTGTTTCCTTTAAAATTAATTTTAAAGCATCGGCAAAAGGTTGTAGTATTCCATAATAACCTACTGTATTGGGACCTACTCTTCTCTGATGAGCAGCTAATTGTTTTCTTTCTATTATTGTCATGAAAGCTACACTTAGTAAAACAGGTAATATTATACTTAAAACATCAGCTAAATTAAAAATTAAGCTTATCATATTTTCTATTAAATTGCTATGAGTCATTTTATTTATAAAAAAATTTAGTTTTTGTTTCTCTTAATTATAAGATTTTTTTCAATAATACCATTTATTTTTTTTCTCTACTTTTGTTATTTTTAAAGACACCTTTGCTTTTATTCCCATTTGTCTATGCGAGTCTCCCTTGCCCTTGTAGAGTAGATAGGTTATTCCTCCCCGTAACCATAATGGGAATGAGTAAATCTTATTCTTATTCATACGGAGCCTACTCCTACGGAGACTAAGGAAAGAGATAGTAAAATAAAGAATGAGTTGTTATATTCTTGTCTTGTCTTGGTCTTGCTTGATTTTATTTTAAAAGTTAAAAATAGGGTAATCTCTACCTTCTTAAAGCTTAAATAGGGGTGGAAAGATTGTAGAGTAAAATTTATAGTATTATTTTACATCTTTTTAAGAGACGTTTGTATTTATAAATTAAATACATTCATTTTATTTATTTTCATTTATTTATTATTTTGTTAACTTCGGTCCATATGTTAACTTATCTTTTTTATAAATTAAATGTCTTTTATTAACAGTAAGTTTAGTGTATAAATTTGCTCTTTAATATTTATATTTCCATTACTTATATCCTTAAACCATTTATTTATAATTTGCTTATAATTTTATTATTTTTAATTAATAAATCTTTCAAATTATAAATACTAATTCCTTCGAAGTTATTGATTCATTACTTAAACCTTTAATATTTATTACAACTTATTATATGGTACTAAAGAATATACTCCTACCCCTCACAGTTGTGAGGGATCCCTATGGGACGGAGACTCCGAAGGAGGCAAAAGAGAGAAAGACCATTTTATTTATTTTTATTCCTTTTTATTCCTTTTGTTTATACTTTTCCTTATTTACTACGATGTAAGTAACATCCCCTTTCCCTTTACATAAAGTATGGAAAGTAAACCTTTGTAAACATAGGAGTTTTTTTTAATCTCACCTCTGCCTTTTAAGGGGGTTAAATAAGGGATAGTTTTACTTTTTATATAAAATAAAAAAGATAAATTTATCTTTTTTTAGAAGAAGTAGCAACATCAATTAAAGTATTTTCACTTAAACCGATAAATGGTACAATTACTAAGAACCAAGCAAAGTAAAATGCAGTTGCAAATTGACCTATTTCAACATAAGGTGAATTAGGGTGTTGTGAACCAATCCACATTAAAATAAAGAAATCTACTACAAAGAACCAGAAAGCTATTTTCATAGCAGGTCTAAATTGGTTACCTCTAATTCTAGATAAATCTGTTAAAGGTAATATTAATAAAATTAATAAAGAACCAAACATAGCTAAAACTCCTAATAATTTATTAGGTATAGATCTTAATATAGCATAATAAGGTAAAAGATACCATTCGGGTACAATAGATGCTGGTGTAACCATTGGATCAGCTGGTATATAATTATCTGAATGTCCTAATAAATTAGGATAGAAGAATACTAGTATAGATAATACTAAGAAAAAAGCAATTATAGTTACTAAATCTTTAAATAAAAAATAAGGATGCATTGCAATTCTATCTCCACTAGAAGTCACTCCATTAGGATTATTTGAACCGTGAACATGTAAAGCAATTAAATGTGCTACAGCTAAAGCAGCTAATACAAAAGGTAATAAATAGTGTAATGAGAAGAATCTATTTAAAGTGGCATTTGAAACTGAGAAACCACCCCAAATTAATTCTACTATATCTACCCCAAATATAGGGATTGCAGATAATAAATTAGTAATAACTGTTGCCAAACTTTTAATTTGCTCATTCTAGCAAAACATAGATAAATTATTGGATACCTATATTTTTGCTTTATATGTTTTAAACAAGCAAACCATGTGCAGTACACTCATCTTATATTAAAATGATTGTAATTTAATACTTGTGTAAAGCCTTGTGTGACGCTATTAAAGCGAAAAAAAATTCCGACTGTACATTAAGCATCATTTCAGACACCCACCGATGGACCAGTCTGTAGCGATAGTTTACTCTACCGACGGTCTTAATGCAAAACAAACATTTTTGACCGTTTTCATCAGTATTGCTATATGGTTAATTTAATTAGACAAATTTTTAGTAAAAATTTCTTTGTTTATTTCCATATAACTATATTTAACTTATTTTGTATTTCATTTCAGGTATTATGTACGGAGATACTATATTTCTAAGATCATTCATAGATTCTTTTCAAACATATATAATGTATTGGTTTTTGCTTCCTGCTGACTGCACAGAAGCTTTAATATTAAAATTTTCACTTAAAACATTTACGAGCATTAAACACTCATTATAAGTAAATGAATTAGTAGAAAACTTTAATCCTTTGTTTACTTTAGAACCATCATCCATTATTCAAATGGCTAAAGCTAAAGGAGTTAAATATTCACCTATACAATTTGGAACATGTTTTATATTATTTTCATCATACCAAATATCTCTAATTCAATTAAAACTAGTATAAGTTCAAGTATTAAACCTTACTATTTTTCTAAGTTTACCTTTACTTCCTAATCTTCTTCCTATTATAGGTTTTTTTGAATTACAATACCCATATTCTGATAACAATTTGTGTAAAGATAAAATATATTCTACGTGAGAATCTTCCTGAAAAAAGGAAATTCTAGTACCCATACCGTTTAATCTTTTTTCAGCATGAGCATTTCCTAGAAGAGATCCAAATATAATAGATAAAACATCTTTATTATGTGGACCTATCCTATATATACCTCTTAACTTACCTGTCCTATTTAAATTGACTCAACAATCTATAGGACTTATTAAAACTAAAATGAATAAAAATAAATATAAGTTAAACATTTGGGGCTTGATTATTAAACCCCATAATGACATTTGACCATAAGGTAACACATAACCTAAGAAGGCTATTGCCATCATTAAAACTAAAATTATTACTCCAATTGACCAAACTAATACTCTAGGTGATTTATAAGAACTATAATATAAACCTCTACCAATGTGCATGTAAACAAAAATAAAAAAGAAAGAAGCAACATTAGCATGTGTATATCTTAATAACCAACCATTGTTAACATCTCTCATTATATGTTCTACACTATTAAATGCTAAATCTACACTTGGTGTATAGTGCATTGCTAAAAAGGCTCCAGTTAATATTTGTATGATTAAACAAGTAGCTAATAATGACCCAAAATTCCATAAATAACTTATATTTGAAGGTTGAGGGGAATCAACTACGTATGAATTAACTAACCTAAGTAAAACGTGTGTTTTTAATAATCTCATTTTTATTTTTTAAATTTTTAATTTTTCTATTTTTAGAATTAGTTTTAAATTTTATTTTGTTTCTATTGCCTCTGCAAGTCTCCCTATGCCTATGAAAAAAGAGGCTAAATTTAATTTTAACCTTTGCTTTCATACATTATTTTCCTAACTTACAACGAAGGCTGTAGTTTTTTATAACACTGGAGTTACTATCTTTGTTTTTGTAGTGAAGCTTTTATGTTTGCCTCCATAGGACCTTATCTGTTACTTTAAAAGTAAAAACAATATAGAAGTTAAGCCTTTAAAGACTATTACTTACATCTAAGTGTCTTTAAAAAATTAAACACAAATAAAAAGACTCATTACTACTAAACCATTCCTATTTAATTTATATAAATCCTTTGCTTTTTACTTTATTTTGCTCTTTCTTTACCTTTTTTAAATACACTTTTGTAAAACAAAAGTAAAAGTAAAAACAAAAGGCAAAAGAAAAAGGTAAAATAAAAAGAATCTTTCCTAAACATAAAAAAAAAAGTGGGAAGAGTTAGTAGGATTTACTCCTATGGAGTCCCTATGAAGAGTAAAAGGAAGTAAAAGAAGGAGAGGGAAAGAATTGAAAGAATTTATTATTTTTAATAGAAACATTGAATAAATTAGCTTTAGTTTAGAAAGCTAAAGACCTATAACTTACTTTTAAATAAATTAATAATTCAATATGTTTATTATTTTAAACAAAAGAGCTGTGATTTTTCTTAACTTATTTAGTAAAATGAGATTGCCTTATAGCAAAGAGGACTCCATATGGAGAGAGCCAAATATCTTACTCTTTAATTAACAGTTGTCTCCACTTTTATTTCCCATATGCTTACTCTTTAATTAACAGTTGTCTCCACTTTTATTTTCCATATGCTTTCTAATAGTCCCTCCCTACTCTTGCCTAAAGAGTTAGAGTCCCTATGGAGTGGAGGACTGAACTATGAGTACTTAGACCCCATAGGAATACATAGGACCTTTTTATTTATTTTTTTTATAACTTTGCCTCCTTCGGAGTCTCCGTAGGCTCCGTATGAATAAGAATAAGATTTACTCATTCCCATTATGGTTACGGGGAGGAATAACCTATCTACTCTACAAGGGCAAGGAAGACTATTTTTCTACAAAGTAACTTTTGTTATTAAGAAGTCAGTAAATTAAACAAGAAATAAGTAGAGAAGTTTAAAATTGTAAAATTAATTTATTTAAGCCCTAGAAGGATTGAACTCCTACAAATTCCTTATCAAGAAACCATTCTACCGTTAAATTAAAGGCTCTTATTTAAAATTTTACTTTTTATTTTTATATTATTAACACCGTCCTTTCGAAGTTCGAAGCGAAGAACCCTCTTTTCCCATAGGCATAGGGATCCCGTAGGGAGGGAGATTTTTCAGCAGATTTTGTTTTTACTACTTAGATTTTTACTAATTTTGTTATTTTTAAGGGATTAGGAGATATTCTTTGCTTTTACAGCGAAGTTTTTATATCTTGTCTCCATAGGACCTTTCCTTTTAATTATATTTTAACTTTTTTAACTTTTCCTAACCCTAATAGTACTTAAAGGACTGCAGTCCGCTATTAGCTAACAAATTAATAATAAAAGAAAAGAAAAATTTACTATTAAGATAAAATAAAAATAATAAGTTTGGTTTGGGGAGGAATACGATATTTATAAAGTGGACCTAAAAGGTAGAATAACTATAAAAGTTAATTCACCCTCTTCTACTGTAAGTAGTAAGCCTTTACAAAAAAATAAAAAAAGGCCCTATGCCTATGGAGGCTATATTTAAATATTAACTGTAAAGATTTAAGTCGTTTAAAATCTACATTCTCGATACCATTAATACTTTTAATAAGAATTAGTTAATAGAGTGAAAAATAAACTAATAAATCCTTTAAATTAATATATTAAGTAATGGAGGTGTAGCCGCTTCTTCAGCACTTCAACATACTCAGAATACACAACTCTCTACTAAGACTCCTATTTATTATTATTAGGAGTTTTGAAAACAAAGTATAAAAAATATAAATTTAATAATATATTTATATAATCAGCCCTTAAATTTTTTATTTTACATGACAAATTTATTTATTCAATCACCTTTAAGTCAATTTGAAGTTGTTAACTTAATAGGAATTAATGCTCCAATTTTAGGTAATTTACATTTAAATTTAACTAATTTAGGTTTATATGCCAGTTTTGTATTATTTATAATCTTAGGATTACATATTTATGGAAATAATGATACAAGATTAATACCAAATAAATGGTCAATTTCATTAGAATCATCATATCAAAGTTTAAATACTATGGTAAGAGAACAAATAGGTTCACAAAGTGAAAAATACTTTCCTTTTATTTATTCATTATTTTTCTTTATATTAATAGGTAATTTAGTTTCAAATGTACCATACTCATTCGCAATAACAGCCAGTGGAGTAGTTTCATTAGGATTAAGTTTTACAATTTTTATTGGTGTGACAATCTTAGCTTTATACATTCATAAATTAAAATTCTTTGCTTTCTTTATACCAGCTGGTACACCTTTAAACTTAGTTCCTTTATTAGTGTTAATTGAATTAATTTCTTACTTAGCTAGAGCTGTTTCTTTAGGAGTTAGACTTTTTGCAAATCTTACAGCAGGTCATACTTTATTAAAAATACTATCTACTTATTTATTTAAATTATTTTCAGGTAGTTTATTTATTGCTATTCTTACATTAATACCTTTTGCTATTTTTTTAGCTTTAGTTGCTTTAGAAATAGCTGTTTCTTTAATACAAGCATTTGTTTTTACTTTATTAGTTTGTTCATATTTAAGAGATGCTATTGAATTACACTAAATTAAATTAATTTTTAATTAATTTTACGTTGTGACTCCAACTTAACACTCAATAAAAATTTAAAACACTGTTTACAAAGTAAATATTAAGTCTAACCTTAAATAAAGACTACTTTATATAATTAAGGTAATATAAACACAACCCCCCACCCTCACAGCTGTGACCGGGTTGGGTGGGGAATATGTAATATAAATGGATTGAAATTTTTTTTTCACACGTGCTTATGCAGAGTAATCTTCAATAAAAAAAAAAGAGCTACTCATCTTCTAACGTTTACTTAATTAAACAAAAATCTTAATTAATGAACATAAGATTATATAATATTCCAATTTTATTAAATCTAACTCCTTTTAAATTCCACAATTCAAATATCTTATTATATTGATAATTCTAATTTATCAATTCAATAAATTAGCAATTCCTGCCATATATTATAATAATAATTTTATTATTTTAATATTAATAATTTAACCATATCCCTAGTTGTTTTATTAAAATTATATCTTCTAAAGGATGTTAAATCTTCTAACAGCGGATTTATATGGGTTCTACCTATTTTTAATTTAAATTTAGGTAATAGTAATTTCATTAAACCTTTAGATTATATTCTATGTTCTTATTTTGATTTCCTTTCCTTCTAAGTCCTAGATTAAAAACAAAAGTCAGTAAAGTAAAATAGGGGTCATTGAAAAGACTCTGCTTTTAATTAATTAGAAAGTCTGATGTCAAATAATTAAGGTTACGTTATTATATAGCTAAGATTCCCGTTGTTAAATATATTTACTGCTACTGCTGTAAGTTAGGGAAATAAATAAGAATTTATTTTTTGTAATAGATGGAGAGGTTTAAGGGGGGGGTTACAAAATTATTCTTTTTTTTTTAATAGAAATTCTATAAACCAAGTTCTGTAAATTTACACTAAAAATTAAATAAATATCTTATAATTTTACCCATCCTAAGATATTTAGGCTCCCTCCCTAGTAAGGGAAGAGGCAATAAGTATAAATATAAATAAAAATCTAATAAAAAAAGGTAAAATATAGGATAGTAACTGGATTATTTATAGAGTTTCCTACATTTTTATTTTTAAATTATTCCTACGGACTCATCCTTTTGCTTTTTTATTCCTATAGTAATAAAAGCTCCGAAGGAGTAAAGGACTTTAACATAGTAACTCCTACCTTACTTTTTTACTTTACCAAACAGCGGGTGTCATATGGACTACTCTATGTTCTTATTTGTAAGAAATATAAAATCAAAGGTGTAGGTAATCCGTTGTTAATAAATCTAAAATAGTTAAAAATATAGAAAATTGTAACAGACTAAAGTGTTAAATATTTAATCCTTACTATTTTAAATATAGATCCCTCCCCTAATTTGCTTTTACTCCATGTGTGTCATCTTAGGTTTACCTCTTGATTTTGTTACTTACTAAAACTAAAAAGTAAATAACAAAAGAAATTGTCTACCCTCTATATAAAAAAGGAGACTCTTTCCTATAGATAACCGACTACTAGGCAAAAGTTCATTACATTAAGTGTAAGAAGGTTGTTTAAATTTAAAATAGTAATGTGGATATTTATTTCACTATAAATTATAATTTACTTTAAGTTTACCACAAAATTAATTCTGTTAATTATATATTTTAAATTACCTATGGTTTTCCTTAATTATTAATAATTATATATTAAGAATTTCTTTTTTAATTGTAAGCCTATCCCACCCTATCCATAGAAAAAAAAAGTATGGGGGTTAAAATTTTATCTTTTAAAAAGAGCAGAGATTCTTCCTACTCCTACGTGGTACGTGGTAAAGGTCCTAAATAGTCTTATGGAGTATAAATAGTAATAATCCAACCTTACGGATCCATTAAAAAGTAATAGTCCTCCCTACTCTAGCCTAAAGAGTTAGAGTCCCTATGGATCCCTATGGGGTGGTGGGGTGGAGAGGAAATAAAAAAAATTATTTATAAAAATTTTGAGCTGATTTAATAGTAATAGAATAAGCTCCTTTTCTATTTTTTTTAGTAATAGTAGCAATATCTAAATAATTTACTTTTCCTGGACTAATAGCTCCTCTTTCGAAATTTTTAGTTGTCAATCTAGGTATTATAGGTTCTCTCATTAATCTTCCTCCGATTTTTAAATTTAGACCAGATAAGAAAGCAGGTATAAGATTTACAGATTTTAAATTAGGGTCATTTAAAGTTTTAACTGCTTTATTAGAATAAATTTTATTAATAGCAATTCTAGATTTTTTTCTTTTATTTCTAATATTTAAATAAAGTAAATTAGCTAATATATTAGTATCATGATAAGGATGATGTAATCTAATAAGTTGGAAAACAACTGCTTTTTTAAATTTTCTTGTGATTATTTCAATTATTAATTGAAATTTATTTCTAAAAACTTTAGCTAAATTAAATTTTCTTAAATTAAATAATAAACTTCTTTCTAAGTCACTTTTACCTCTTAATCGAGAGATTGCTTTTCTGACTTTTCTTTTAATAAAAGGGATTTTATTCGAAGAAATAGCTACTCCTTTATTTCTTGTTTTTAAATAATTTTTTCTTAAAGATGCAATTTGACTTTTTTTAAGTAAATATTTTTTTCTAAAGCTATTAAAGTATAAAATAGAAAATAATCTAAATACTTTTTTTTTGGGAATATTTAAATAATAAAATAATTGTACTATTACTTTATCTGGAGTATGTAAATAAACAGGTTTACTTATTAAACAATTTAAACTTTTAAAAAAATAAAATAATAATTTATTTATTTTAAACAAATCTTTATTTATATCTACCCCACCATAAGATGTCCCTCCCATAGAGATAGGAGAAAAGAAGTTATAAGCTATAGTTTTAGAATAATTAAATAAAATACCATTTCTTTTTTGAGTATCTGCAATAGGACTTATTCTTTGTAAAGTATTTTTTAAGTATTGATAAATTAAAGTATTTTTTTTATTTTTAATATTTTCATTATATGAGAAAAGTTGAATATAACCTGTTTTATTTAAAAGACTTTCTTTTTTTATTTCATTTAATTTAAGTAATTCTAATGTTGAATTTTCCCCTTTATTTAAAAGTTTTATTTGTCCACTTTGATTAAAGTCTCCATAGGGTCTATTTGTTTTTAAATTTCCTCTTGCCTCTGCTCGTAGAGTAGAGGTTAAATTTAGTAATTTATGTAATCTATGTAAAACAATACTTCCTTTTGTTTTATTGTTATTTTCGTAAAGTACTGTTTTTAAACTACTTTTTAAATTTTCTTTATTTGTTTCTACTTCCCCAGAGGGAGAGTTATTTAAAAGATATAATTTTTTTAATTCATTTAATTTTAAAGTTAAAGGATTTTTCATTTTATTTAAAAGTTTTATTAAATTTTATTTAATTTACTGTTATTTTTAGGTTAACACCATTCTTATATTTTATCCACCCGTTATTTTCCTCCACCTCCACTGACTTTGTTTCTACTTCCCTACCCCTATGGGACAGAGGAAGAGGTTAATATTAAATTATATTTTTCCACCTTATTTAAGTTATCACTAATAGCATACTCCTATTTTTAGACTATCTTAGGCTACATTAGAGACCTTTCTCATGTTTACTTCTCCAGCAAAAGAGACCTTCCCTATGGAGTCCTATGGAGTCCTATGGAGTCCTATGGAGTCCTATGGAGTCCTATGGAGTCCTATGGAGTCCTAGGACAAAGATTGCTTTTCTTACTCATAAGTAAATACAGTAACAAAAATAAAGTATTTACAAATAGAATAAATAATAATAGTTCTTATGAAATGATAAGTGAAACAAAGTAAATAATAGGAAGACAAGTAAAATAGTATAGATTGAAATATAAAAATGATGTTATATTTTAAGGTTTAATTAATAAAATTATATTAGTATACATACGTTCTAATATAATGGAATAAGTAATCTATACTTACTTTAAAGATAATTATTTAGTATTAAATGTATATCATAGTATGGGTGCTGCAATCTTACTACTTACACTCCATATAAATCCATAGAAATCCATAGGAGTTTTGTTTTATTAAAATAATAATCTCCCTCCCTATATGAGATATAGAAAAGGAAATAAGTAGCCTAGCCTTTTATTTTTATAATAGCGTATTATTTCTTTATATAGTAAGTTTACTTAATTTTATATAAATAATAATCCTCCCTATGGCCTATAAAAGCCTCCTATCTACTTTTATTTACAGAAATTAAAAATAATCTTATAATTTTGTTTTTATTCCTTATATATTTTTTCTTTAACTTTTCCTTTTACCTAAGCCTATATGTTAACTTATTTTAACAAATACAAAATAAATGGGGTCCCTCCCTTATGGAATATAAGGATAGATTAAAAGTAAAAAGTCATAATAACTAAAATGGGTTTATAAAATAAAGGCAAGATAAAGTAAATGTATTTTATATAGAAACTTAAATTAGACTTTTATAAATTTATAAATTTTATTTTATTTTTGTACATCTTGTAGGAATTGAACCTACATCTTATTGTTTCGAAGACAAATACTCTACCTAATTAAGCTAAAGATGTTTAATTTAACTTTTTAAACTAATAGCGGAGCCTATCTCCTGAAGCTAAGGAAGACTTCATATTAAGCCTTTCTTTTTAACTTTTAAAAATAGAAAGACAAAGAAAAATTTAAAATAAGTAAGGTTATACTTTTGATTATTATTTTTCTATAAATTTTGCCTTTATCTCCGTAGGAGTATGAATAGGAGTAGGAGTAGGATTGACAAAAGTAAAAAGCAAAAATAAATTATAAAGGGTAGAATGATACTTTGAATAGAATAAATTAGCTTGAACATTTAAATTTTATAGGCCTTAAGAGGATTTGAACCTCTGTAAAAAGTATTAACAGTACCTCGCTTAAACCACTCAGCCATAAGACCTTATTTTACAAATAATATATACCCTCTACTCTTCATCCTATAGGATGGGAGACTATTTCTTAAGTCTAAAAAGAGGTAAGAATTAATTTATGATTTATATTTTTAATATTGACTTTTAAATATTTAACACCAATCCATTTTTGTATTCTTAAATTAAAACAAAACAAAATCCAAAGCAACCATTGTTTTTGAAAGATCCTCCACCCCACCACCCCATAGGGATCCATAGGGACTCTAACTCTTTTAACTCTTTAGGCAAGAGTAGAGAGTATTGCAGTTCTTTTACCACTGTTATGGAAAGTTAAAAATAATCAAAAGTAAGTAAAGGCGATAGGATTAAATTATTAATAATAATCAAAAAAAGGGGGTTACATTAAATAAATCCTGTTCCCCGTAATTGTAAATTTGAAATTTTATATTATTATGAATATAATAATAAGAAAGCCATCATTAAAGAGAATAATCCTGTTGCTTCAGCTAAAGCGAATCCTAAGATTGCGTAAGTGAATAATTGTCCTCTTAATTGAGGGTTTCTAGCTGTAGCTAAGATTAATGATCCGAAAACTGTACCGATTCCGGCTCCAGCTCCGATTAACCCAGAGCATGCTAATCCTGCTCCAATGTATTTTGCAGCTGCTAACATAATATAAAAAAAGTATAATTAAAATAGCGTATAACATACTAAAAAAAATAATATATGACTCTTTACTCTAAATAGATTAGTACCCTTTTATATAAATTTTATTATTTACTCTTATCTTAATTATTTAATAAATAGTAGGGTAAGACATACCTTAACCTTTTCAATTTAAAATTTTAAAAATCACTATTTTCAATATTTTGACTTTTTAAATTCTCTATAGGAAGGACATTTTGTTACTAATTTTTCTATTATTTTCATAATTTATTTTACTTGATTTTGTTTTGTATTTTAGATAATATAAACTTATAATAAAGTAATATAATATTTAAATTTATAATATTCTTTTATTTTAAATTTATCTATTTTCTCTGCTCTCCGTCCCATAGGATCCTATAGGGATCCCTCACAACTGTGAGGGGTAGGAGACTCTCCCTCTGTCCCATAGGGATCCCTCACAACTGTGAGGGGTAGGAGAGGCAAGAGTTATACCAAATAACTATAATCACTATAATTCATTCCCTATGGAGGGGGTGAGTAATAAAATATAATAATAATTTTAATTAAACGTTATAGGATGAGTAGCTAAAAAATGAAGACCTGTAGATAAAGTATACATGAAATATAATATAGCAGTTCCTAAATAAAATAATTCAATTCTTATAATTTTTTTATTTAAACTAACATACCATTTTATATATTTATTATTGAAATAGTTTATGATTTTATCACTATTAATATAAACTAAAAGATTAACCATAAATGCTATTAATAAAATAATAATTAAGATACATAATATAAATAATATAATACTAATACCATATAATTGAGTTGCTAATAATTCATTAGAATAACTCACATTAACTGGCTTTAAAAATGGTATACAAATATCCATAATAAAACTTAATATTTTATTAGATAAATCATCAAGACCATTACCATCAGAAATAAAATTATTATTTAATAAAGAACTAGATGCATTATGATCATTAGATTTAGCAATTGTATCCACAATGTTGCTAGTTTCTTTATCACCATCTACATATATGTGAGCAGTATCATTTTTTCCATCCCAAATAGTTTTCCAATTTTCAACATGAGATCGTATATATTTAGGATCATTTATTACGTTAAATAAGTTGTTTACTAATGTATCTGCACCTATAGTACTAGCAACTACAAAAGCTTTAGAGCTAGGTGTTCCACCTCCTTTAAGTAAACTAATTCTTAAAGCACCAGTTCCATAAATAAAAAGACTTCTTATTCCACTAGACCAACTACCATCATCATGAATAACTTGTACATTCGTAGTGTGATCAATATTCTTAGAATTATCTACCATAGAAGTTAATAATTCATTATTCAAATGAAACTTATATATAATTTCAAAGAATGATGAAATAATTGATATAAAGTCATACATTAAAAAATGTAATACTAATACTATAATTATTAAATCCATACAACTTATAAAAAATTTTATATATTTATTATTCATTTTATAATTTTGTTTTGATTTTCATTTTTGTCACGTTTAATAAATGTTTTTATTTAAAAATAATATTTTTAAATTGTTTGAACAAATCGTTTTATCCACTCCATAGGGACTCTTGCTTTTGATCCGTAGGGATCCCGTAGGGATCCCTACGGAGCAAAAGTAAATGTTTGTGTTTTTATTAAAAAAGAAATTTTTAATAGTTTTTGTAAAACAATTAATTTCAGACACTTTTATATAAAAGTCTTTATTCGTAATAAGGATTTTAAAATTAATTTAGTTATTTGATAATATATATAGATTTAATAATTTTAGTCTAAAATATTCTGTCTTAATGAAGATAAAGATAATATAATATAAAATTAAAATATTTTTGCTTTTACTTTTAATTATTCTATATTTTTAAATATGTTCTAATTAAATTAAAATATTGGGGTGTGAGGTTTAATAGAGGTAACTCAATTACCATTAGATCCTAAAATATTTCAATTACTTTATAATATATTGTAAAACTTATTTAAATAATAAACAATATTTTACTATGTAAAATATATTATCCATTTATTAGTGTGAAAGTATTAACAAATATTAATGATAATAGAGCTAATATAATAAAAACCGAATTTACAATTATATAGTAATGTTGAAATTTAACTCTAAACTGAATGATTTTACTTAATTTTGGTAATTTGTGTTCTAATGAAAATTTATCTATTAAATAATTTCCTGAAATAGCAAATAAAATACTTATAATACAAGTAATAATAAACACACAACTTGTAATATTTATAATTAAACAAATTTCCATAACAGATAAAGAAGCCAAATATTCTTTAAAATCTTTTATTATATTAAAAATAGGATTATCTCCTAAAAATTTGTCTTTTTTATTATCTAAAATATCAATAATTTCTTGAGCTTTTGTATTACCCTGATTAAATGTTTTATCAATTTGCTCTTTATATTTAGTATACAAACTAAGAGAAGAATCAGAATCTACACTAATATTATCTTCTTCAAATTTTTTAAAATACTTATTATGAATACTTTTCAAATTTGTTAAATAACTAGTTAATTCTGTAATTTTTTCGATAAGTTGATTATTTGTGTCTTCATCTAAACTTTCTGAAATTTGTACTTGCAATTCTGAAATTTTATGTTGAACAAATTCAAAATGAGAATGAATATCATTTTTAAATTCCAAAGTTTTTTTTTGAGTTTTAATTCGTTCAAACCAAGCACTATATGCTAAAACAGTTGCACCACCAGCAAAGTACTTCCAAGCTTGATTAAATAGTTTATTCATTATTAATTTTATATTTTTCTGGAATACCACCAGTATGCTTAATCTTAAAGGGTTGATAATTTAATAAAATAGTTGGGTAATATGCCCACTTTTATTTTCTTCCTAATATTTCATTTTAAATGTTTTATACGTTTCAGATATTTCTATCTACTATTATAAATAAAGAAATATTAAAATTATAAATTCTGTAATAACATAAATAAATTAAAAATATAAAATCTAGATAATTGTGAAATAAAAAATATAAAACTTAAACAAATTAATAAAATTAAATATATAAAAAATGGTAGAGAAATTGCTAATTGGATTGATACAGTAATAGGTAAAAATAGTATTATGAGAGAAATTGGGAAATCAATTTATTATTATGAAAATATGGAATTAGTATTAGTTAAAGTTATTAAGAAATCTAAACCTATTGATAAAGTTAAAGTAAATAAAAAACTGAACAATAAAATTATAACTATGGATTTAGAAACTGTATTAATTGATAATATTCATGTTCCTTATTTATTAAGTTGGTTTGATGGTAATACAAGTAATTCTTATTTTATTGAAAGTTTAGATCCAGTAACTATTGAATTAGAAATATTAAGAATGATTAATAATGCTATTACTGATATATGTATTAGAAAATATAATAACTATAAAATATATTTCCACAATTTTAGTAAGTTTGATGGTTATTTCTTAGTGAAATATTTAGCTAAAATTGGTATTTGTGATCCAATTATCCATAAAGGAAAAATTATTAGTCTTAATTTTAGTTATAATAATTATAATATTGTTTTTAAAGATTCTTATTTATTATTACCTTCCTCATTAAGAAAATTAGGTAAATCATTTAATGTTAATTCTTTAAAAGGTATTTTCCCTTATGGTTTATCAGATATTAATTATATAGGAGATGTTCCTGATATTAAATATTTTTCTAAAATAAATATTGATGAATACAATAAATATAAAGATTCATTTAATAATAATATATGGAATTTCAGAAAGGAAGCTATAAAATATTGTGAATTAGATTGTAAATCATTATTTGAAATTTTAAGTAAGTTTAATTCATTAATTTTTAATAGATTTAAGCTAAATATTAATAAGTATCCTACCCTTCCTAGTTTATCATTTGCTATATTTACTTTTGCTCGAAGCTTTCGCAAAAGCAAGAGGAAGTCAATATTTAAATGAAGATAGTATTCATATGTTAAGTGGGGATATTGCTAATTACATAAGACAAGGTTATACTGGTGGAGCTTGTGATATGTATAAACCAAGACCAGTTGATAATAGAAAAATATTTGGTTATGATGTGAATTCTTTATATCCAACAGTTATGAGTAAAAATAAATTACCTATTGGGAATCCAACTTACTTCTCTGGTGATATAACTAAAATTGATAAGAATGCATTTGGATTCTTCTATTGTAATGTAACTACTCCTGATAACTTAAAACATCCTATAATTCAGACAAGAATTAAAACTAGTGATGGGATAAGAACAGTTGCTCCATTAGGTACATGGAGTGATATGGTATTTAGTGAGGAAATGTATAACGCAATTAAATTTGGTTATAAATTTGAAGTGTTAGGGGGTTATACATTTGAATCAGATTATGTTTTTGATTCCTTTGTAAATGATTTATATAAGATTAGATTACCCAAAAAGTGATCCAATGAATTATATAGCTAAAATATTAATGAATTCATTATATGGTAGATTTGGAATGAATGACAACTTTGTAATATCTCAAATTATGCATAAAGTTGATTATGATAAATTTGAAAAATTAGATAAAGATAATTCTATAATAGATGTTATCGAATTAGATGATAATTTATTAGTACAAAGTAAGAATCCAAATATTGAATTAGATACTTTATTAGATAATGGAAGTGAAGTTCATAATATAAATATATCTATTGCAGCTGCTATTACTGGATATGCTAGAATACATATGAGCCAATTTAAAAATAATAATAATTTTAATCTATATTATAGTGATACAGATTCAGCTTATATTGATACCCCTTTAGATGAACATTTAATAGGTACAAAGTTGGGTCTAATGAAATTAGAATGTATATGTAATGATGCTGTATTTTTAGCTCCTAAAGTATACTCTTTAATTACAGATAGTGGAGTAATAATGAAAATTAAAGGATTGTCAAGTGAAGCATTATCTGAAATAACATTTGATGATTTATTAGAGTTATTAAATAAAGACTCTAAAATCGAAGCTAATCAAGAGAAATGGTATAAAGATATAAGTAGTGGAAAGATTAGTATTAAAGATCAAATTTATACATTGAAAGTAACAGGAAATAAGAGACAATTAATATATACAAATAAAAAGTTAGTTGCTATTAAACCTAAACTCATAAATAAAAATAAATTATTAACCCCCTACTAAAAGTAGCATAGATGTATTCCGTTTATAAATACATGCAAATAAAAACATTGTGTAACTTTTAAAATAAATATTTTATTGTTTTAAGAGGAAAATAGCAAGAGAATTTTTATTAATAATATCTATCTTATAAAAGATTTTAAAAAGAATGAATAAAAAACTTTTCAATTACGATAATAAAGCATTAGAAAAAATAATTAATAATTTACTTAATAATAATTATTTTTATTTTATTTTAACTATCCTTTCATTATTATTTTCTTATTATATTAGTTTAAATATTGGTTCGTTTTTTGTAAGTTTTTTTATTTCTTTATGGATAATTTTTAAAAATAATAAGGCTAATTTAATAAGAATTATTATTACAATCTCTATTATATTTTTAATATATTATTTATCTGGAATTATTTATTGTGAAGGTGGTGATAGTGAAGTAAATACTCCCTATCCCTCTGGAGATAAAAATATTACTACTACAACTACTACTACTTCAGATAATGGAGTTAGTAATTATTTGCCAGATTTAGATTTAGATCTAAATTCTTTTTCAAATAATATAATAGACTATATGTTTAATTTCTTTTTTTCAATAATCAAATTTATATATATTATAAATTATTTTGATGATTTAATAGGACAACATATTGCAATTGAGGTTATATTATTATATATGTTAATTTTTACAATTATCTTGTTTATTGTTTATATTATTAATGTAGTATTATTTATAAATAAGGATTATATACTTAATTCTTTTGATAATAAATATATAAAAATTTATATAAGGTATCAAGCTTTTTTAATAAAAATAAGTTTAATAATATTTCCTATTTTTATTTTAATTTCATTATTTACATTAATTCATGGAATTATATTTTTATTAACTCATAATATTCCTTTTGAACAATTAGGTGTTGATTTACATGTTTTAGTTCCATCTGAAAGTAATTTAGATAATATATCTAATAGTAATATTGAAAATAAGAATAATATAACTAATACAAATGGTATAAGTAATATTAAAATTTAATTTATTATTTTACCCCCCTCTCAATATTCAAATAATTACAACATTTCAAATCTGATTAGATTAAATATTTTCCTCCTTTGCAAAAGATAAAAATTATAAAATTTATTTTTAATTTTAATTTTAAATATGTTTTTTTAAGTGTTAATTGCTTATGTTTTGGTATTTATTGTTAAATATAAAAGTGTAATATGTCTTCTTCGTAGGTCTGTAAGAGTATAATAAAGATATTAAATAGTTATTTTATTGCTTTCTTATCTATTTGTAAATTTATACTCCTCTACTTTAAAGATATATTGTCAATCCTATGTCTACCTATTTTTAACTAAAAAAGGTAAAAGTAAACAAAATAGAGTTGGAAAGTTATTTTATAAGTAGGGTTATTCTCCACCCTCTTGCTTTTTTAACTTCGTCGACTTCGTTGCAAAAGGGAGTGATGATAATAGCTTAATTAATGAGTTGTAGTTTAATTTGGAAAAACACCATTTTTTGGTAGTGGATTATATCAGTTCGAGTCTGGTCAACTCAGTTAAATAAAATTTATTATCTAAGTTTTACTTATTACCTTTGCTTTTACTTTTTAAATATCCTTTGTTTTTTATAAAAATATATAAAAAGCTAAAGAAAGAGCAAAAGAAAGATTCTTTCTTCCTTAAGGAGTAAAAGTGATTGAGTAGAAATAGTTAAACTTTTCCGCTATTATTAAAAACAAAGACTTAATACTTCTTCGGAGTCAGTATAAGGTTTTAGTCTTTAAATAAACAAAATAAGGGGTAAGTTCCTTATTAAAAATTAGGTCTATTAAGACTTAAGAAAGTCAAATAAAACAATTATTAAATGTAACAAAAATGAAAATAAAAAAAATTATATGAATCTATCTATAATCTTATTTTTAATAGGAATATTAGGGTTTATATTAAATAGAAAAAATATAATATTAATGATAATAAGTATAGAAATAATGTTATTAGCTGTAACTTTATTAATATTACAAATATCATATAATTTTGATGATAATATAGGACAAATATTTAGTATATATATAATATCAATAGCTGGTGCTGAATCAGTAATAGGATTAAGTATATTAGTAGCATATTATAGATTAAGAGGGACAATTTCATTAAGAAGCTAATGTATTTATCAATTATTATTTTACCTTTATTAGCTTCTTTAAGTAGTGGTTTCTTAGGAAGAAAAATAGGAACAACAGGTTCTCAAATATTAAGTTGTAGTAGTTTATTATTATCTTCAATTTTAATGACAATAGCTTTTTATGAAGTAGGAATTTGTGGAAGTTCAGTAAAGATAGACTTATTAAGTTGGTTAGATATAGATTTGTTAAGTATATCTTGGTGTTTTTATTTTGATCAATTAACAGTATCGTTAGGTTTAGCTGTTTTATATTGTTCAACTTTAATACATATTTATAGTGTCGATTACTTATCTTCTGACCCTCATATTCAAAGATTTTTTTCTTATTTATCTGCTTTCACTGCAGGAATGTTAATTTTAATTTGTGGAGGTAACTTTTTTGTTATGTTTGTAGGTTGGGAAGCAATAGGGGTAGTATCTTATTTATTAATTAATTATTATTTTACTAGAATACAATCTAATAAAGCAGCAATGTTAGCATTTACAATGAATAGAGGAGGAGATATGTTAATGAGTATTGGATTTTTTGCTATTTTCCAAACTTTTGCTTCTTTCTCTTATTCTGAAGTATTCTCTTTAGTTCCATATATTTCAAATGATGCTATTTCAATAATTGCTTTATTATTATTAGGTGGTGCTTTAGCTAAAAGTGCTAATATACCTCTACATTCTTGGTTACCTGGTAGTATGGAAGCTCCAACACCGGTAAGTGCTTTATTACATGCCGCAACACTAGTAACAGCAGGTATTTATTTATTAATAAGAATAAGTCCCATATTAGAATATAGTAGTAGTGTATTATTAATAATAACAATAATAGGTTCAACAACAGCATTCTTTGCTGCAACTTGTGGTTTATTACAAAATGATTTAAAAAGAATAATAGCTTTTAGTACAATCTCTCAATTAGGATATATGATGATGGCTATAGGCCTAAGTCAATATAATGTGGCTTTAATGCACACTGTAAATCATGCTTTTTTCAAAGCTTTATTATTTTTAGGAGCTGGTGCTGTTATACATTCTTTCCATGATCAACAAGATGTTAGAAAAATGGGTGGTTTAATTAAATTTTTACCTTTGACTTATACTGTTATGTTAGTTGGTTCTTTAAGTTTATTAGCTACTCCTTATTTAACTGGATTTTACTCTAAAGATTTAATTTTAGAATTAGCTTTCAGTCAATATAGTTTTAGTGGAACTTATGCTTACATTTTAGGTAGTGTTACTGCTGGAATAACAGCTTTTTATAGTTTTAGATTAATAAGTCTAGTTTTCTTAACTACTCCTAATGGAACAAAAGAATCATATAAACAAGTACATGAATCAAATTTAGTAGTTGTAATACCTTTAATTATTTTATCTTTATTTAGTATCTTTTTTGGTTATATTTTCTCTGATTTATTTGTGGGTATAGGTTCTGATTTCTTCAAAAATGCTATTTTTATTCATCCTAATTCGATTTCTTTAGTTGAAGCTGAATTCTCTATTAATCCTGTATTAAAATTATTACCAGCCATATTTAGTTTCTTAGGTATGTTTACTGCCATTTTAATGTATCATTTATTTCCTAATTTCCTTATAAATTTAACTTTTGCATCTCCTTTTTTTATAAATATATATAAATTCTTTAATGGTAAATATTATTTTGATGTATTATATAACCAATTCTTTATCAGTAATGGATTAAAATTAGGATATACTATATCTAAAGAGTTAGATAGAGGAGTTATAGAATTATTAGGACCTTATGGTTTATCTAAATATTTAATTAATGTAAGTAATAATTTAGCTAAATTAGATACAGGTGTTATTACTACTTATGCTTTATATATAACTTTAGCTTTAATTTATTTAATATTTTTAGTTTTACAACCAGTATTTTTCTATTCTTATGAAGAAGTGAATACTATTATAAATCCAAACTTATTCTTTGAAGAATTTAGATTATTTATTTTAATTGTTATTTCTTCTTTATTTATTAATATATTTTAATATATTTTAATATATTTAATATTTTTAATATTTAACCCCCTACTTGCATACCTATATATTTACAGACCTTCAGAAACTACAATACTCCAAAGGTATCTCTTATCTCTTATCTCTTATCTCTTAAAAAGCAAAGGATATCTATAGGTAAAGATAGGTAAAGATTTAATGCAAATTTATAAATATTAAAAATCTAAGATTAATACAATTACTTAATTAATTTAAAATTCTATACTTAAAGTAATGAATCCAGCGGACCTTCCCTATGGAGTCCTTGGACAAAGGTAATATTTATTATGTTTATATTTAAAATATATAATAATTGTTAGATTAAGTCTAAAATTTAAGTATTAATAATGTATTTCATCTATAAATACATAAAAATAAAAACATTGTATTCCTCTATTAACTATTTTATAAAAATAGTTTCTTTTCTTTTCATTATAATTAGTTCATATAATGATTTATATTAATTGTTTAATTAATTTAAATTAAACTCCTCCCTATGCCTATGCTCTTAATTGAGTTTATCCTGTTCGCACTTTATGCTTTGCATTTATTATATTTTATATTATAAAATTTTAAAATCTAATTATAAATTTTCTATATTCAGCAAAGGATCAAACATAGTAACAAGAAAATATATTTTCTTTATAGAGTAGAGAGTAGAGAGCAGAAGAAAAAAGTGGGAAAGTAAAAAAAATAAAATTTTAAAAGTATCGATGACGATTTAGTAATAACATTAAAAAATTATTTAAATAAATGATAATAGAAAGTAATTTAAAGGGGTTATTAAGGAACAATAAAGCAAATTTATAAAAAAGGAGGTAAATACCAAATGCTTATATTTTAGTAAGTTTATTAGTTTTAATAAACCTAAACAATCTGTAAAACGTAAATTGCGGGTACTATAAATAAAATTAATTTTTAATTTTATAATAGTGAACCTACAAGTATTAAAAGCAATCCTAAGGTAAACCTTATTTAAAAAAACTTCCTGAAGTAAAACATTTTATTAAGGAAAGGAAAGGAAATCAACCGAGACTCCGAGAGTAATGGCGAGTGAAATCGGATTAGCTTAAATTGTCTTTATTAACTTGAAATCTTAATAAACCGATAACAAACAAAATAATAAGATATAAATATGTTATTTTGTACTAGAGAAGGTATTCGAGTCCTGTAAAGTTAATAAAAACAATAAAATAATTTAATTAAAATCTATTATTTATACATAGAATTATTTCAAATTTATAATTTTCTTATAAATTTTTTCAATTGTATTAATTGTAGTTTCTCCTCACTAGTTAAAACCAATTTTTCTATTGGTTTTGCTGGCAATTTTGCTAGGCTAGCAAAAGAGGGAAAAATCTTACTTTTTTAAATAGGATTATTTTATTAAATTAGTAAAGTACGATGAGAGTTAACTTGTCGGAATAAAGGGGAACCATCCTCTAAAGCTAAGTATTATAAATTTAGCAATAGCGAAAAGTACTGTAAAGGAAAAATTTGAAAAGCAAGTAGTATACTATAGACTTCAAAAACTAAATTTGAATTTTTAGAATTTTACTTTTAAATACTTAAAATTTAGTCTATGAACAGGTGAAATAGAACGTGAATTAGTAACTCTATAAGCAGTCGAAATTCTACTTAAATAAGATTTAAGAATGACGGCGTACCTTTTGCATAATGGGTCAGCAAGTTAATAGGAGTAGCAAGGTTAAAACCTTAGCGAAAGCGACTGGACAATATAAATATAAAATTCTTTATAAAAAGTTTATTAGTTTGTTCAAAATTAAACTTCTTATGTTTTTTTTTAATTTAGTGATGGGTTAGTTACTTCTATTAGACCCGAAGCCAGGTGATCTTACCAAGACCAGATTATAATGGATCGAACGGGTGAATGTTGCATAATTCTCCGAAGAGTTTTGGTAAGCGGTGAAATGCCAATCTGACCTGGTGCTAGCTGGTTTTCTACCGAAACATATTTAAGTATGATGTCTATCTATAAGATTTATGAAGGTACAGCAAGGCAATTCCCAACAAGTTTTATTTAAATTAATAATTTTTATTTAATACGTTTAGGTTGCGGGGACCTCGAAAATCTTACCTTTGGAAGCGAATCTCGGAATTACATAAATTGATGATAGATATTCAGACTGCTCATGATAAGTTGGGCAGTCAAGACGGAAACAGCCGAGAACACTGATCAAGGTCCCAAATGATTGTTAAGTGAAATTAAGGATGTAGCAATATCATATACAGCTGTGAAGTGAGCCTGGCAGTCGCTACTTATAATGATCGTACGTAACAACGCATCAGCAGTAACTTTAATTCTTTTATTAAAAGGGATTAATAAATGATAGTAGCACCGAAAATTTAACGGGTCTTAAACAATCAACCGATATCGTGTTGTTTATATTTAATTAAAATAATTTAGTTAAATATAATCTAGGTAGTAGAACATTCAGTTAAATTGATAAGTAAATAGTGTTTCATTATTTATTAGATTACTGAAGAGAGAATGCTGACATGAGTAACGTAAAAAATTCCTATAATGGAATTCGCCGAATACGAAAGGGTTACAAATTAGAAAGGTTAAACCGTTTTGTTTTAATGCGGCCTCTAAGGAATATAGCCAAAGCTATAACTGATGAGTATATAATAGAAAGTCCAATATTTAAAAAATGGACCAGGAAAATAATATTTATTTTATTATTCTTTAATTTATATAATAACAAATTATATTTATTGAATTTTATTCTACCGTACCCTAAACCGACACAGGTTCGTTAGTAGAGTATACTAAGGCGTAGAGCTAAAAGTTGTTAAGGAACTCGGCAAGTTCACCTCATAAGTTTGACGACAAGAGGTACCAAAAAAATAATTAAATTTAAATAATCAAAATTCTTTAATTTTAAATATCAGAAATAATAATTATTATTAAAGTAATTTAATTTATAAATTAACCTATAATTTATAGTTTCTTGAACAAAATTATAAAAAGTAAAAAGTTTATAGATATATTAGATATTTTATTTATATTTTTTGGTGGCACAGAATCGGAGGCCCCGACTGTTTACTAAAAACACAACACAGTGCAATCATTAATATGGTAGTATACTGTGTGAAATTTGCCCGATGCCATTAATATAAAAGAAGTTATGGATTAATTTATAATCATGTGACTGATTGAAAGTCTGGTTAATAGCGGTCTTAACTATGAGGATCCTAAGGTAGCAAAATCAGTTGGCCATTAAATGTGGTCCGGTATCAATAATGTAACGATGGTCTCACTGTCTCTACAACTTGCTCAGTGAAATTGAATTACGCGTGCAGATGCGCGTTGCCTCCAGGGGGACGGGAAGACCCTATGCAGCTTTACTGTAGTTAGTTATCATATGAATCTAGAACAATCTTGTATAATAGCGAATAGGTATGCCGATAGGCTTAATTTTTATTTTTAAAAATGTTGTGGAAACCTTAAATACAAGATTGGGTTTGTGTTTACCTTAAATATTATAAATAAAGGGAGAGTTGACTAATTGGCAGTTTGACTGGGGCGGTCGTCTTTAATAGAGTAGCAAAGTACATCCAAATATATCAAATTATAAAATAAAAATTTCTTTACTTTTTTAACTTTCAAAAGTTAGAGGTAATTAATTTTAAAACAGAAGAGTAAACTTAAATTGAATTATTTCGATAAGGATAAATAAGGTCTAATATTAAAATATTTTCTTTACAATATAAAAATTTATAAGGTATAGCTAGAAATTGAATGGAGATCAATCAACCAGTGAAGGGTTGCGCAGGGCTCAATGGCGATAAGCATACTTAACTGAAAGACTCAAAAGTCGCACAGATACGTAAGTAGGGCATAGTGACCCCTCGCTATAGTATGGGATAGACGGGGATCAATTAATAAAAGTTACGCTAGGGATAACAGGCTGATAGCCGACGAGAGTACACATTGTCTCGGCTGTTTGGCACCTTGAAAAAATAAAAACATATTCAATATCATAATATTATATTATTTTTACAGTAACCACATCTATTAAATGTAACAAAAATGTAAAAAAAAATAACTAGTAATGAAAAAGATTGTTAAGGAAATGTTAGTTGGAGTTTTATTAGGAGATGCTCATATTGGTAAAGTAGGACTTGATAAAGCTTTTATTAGTTTTTAACAATCTAAAAACAAAAGCGATTATTTATTATATTTACATAAGCTTATTTCGGAAGGAGGGTTTGAATTAGAAGATATTAAAAATTATTCTAGAAATGACCCTAGATATCCTAATAGGTCTACAGAATCTCTATATTTTATAACTAAATCATTAAGTGAACTTAAACCTTTAGCTGATTTGTTTTTAGACCCTGAAAATAAACAAAATAATACCTACAAACATTGCAGAAATGTTAACTCCTAGAAGTTTAGCTTTTTGGATAATGGATGACGGTCAACAAGTAAAAAGGGGAGGAGTTACACTTTGTACTGATAGTTTTAAATCAGAAGAGGTTGGTATACTTAGAAATGCCTTAAATAGTAAATTTAATCTAATTACTTCTATTCATAATAAAAAAGGTAATAATGATTCGAATTACGAAAGAATATATATAAATAAATCTTCACTTGAAGATATTAAACCTTTACTAAAGGAGCATATGCATGAATCTATGCTTTACAAAATTAATGAAAATCAAATTGAAACAACAGACTCAACATCCACATCAACATCCACAGAAAGTGATAAACTTTCTAGAATTATGGGTGTAATTTCTGATATCGATTCTGACATCGGGGATTTTTAATAGTAATATTAAATTAGAAATTGGCTATATACTGGAACACCCTTAGAGCTTTAAATACTTAAAATTTAAAAATCTTATAAAAATAAAAATAAGAAGATTAAAATAAGTAAAAAATTTAAAGATTGGGCAATCAGCAGGGAAGTTATTAATTTTAGGTGTAAGCAACTGTAAGATTTTAACCCCTCAACGACTACACGCCAATATCCAGAAGCTTTGTAATTTGTATTCTTACACTGGATAAAGATATAGTCTAAACTTAACTGAAAGGTTAAGAGTATTAGTTTAAGTTTTTAGATTAATACATAATGCGATGTCGACTCATCCTATCCTCCGGGGGAAGAAGCTTGGAAGGGTTCGGCTGTTCGCCGATTAAAAGGGTACGTGAGTTGGGTTTAATACGACGTGAGTCAGTATGGTCCCTATCTTCTGGAGGGACAATTAGTAAAAAGAGGCAGACCTTCCAGTACGAAAGGACCAATAGGCTGTGTTTCTCTAGTGTACCAATTGTTTGTAAAGATTGTTAAGAGAATCTGAGTAACTTGAAGGCAAAAGTAAAGTAAAAAGATAAAAGTCCCTTTTAACCTTTTTTCTCCAATTTTTATTCTTAAATTAAAATTTAATAATTAATATGAAAAAAGTTCTCCCTTTTTCTAATGCTAATATTTCTTTAGAAATTTTTATAATTAGAATTAGGACTCTTTAAATTTAAAGAGCTAAAGGGCTACAAGATATGAACGCATAGTTGGGTAGCCACAAACATTTTAGATAAGTGCTGAATGTCTATAAAGCAAGAATCTAACCTCTAGATACTAATACGATTTTTAAATTTTTAATTTGTACTTTATTTTGCTTATTTAATTACTTCGAAGAAATTTTAGGTAAAGGTTAAGTAAAAAAGGTTCATTTAAATTTTATAAATCGGTAATTAATTCTTAGATCAAGAATAGATAGGCTACAAATGTACGTATTGTAAAATATTTAGTTTAGTAGTACTAATTTATAAAAAAACTTAATGTTAATAATTGTTTTATTATTTTTTATTTTTATTTTATATTTACTTTAAATTTAGGTAAATAGGAACTAGAGTTTGCTTAACAGCGATTGACTTTCCCTTTTTCTTACTTTAAATTAAAACCCAAAAACAAAGGAGGCAAATCTTAAAATTTAAATTTATTTTATAATAATTTTATTTTACAATATTTTACTTGTTTACTTACAAAATAAACTTTACTTACTTCTACCTAGGTTTCTACGGAAAGACTAAGTAAGTATAGACTCTAAATTTTTTTTAGTTTTATAAATCAATCTCATAAGATAAGTAACGAGTATGCTGGAATTGGGTAGACAGGTGAGTTTTAGGAGCTCGTGAGTATCTCGTAAGAGTTCAAGTCTCTTTACTCGTAACAAAATATTATTTAAAAATTTTAAGTTTCTTATAAATAGTAGGTATTAGATAACAACGAACTCCTACTGAGATAAAGGCAAAAGTGTAAGTCCATAGGAAGGAAAGAAAAAAAGTGGAGATTTACATTTGCACTACTTAGAAACTAAGTCAAAGTAACGAGTGGAAAAGATTAAAAATTAAATAAAGGGCAGGTGATCCGAATGGTAATGGTGGTTCTCTGTAAAAGAATTGGTTAAAAACCGTAAAAGGTTCGATTCCTTTACTGCTCACATTTTTATTATATTTTTAACTTTTGCCTCCTTCGGAGTCTCCATCTCTCTCTACGCTATTTTTTTTTAATAAGAGAAAGAGACACATTTGTTTTTAAACTCCTACATGATAAAGGTCCTCCGGAGTAAAAGCAAAGGGCAAAGGCAAAAGAAAAAAGGACTCCGAAGGAGGCAAGAGTTAATTTTTTTTTATAATTATTGGCTTCACATTAAGCTAAATCTTAAACATATAAAATCTACAGTCTTTAAAAAAGAGCCAAAGAAAGATTAAAAGCAAAATAAAGTAAAAACAAAAGTAGCTGATGATAATGAGTTATTTAAAGTAAGACAGAGTAATAAAACAAAATAAAATTTAAAGGATATAATAATTATAATCAAAATCCTAATAATAAATAGGGAAGTGGTTATACTTTTTAAATTTAAAGGGCACTTTATAGTGTAAATTAAGATGAAAATAAAAAAATAAATAAAAGGGATAGGGAAGGCTTTTATTAGTTCTAGTACTGTAAAATAAAAATTTTAACTCTTGCAATTGCGAGTCTCCTACCCCTCACAGTTGTGAGGGATCCCTATGGGACGGAAAGCAGGGGTAAAAGTAGATAATATATAAAAATTGCGATAAGCAAATAAAATACATTTTTATTTTATTAAAATAAAAATTAAAACTAGAGATGAATTTAATTTTGGTTCTGATTGAACGTTTTTCAGTAGTTTTAAGACATGCAAATCGTTATTCTAGAAATATAAATAAATTATTAAGTAAAGAATAAGGTGTAAAGGTGAGTAATGGTAAATAAGATCTCTTATAGACTTATTAAATAGAGGATAGTTAATAAAAATAATAATTTTATTAACATAACTTAGCTTAGTTATAAATAAAGGAAATTTTCCGCTATAAGAATTGATTTACTTTGTTTAATGGTAGTTGGCAGGGTAAAAGCCTCCCAAGCCTACGATCAATAGCCAAATTTGAAAGAAGAGATGGCCACATTGGGGAAGAAATAGCCCCAAATCCCATAGGGGATCTGCAGTCAAGAATATTAGTCAATGCTCGCAAGAGTGAACTAGCTAACTGAAATCCTAATTTCACTTAATCGTGCAATTATGATAAGGTAAGGGAAAAAAATGATAACACCTTACTATTAGTGTTGTCTAAATTACTGGTGCCAGAAGACTCGGTAACACCAGAAACGCGAACGTTAGTCGTCTTAAACAGGCGTAAAGGGTAAGTAGGCAGCTTTATAAAAATTTATGTTAATTTAAGCTATAAATATTTTAAGTATACCTTATTTATTTAGTTTTTAATATAGATTGATTAAAAGCTAGAATCATATTGAAGATAAACCAAATAATACTTAAGTGTAGGGATAATATCCATAGATACTAAGTGGAATACTAATGGTGTAAACTTTTATCTACTAATGATTGACGCTGAGGAACGAAAGTGAGAACAGGGAATAGGATTAGATACCCAGTTACCTCTCACCGTCAACGATGAATGGTAGTTATTATTTTTGAATAAAAATTAGTAACGATGTTAACGCGATAACCATTCCGCCTTGAGAGTACGGTTGCAAAACTGAAACCAAAAAAATTAGTCGGTCTCGGAGCAAACGAAGTGAAGCATGTTATTTAATACGAAAGTACGCGTAAAATCTTACCAGTCCTTGTATAGCCAATTCCTCTTTTTTTTTAGAAGAAGTATTTTTGTAAATTTTTATTTATAAATTTATTTTTATTTTTAAATAAAAGACTGAATTGAGTGATAATTATATATAAAATACTTTTTATATTAAATTATTCGTTTACAGGTGTTGCATGGCTGTCGTCAGTCCGTATTGTGAAAAGTGAGGTTAACTCCACTAACGGACGAAATCCCTGTAGTTAATTTATACTTAACTATTAATGATTTTTAAATATTTTCATTTGGGGCTAAGACAAGTCCTTATGGCCCTTATGGACTGGGCTATAGACGTGCCACAAGAACTTTTACAATTTGACGCAAAACTTAAATTTAGATTTTATTATTTAAATTTATAAGGTTTAGCTAATCAGTAAAGAAAGTTAATTGTATTAATCTTAAGACGGATTGTTGCCTGTAACTCGGCAACATGAAGAAGGAATTTCGAGTAATCGTTGATTAGCAACGCAACGGTGAACAATGAATCCGTGATGAACTAACTGTCTGTCGCTGGGGAGAAATTCAGCTTGGGGGAAAGCGCCGCGAAGTAGATTTTAAATAAGGTAAAACATTATAAATAATAATATATTGGTTTATTATTTGTATATCTCTTTTTATTTAAAAATTGATTTGATTATTCATTTATTTGAATAGTTAGTGTAGTTATTCTTTAATTTATAATTTTATTATATTTTTTACTAGGTACTTAACTGCTTTTTTTAGGTCTAATTAGTTTCGACTAACCCATCTGAGTAACATCTCAAAAGTCATAGCAAGGTAGCTGTACTGGAAAGTGCAGCTGGAAATTAATTTAAATTAACCCCCCTCCCCATAGCCATAGGGACTCTCCTTTTGATTTTACCTTTCTTTTGCTCTTTCTTTAGCTTTTTTATATCTTTTATTAGTAAAGGTATCTTTAAAAAATTGGAGAAATGGAAAGTTACTTTTTTAATAAATAGTTTTACTTTTTAAAATTCAAATTAAAGATGAATTGTTCAAGGCTAAAAAGTGATAAGTAACAGTGTAATTAAGTTCTCTTAATTCAATGGTTAGAATCACATTCTTCTAAAGTGTTTATTCTGGTTCGAATCCGGAAGAGAACTATAAACAATCTAAACAATCCATTTAATAAATAAACATTAAAATTTTAAATTTTTACTTTTGCCTGACTTATTACTTAATAATAACGGAGTCCTATGGTCCTATGGAGTAAATCAACCCTCCATAACTCCATAGGATGGTATAAATATAAACAATGAAAGGATAAAACACATAATTAAAACTAAGTTTTCATAAAATATATTTTATATATTAAATTATTCCCTTTTCCCTCTTCCATGTGCCTTTTTGATAAAATTATGAAATATGATATATTAAAAATAGCTCTTATCATTTATGCTCCAACAGATATTATATTAGATAAGAAAAATTAATATATCAAATAAGGTTAACACCGAAAAAAAAAATTAAAAAATGAATAATACAAATTTAATAAGAAGTAAATTTCAACATTTTCCTTTTCATTTAGTAGACCCATCACCTTGGCCTATTTTACTTAGTTTTTCTTTATTAAATTTAACAGTAGGTGCAGTAGCATATATGCATGGTTTTACTTATGGAGGTTACATTTTAACATTAGGATTTATATTAACAACATATGGAATGATATTATGGTTTAGAGATGTAGTAATAGAAGCTTCATATTTAGGACATCACACTAAAGAAGTAAAAAATGGAATAATGATGGGAGTTATACTTTTTATTGTAAGTGAAATTTTTGCTTTCTTATCAGTTTTCTGGGCTTTCTTCCACTCTAGTTTATCTCCAGCAATTGAAATTGGAGGTTCTTGGCCACCTTTAGGTATTTCACCTTTAGACCCTTTTGCTATTCCTTTACTTAATACTTTTTTATTATTAAGTAGTGGTGCCTTTATTACTTATGGACATCATGCTTTAATAGCAGGAAATAGAAAAGGTGCAATAGACGGAGTAATTATTACTATTATCTTAGCCGTGATATTTACAGCTTTACAATATTTTGAATATTCTGAAGCTGGATTTTCTATGGCTGATGGAGTATATGGTTCAGCTTTCTATGCTTCAACAGGGTTACATGGGTTCCACGTTATAATTGGAACTATCTTTATTGGAGTATCTTTAATAAGAATAATTAATTATCAATTAACTACAAAACACCACAATGGATTTGAATCATCAATTTTATATTGGCACTTTGTTGATGTTGTTTGGTTATTCTTATTTGTAGCTGTATATTTCTGGGGAAATACATAGTTATTATATTGCTTATTTAACTCGAACCTTATGCTTCGCTTTTGTTAAGTAATTTTTATTGATGAATAGTACCTTCCATCTCTGCTATAAACTATTTTTTAAAGACATTTTGTTTTATAAAAGCACAAATAAAAGTCAGATACAAGAGTAGAGAAAGGACTATATAAAAGTCCTAAACCTATTAACCCCCACCCCCTCTCCATCTCAAAAAACCTCTGCTCTTTTTTATAATTTATAAAAATACATATTTATTTTTCTATTGCCTTTTCCCTACGTAGGATTGACTCTATTCTAATATTTTTTAAAGACACCTTTGTCCTAGGACTCCATAGGGTAGTTCCCTTTTGCTGGAGAGGTTAATTCTACTCCTACGGTGACAAAGGATCTCTCTCCTATAAAGCATTGGTAAAAGTAGAAATTTACCTAATTTAATTAAAAACTATTTTTATATTTAACAACACAACAAGTTTTTCAAATATAAAAAGTAAAATTAAAGCGAGTATAGTTAAATGGTATAACTTCTACCTTCCAAGTAGAAATTATCAGTTCGATCCTGATTACTCGTATATTAATAATATTTTACCACTGCTCTTTTTTAAGAAACACATTTGTTATAACTTCAACCATAGTGGAATGAAACTTCCTTTAAAAAGCGAAGACTCCTTAATTAAGTATTTGCAAAAATATTATTGGTTTTATAATTCTTTCTTAAAATTTATTATAATATTAGCAATTGCACTTGTTTCCTTTATTTACTTAACATGTTTAGTGTCCCTATGGAGTCCATAAAAATAAAAGACATAAAGTGTATTTGTTACATAATAAATTATTAAGTTACATTTAATAATCTCATTTATATTATAGTTTCATTTATTATTTCTATTACCTTATCTAATTTATGCTCTTATTTTCCTTTAATCCCTTAATCTCTTTCTTACCTTTATTTTTTTTTTATCCGAAGGAGTTAAAAGACTCTCTACTCTTGTCTAAAGAGTTAGAAGAGTTAGAGTCCCTATGGAGTGGAGGATCTTTCTTCCTCTTCCTTAAAGAGTAAAAAGTAGAATCCTCCTATGGATTTATATTATGCAAGAGTAAACAAATTAAAAAGAAAGGTGCTATGTAATAAGTATTTATTAACTATATAAGCTAATATTTAATTCCTTAAGGAATTAAAAAAAAAGCAGAGATTTTTCTTTAACAGAAAATAAACAAAAAAAAACAAAAAATATGCCACAATTAATACCATTTTTCTTTTTAAATCAAATTGTTGTAACTTTTGTTATATTATTTAGTGTAATATATATTTTTTCTAAATATGTTTTACCTTCTTCTTTATTAACACAAGTAATAAGAACTTACATTACTAAATTAAGTAATAAAAATGTTTAATAATACTATTTATCTTTAAAACAAATGGCTCTCTAATGGAACCTTAATGGCTTCATAATTTTGATTATTAAATTAGCCCCCATTTATAAAAAAAGCAAATAAAAGGGGATGGAATAAAAGTAGTTAAGAATTTTAATTTTAAAATAAATATGAAAAGTAATGATAGATAATTAAGGATTTAATTTAAAATATAAATTGAAGCGAGATGGTGTAATTGGTAACACAGCAGTCTCATGATCTGTTATTTAAGATTCAAATTCTTATCTCGCTAATTATTTTTCCTTATTTTAAATCCTTATGGATTCCTCCTTCTTAGTTTTATTGTTTCTCTCCATAGGAATCCCCATTTTTAACCTCTGATTAAAAAAAAATTCCCAATTTAATGGGATGGACTCCATTGTTCTATTGCTTTAAAAGAAAAATAAGAATATAATTAAGTAAAGAAGGTCGGGCGCTCAAACTAATAAGTAATACTTTAAATATTACCTTTCTTAAGTAGAAAATAAAAGTATTGTTATTAATTAAATTTAAAATAGATAAATATAAATAAATAACAATATAAGGTCTTTTCGTATAATGGTGAGTACAATTCCCCTTCAAGGAATAAATATCAGTTCGATTCTGATAAGGATCAATTAAACTAATTTAAATTTTATATTTTACCACTACTCTTTTTTGCTTTTATTAATCCTATTTTTTAAAGACTCCGAAGGAGACACCTATTTCTTTACTTAGAAAAAGTTATTACTGTAAGTCATAAAAGAAAGTAAAAAAAAAACAGAGGATAGGGTGATTCTTCCCACTACATAGGGACTCTAAAGGCAGAGGCAATAGTAGGAGAGTATAAAAAAGACAAATAAATAAAAAGTTATAACCTTCGGACCTTCGGACTAAGTGATGATTTTCATATCAATATTAACATTAATAGTAGCTAAGGCTCTACCTGTTTTAAACACAAATATATCTTCAGTACATTTTTTTAGAAGCACTTCATTAGTATTTATAATAACTGGTTTTATTACACTAAATAGCTTATATTTAGAAACAATAGGAACAGGTATAGGTATTTATAGTGGTTTATTCCATGTTACACAAATTACTCAATTTATAGAAACATTTTTCTATTTAATCGTAGGTTTAGTCTTAATAGGTTGGCCTCAAATAATAACAAAAGTAAATAAAGTAAAATATTATTTAACAGATAAATATTCAACAGATTATTCATTAATAATTTTATTTAGTAGTTTAGGATCATCTTTATTAATAGGAAGTTCTGATTTAATATCTTTATATTTAAGTATAGAATTACAATCTTTTGGTTTATATGTTTTAGCTACTTTATATAGAAATTCGGAATCTTCTACTAAATCAGGTTTAAAATATTTTTTATTAGGTAGTTTATCATCAGCAATAATTTTATTAGGTTCAGGAATAGTTTATTCTTATACAGGTACAACTAATTTTGAATCTATATATTTATTAAATTCAATAAATGATTTTAATACTGAATATTTCTTACAAGGTTTAACTTTAGGTTTAATTTTAATTTTTATAGGTTTTTTATTTAAAATAGCAGCAGCTCCTTTACATAATTGGTCTCCAGATGTTTATGATGGTACTCCAACAATAGTAACAATGTATTTAACAATTTTACCTAAAATTGCTATATTTACATTTTTATTAGAAATTAGTACTCAATTAGGTATTAAACCAATTTTAAATTCTATTTCTCTTAACTTTAGCAATAATTCATATAACGAAATAACAAATGGAATAGAAGGAGTGAGCCAAATGTTAAATATATTTTTAAATAGAGATATAAATTTAATTTCTTATGGAGAAACATATAACAGTTTTTTAGTTGAAAGTTCTATTTATAAATTATTCTTAATAACTTCAATATGTTCACTTATAATTGGTAGTGTATTAGGATTAGCACAAGTTAAAATAAAAAGATTATTAGCTTATAGTACTATTTCACATATAGGTTTTATTTTATTAGCTTTATTAATAAACACAGAACAATCTATTGATTCATTTTTATTTTATATATTACAATATACGATAACAAATTTAAATTTATTTTTAATTATATTAGCATTAACTTATACTCATAATATTAATAGTTATCAAGAACTTAATTTAAAGAATAAATCTTTATTAATTAATAAACCTTTACCTTTATTTTTACCTCTAGGCCTAGAAAAAGGTAAGTCTTCATTTGCAGAAATTATAAGTTATAAATATAAAGATTTAAGTTATATTTTACAATTAAAAAATTTATTCTTTACTAATCCTTTATTAAGTTTATGCTTATGTATATGTTTATTCTCTATGGCGGGTATTCCTCCTTTAATTGGATTCTTCTCTAAACAGTTTGTTTTATATGCAGCTTTACAAAATGGTTTCTACTTAACTTCTATTTTAGCCATAATTGTTTCTGTTATAAGTGCTTCTTACTATTTAAAAATAGTTAAACTTCTTATAAGTGCAAATGAAAATGAAACAAATACCGAAAGTGAAAGTACAGAGCTTTTAGGTTTAGGATTAGAAAAAGAAAACAAAGAAGTAATTGTCTTGACAAATGTACATAGTTTTATAATATCAACTTTAACTTTAATACTATTATTATTTTTTATCAAACCTTCTTTAATCTTAAATAGTACTCAATTACTATCTTTATCTTTATTTTATACTTAATGAATAATTTATTTTTTATTTTTATTTTTGTTCCGATTTTAGCTTTTATTTTATTAGCTTTAAATGTATTATTTTCTGTTCATAGACCGGATGAAGCTAAAGTTTCAGCTTATGAATGTGGTTTCATTGCTTTACCTGGTCAAACTAGATCTACTTTCCAAATTCATTTCATGATTATTGCTTTATTATTCCTTATTTTCGATCTGGAAATATTATTATTATTTCCATTAGCTGTGACCTTATATCAAGTATCTATATTCGGTTTTACTATTGGTATTGTATTCTTTATTGTTTTAACTATTGGTTTTGTTTTAGAAATTGGAAGTGGTGCAATATCTTTAGTAAATATTGAACAATCAAATAATAAATAAAATAATAAATTAAATTATTATTATTTAAACACCCCCATCCTATGCCCTCCGTAGGACCGTAGGACCGTAGAAAACTATTTTTAAAGACACTTTTTTAATAAAAACAAAAAGCAGAGCGTATAGACAAAAGTCCAGAGTCCATTATTCTTAATATTTTAATTCTCTAATTATCATAGTCATAAATATAACATCCAAAATTTTAGTTGTTGGAAACGGTAATATAGATTATGTTCTAAATTTTCAAGAATAATAAATAATATCCACTTCCGAAACCGATGGGTTTAAATTTGGTAAACTTAGATTAGTACTACTCAATTTATTTATACTACGTTTGTTTTTTTTTTTCATCAAATTTTTTACATGATTTAAAAGAGGGAAGATTTATTCTTAAACAAAAGAAAAGAAAGTAACTATAACTCCTACCTAAAATAAAAGCTCCTATTTTCATATTAATATAATATAATATGAGTATAATATAGTGGTAATAATTAAAAAGAGATATAATAAATTAAATTTAAATTTTATAAAATTATACAAATTCTCTTAAATATGAAATAAATCAATAATCTTTTATTCTTTTGCTCCGTTGGGAAGAAACTTTTCACAAAAGCAAGATATAAAATTATAGAATCTCTCTAAAATAGACAATAAATAAAGTTAAATAAAAATTTGATTTTAGAATCAAATTATAGACTTTAAATAATTATGATATCATTTTTATCAATCTTACATAAAAGTATCTGAAATGATGTATTATATTTATAAATCTGTAACAATTATTAAATGTGACAAAAATGAAAATTAAAAATTATTAATGAATAAAAAGAGTTTTGTTGAAAGAACATGGATTGGAGTTAAATTAGGATTAACAACTCCAACTTTACCAAAAGAAATATTAGATTTCCAAAGAAAACCTTTAATTAGAATACTTAGAGTAGTTGGTGGTATAAGTTGTCTTAGTATATTAGGACATGATCATATAAATTTACACGGTTTAATGTTATATATTGCACTATTCTTTAATTTAATATTTTTTATATATCATATTTATATCTCAATACATAGACAAAGACATATATGTAAAATATTAAAAAGTGGAGAATTAGATATTAGAGAATCAGATTTAGATAATAAAAATGTAAAATAGTTTATTAATAACACCCCCTCCATAGGGAATAAATTATAGTGATTTTAGTTAAAAAATGTATAACATTGATTAACCCCTTTTGCTCCGTAGGGAAGAAGCTATTCTCTTCCCTACGGATCAAAAGCAAGAGTTAAAGAAAATATTTATATTTAAAAATGGTAACTTTACTTTGTATTGGATAGGATTAAGTATAGAATATTTAAATAAAAAAGAGTTAAATCCTAGTATAATAGAGGCTAATAATTAAGATAATAAATAATTCTCAAAATATGTTTTTTTTTACTATAAAAGTAGCTTGGCTTTTAACTTTCTAAGTTTAATAAATAAACTAAAGTTACTATTACTTATAACAAAAAACTTGAATAGGGATAACCCTTACGTAATAACAAATATTTTTTAAAGGTTGGTATGTTATAAAGCCTGAATAGTTTAATAGGTAAAACGGCTTACTTGTAATAAGTAGATAGCGGTTCAATTCCGTTTTTGGGCAATAAAACTATAAATTTTAATATTTTATCTCTATTTTCTTTTCCAAAGCCAAAGGAAATAGGCTCCCCATGTCCCTATGGAGATGTCCTATGGTCCAATGGAGAGGTTCATAAAAGTAGAAAAACTATTCTTTATTTGAACGTTTTATTTTATTTTTTAATTCTTACTTCTACTCTTGCTTTTGCTCCGTAGGGAAGAGAATAGGGGAAAAATAAAATAAATTATTAAAATAAAATATTAAAATAATAGAAATATTTATAAATAGAAGGTTGACCATAGATAATAAAATTTTAAGTATTTAAATTTCTAATTATTTTCTCTCCAGTCCATAGGGTCTCTGCTCTTTTTATTTTAGCGGAGGTTCTTCCTCCATATAAGGGAAGTAGAAAAAAAATACAAAGTATCTCTACTTTAAAAAGCATAGGTAAGAGTAGGATATTTAACAGCATATTCCTCCACTTTTTAAAAATCCTTTGTCTCTATAGGAGTAGGATTAATTTCAATAGATTAAAAAGCAAAGGTAGGAAGGAGTTAGTTAGTAAATTTAAAGGAATTAAAAGAAATTAGATTAAAAAAAAATAATTAAAACATTAATAAAAAATTTAGTTTAAAAATGAATTGGCTCAATTCAACAAATGCTAAAGAAATAGGTACTCTTTATTTAATTTTTTCTGTCTTTGCAGGTATGATAGGTACAGCATTTTCAGTGTTAATTAGATTAGAATTATCAAGTCCAGGTGTTCAATATTTACAAGGAGATCATCAATTATTTAATGTAATAATATCAGCACACGCTTTTATTATGATCTTCTTTATGGTTATGCCTGGGTTAGTTGGTGGGTTCGGTAATTATTTTTTACCTATACACTGTGGTAGTCCAGATATGGCTTTTCCTAGATTAAATAATATATCATTCTGGTTATTACCTCCATCATTATTATTATTATTAATGAGTTCATTAGTTGAAAATGGTGCTGGTACTGGTTGGACTGTTTATCCTCCTTTAGCTTCAATTCAATCACACTCTGGTGGTTCAGTTGATTTAGCTATATTTAGTTTACACTTAGCTGGTATATCTTCATTATTAGGAGCTATAAATTTTATAAGTACCACATTAAACATGAGAACAAATGGAATGTCATTACATAAATTACCATTATTTGTTTGGGCTATCTTCATTACAGCTATTTTATTATTATTATCTTTACCTGTTTTAGCTGGTGCTATTACTATGCTTCTAACAGATAGAAATTTTAATACTAGTTTCTATGACCCAGCTGGAGGTGGTGACCCTATCTTATATCAACATTTATTCTGGTTCTTTGGTCATCCAGAAGTTTATATTTTAATTATTCCAGGATTTGGTATAGTTAGCCATATTGTTTCAACATTCTCAGGTAAACCAATATTTGGTTACATTGGTATGGTTTATGCTATGTTCTCTATTGGAATTTTAGGTTTCTTAGTTTGGAGTCACCATATGTTCTCAGTTGGTTTAGATGTTGATACTAGAGCTTATTTCACAGCAGCAACAATGGTTATTGCTGTACCTACAGGTATTAAAATTTTCAGTTGGTTAGCGACTTTATACGGTGGTACTTTAAAATACAATACTCCTTTATTATTTGTATTAGGATTCATAGCTTTATTCACTATAGGTGGATTAACTGGAGTAGTTTTATCTAATGCCTCATTAGATGTAGCATTCCACGATACTTACTATGTAGTAGCTCATTTTCATTATGTTTCATCTATGGGTGCTGTATTTGCTTTATTTGCAGGATTCTATTATTGGGCCCCAAAAATTATAGGTAGAAATATTAATGATTTTTTAGGTAAAATCCATTTCTGGACTTTATTTATTGGGGTAAATTTAACATTCTTTCCTCAACACTTCTTAGGAATGGCTGGTATGCCAAGAAGAATACCAGATTACCCTGATGCCTTCAGTGGGTGGAATGCTGTATCTAGTTTTGGATCATTAGTTTCAGTAGTTGCTACAATTTTATTTGGTTATATTATTTATGATATTTTTGCCAATAGTCCGAAAGGAGTAGCTTCTAATAATCCTTGGGAAACTATACCATATTTCTCATCTGAAGTTATTTACAATAATAATAATAAAACTGTAAATACTTTAGAATGGGCATTAGAAAGCCCTATACCATTCCATGCGTTTAAAACTTTACCTATCCAATCTTAATTTTAATTTCACCTACCCCCCATCCCTTTTTAAGAATAAGAAAAAGGTGGTAATATTATAAATATAATCATTCTAATTAGAAATATCTAATTTATGATATATATAATTAATATGATTAATAGAAGGAATGTTTTCTACATAGGAATAAATAGAATAATTATAATTTAATCTAGAAATATTATAACTCATATTACTATACATGAACTCATTTAATTTATTTAGAGAATTTAAATATGATTTATAAAAAATATAACTGATTATTATTAAAAATATAGAATAAGTAAATACAAAGAATAAAATAATTAATTTAAATTTTAACATTGAAATAAAAGAGAAAATGTTAAAATTATTTATTGAAGTTAAAAATAAAGTTTTAAAGTTTTTAATTTGTGTCATTATTTAATAAGTTTTTTTTAAAGAGGCCAAAAGAGAAAATCAAAAGTATAAACATAAAAGAATAAGCTTCGCAATATATATAATATTAGGGGAAATCTGATAATGGTTAATCGGTTATATTTGCAATATAATTATGATAGTTCGAATCTATCTTTCTCCAAATTAACTCTTGCCTATGCTTTTTCTTTTTACCTTGTTAAAACAAAGGTGTCTCTTTCTCCTATTTCTATTTATAAAAAAGAGCATAGGGACTCCTTCCCCTATAGGTATATATGGATACATATGGGACAAAGGCAAAAGGTAAATGGTGAAATTATTATTAAATAATATAATTTGTTCCCACCTATTTCATTTATTAATAAGCATAGAGCAAATTAATAAAGCTAATGATAATTTGGTTTGGAGAGAGTATCCTAATTGGTTAAGGAGCTTACTTTGGGAGTAAGATGTTGCGCGTTCGAGTCGTGTCTCTCTCGTTTATAAGTTGTAATTTATTTTAAATTTATAGGTTTTCTTCCATCCGTACTTTTTGAAAAAAGTCCAATTGAAACAAAAAAACTTCAATTTAAGGGAGGTTAGCTGAGTGGTATAGCAGTAATTTTACACATTACAGACAGAGTTTCGATTACTCTACCTCCTATTAACTCTAAAATTTTATATTTTATTGGTTTATTAATTTAGTTTCCTTTGCTTTTTACTCCTTATTTGATTTTTTTAGAGATAGAGTTATTTTTCTTAGGGCATGTATCTAAATAGGTATAGAGTTTAATTGTCAATTAAATTGTTCTTAGTTCGAATCTAAGTATGCTCGTAATAAAATATATTTTTATATTAATCTCTGTCTTAAGCAACAGTCTCATAGGGATAGAATAAATCTAAATTTTAACCCCTCCATCTTTTGCTTTGACTTAGCTTAGTAAATCTTACGGAAATTAAGGCAAAATAGTAAAAATAAAATAAGGCTAAATAGTAAATATAAAAATAAAAAGAGAGTCCTTCATAGGCCATAGGGAATCTACGGATAGGACGTTAATATTATTTTTCTAATTTGGGTATTTGTTTTTAAGATGATATAATTTTATTATTATAATTTTATAAATTCAAAAATATAGTAAACTATAAATTGTTGCTACAATTTTAAGCTGAAAGAAGGAATTGAACCTTCATTTTACCGTCATGAATGGTAAGTTTTAACCGTTTAAACTATATCAGCTATAATTTTATACTTTTTCTTTTGTTATTTTTACTTTGAAAAAACTTACTACTTAGAATAGAATTTGGTTTTGATATTTATTTTCTTTACATCTATTAACAGGTATCATATCATATAAGAAGTAAAACATATATTCTCCCTATTGTTAAATATAAATAATTCCTTTAGGTTTCTAATTTGTGCTTGTTCTTATTTTTAAAATATTCTAATTTAAAATGGATTTAGTTGATTTTCTATTAACATTAAACTCAAGCTATTTATAGGATCGTAGGTCCGCTGTAAGTAAGTAAGGTTATAGTTAATAATATAGTATTTATACTAATGTTTGAGGTATTCTTATATCTTTTTTTTTTATTCTTATATCTTTTTTTCTTATATCTTTTTTTATTGTTAGATTATATAAAGATTTTAGTTAAGAAAGGGTCAAGTAGGAATTGAACCTAAAAGATAGACTTTGCAGGTCTACTACAGAACCATCTGTAAACTCAACCCTATATTTTATAACCATTTTGAGTTAATTTTTCAATTTATATTTTATAAACTTAGTAAGTAAAGCCTATTTAAGCATAAGATCCCTAGGATCATAGTACAATAGTAAATATAAGAACCTTAGACACATAGGAGCCATAGGAACCATAGGGAGAGACTAATTCCTTGAAAAGACAAAGACAAAGACAAAGACAAAGTTCAAAATAAAATAAAATAACTAAAAATAAAAATTTAAAGTCAAAAGTAAAGTTTCTTTGTAAGGATAAATCCCAGGTTGGTAATGACTCCGTTATAAAGAAAGAGAAAATAAATGGAGTAGGGTTACCTATTAAAGATAAAGATTAAGATAAAGATAAAAATAGCTAGGGAAAGTAAACAAAAGTGAGAAAAAGTAAAGATGGGTATATTTATAAAATATTTTTTAAGTTAGGGTCACATAAGAGATTTGAACTCTTTTTTCAGCATCCACAAAGCTGCGCTCTACCAATTAAACTAATGTGACCTTAGTTTGAAGAATTAAAAATAAAATTACAGAATCTCTCACCATCCCTATTCCTTTTAGTTTATAATTGAATTGGGCCTCTTGTTTTTACTTTTGTTTTTAAACAATTTAAAATTGTCCTTAAAAATAGCAACAGAAAGTCAAAAGCAAAAGCCAAAAATGCAAATTCTCGGAATAAAAGCGAGTCGAACGCTTAAGGGAGCTATCCCAGACGATTAGCAATCGTGTTATCTTACCAATGACGATTATTCCTTATTTTAACCTTTCGCTTGCCTAAATTTTAATCACCTCTCCTAATATAAAGAAGAAGGAGCTATTCTTATTACCTTTGACCTTTGTTTTTTTACATTATAAAAAGTAAAGGTAGAGAAAAAAATGAGTCCACTGTTACTTATACTATAAATCAAGCAAAAGGGATTATAAAAATTTATAATAAAATTCTTATAAATAAGTTAATAATTATAGTTATATAATTAATAAAAAATAATTAATAAAAAGGGGGTTCAATAGAACCATAACACTAAATTTGAAACATTACGAACAAAGAGACTTGAACTCTTAAGGGTTTACACCCACTTCTTCTTAAGAGAAGATTGTTTACCAATTTCAACATGTTCGTTTTAACTTTTGTTACTAAGAATAAGAAGTAAGTAAAAAAATAAAGTAAAAAGCGGAGACTCCGAAGGAGGCAGTAATGGAAGGAGTTTTTGTCTCCATAAGATTAAAAGCAAGGTCTTATGGAATCCTAGAACTTAAAATCCAATATTTTATAAAAAATAAATAATATGTTACTTTTAACTCCTACTTTTATATTTTCCCTATTTTGGGATTGGGAGAAAAAATTGTTACTTACTTATTAGTAACAAAAAGGTATTTTTAAAAAGTAGAGTAGAAAAATATTATAACGGAAACTGTAGGATTCGAACCCACGGCTGATTTTAATCAGCATTCGTTTTCAAGACGAACTTATTAAACCACTCTAACAAATTTCCTAAAAATATAATTTGTTATTACCTATCCAATTTTACCTTTCCTTACCTACTCTTACTTTTGTTACAAAAAATAGAGACTTTATTTGACATATGGATTTCTTAACTAGTAAATAAGGGAAATATTTATTTTATTTTACTATGTAAGTAAAAGTTAATTATAATAAAAGTGGAAATAAGTAAAATAAATAAATCTATAAGACCTAAGGGAGTTGAACCCTTATAATATCCATTATGAGCGAACTGCATTAACCATTATGCTAAAGTCTTTAATTCGAAGAACTTACCCATTTTTATTTTTAATAGGAGTTTTTATTCATTATTTACGATGTAAATAAGAGTCCTTAAAAGATTTAA
>Ga0137437_1000014_pt1 | contig 51227 bp, 43 predicted proteins | sample EasRivERMGT138_2_FD_102332 | JGI IMG/M metagenome (GOLD analysis project Ga0137437, IMG submission 102332) | Soil microbial communities from meander-bound floodplain in the East River, Colorado, USA - East River MetaG ERMGT138_2 | ecosystem: Environmental > Terrestrial > Soil > Floodplain ...
CTCGACGAGAAATCGGCCCACGCTGTCGATCAGCGCGGCGAACGGCAGGTACTGCAGCTCCACATGTGGCACGACGACCAGTCGAGTCTTCCCGGCGAGCAGTCCGGTCTGCTCGAGGGGAGCAACAAGCGTGGCGTGGAGTCGTCGCAGCGGCGCGCGCCACAGCGAATCAATGCCGCCGGAACCCCGTCGCGCGAGCGTCGCGCGCGTGAAATCGATCAGCCGCGCCAGGTCGTGGCGGCGCGTCCCGAGATCCAACACCGCGATAGTATCGCTGGTCACAACGAAACCAAGCGTCGTCGAGTCGCTCACGAGATACTCGATGAACACCGCGTTATTGGTGAGACGTCGGGCGACGCTCTGCCACGTGACGACGTCGGGGGCGACGAGCGCGGCGTGCCGTGGCGCACGCTCGCGCGCTTCCAAAAGGAGGTCCGCGTATGCTCCCTGCGCGCGAACCAGTGTTTCCCGGGTCACGCTGGAGCTGACCGCTACATCGGATCCGCGGACCGCCTGGTCTCCGGGCTCTACGTTCTCCAAACCACGCGTCAGCTCGGCGATCCGGCGGCGCAGGTCCTGCTCGCGCGTCACGATGTCCTCGGACGCGTCGGCGCGAGTCGTGATGCGGCCCCGCGCCAGCATCTCCAGCATCTCGCGGGCCCGCAGCCTCTCGCTCGCGTCGAATGCCGCTCCGACACGCCCGCGCTCTTGCTCGACGAGCGCGAGCTGCGCGTACACGTCCCACTTGTCTGCGAGAAACGCGGAGCGCCGCTCCGGCAGAACGAGTGACCGGCTGGGACGCTCGATGTCCCCGAGCGCACTACGCAGCTCGCGGGCGGCCGCGTCCGTCGCGCCCTGGACGCGCAGCACACTCGCCCACCCCGCGTGCAAACGCCACGCGATCTCCGGCGCGGTGTGGTCGCCGAGCCGGTCGAGCGCCGCGCGGTAGAGCGAATCCGCGGCGAGGGGTGCACCCGCGTGCGCCTCGAGCGCCGCCCATTCGCCGAGCGCAGCAGCAGCGGCCACGGGATCTCCAGCGCGCGTGAGGTCGGCGGCCGCGCGCGCCAGGTGGCTTCGGGCCGCCGCCGTATCCCCACGGGCGAGAACCGCTCGCCCCAACGACACTCGAGTCAGCGCCGCAGCGCGCGAGTTTCCGGCTCCGAGCTGGGTGCGCAGGGCGGTTTCGAGCAGCGACTGCGCGTGGACCGCATCGTCCCGCGCCAGGAGCAACAGTGCCCGCCCTTCCTGCGCCTCGGCCTCGCCCGTGGGTTCTGGCGCGAGTCGGTAGAGAGCCTCCGCGCGCGCGTATAGGCGCTGCGCCTCGGCCAGCGTGTTCAGCTGCACGGCAAGGTCGGCACGCGCGAGCGCGATGCCGGCCCGCGCGGCGGGCGGCGCTCGGGTCGAATCGGCGCGATGCTGCGCACGGCTCAGTTCGTCGCGCGCACGCTGCAAATCCCCCGCGGCCGCGAGCGCGCCCGCAAGGTCGCGCCGGACAGCAAGCTCCTCCGCCACCGGCCCGGTTCGTTCGTAGATCGCCAGGGCTTCGCGCAGGGCGACGCGGGCCGCGGGATAATCACCGCGCCGGAGCTCGAGCTGACCGAGCCCGTGGAGCGCGACCGCGGCATCGGCCCACGACTCGTGGGCCCGCCAGGTCGCGAGTGCGTCGCGGTACAGCGCTTCGGCGCGCGCGAAGTCTCCGGCGAGACTCGCGAGACCCGCGAGGTTGACCAGGTTCGTCGCCGCGACGTCGTCGCGACCGTCGCGACGATTGAGCGCCAGTGCGGTGTCGAACTGCCGCCGCGCTTCCTCGAGATCACCGAGCCGTTGCACCAGCAGACCGAGATTGTTGTGATCCGCCGCGGTACCCCGCGTGTCGCCGATGCGGTCGCGCAGCGCCAGCGAATTGGCGTAGTCTTCGCGCGCCGCCGAGAGGTCACCGCGCTCTTCGTGCGCGCCAGCCAACGCCCCAACGGCATTCGCCTCGACGCGGAGGTCACCGATCGCCGCGGCCAGCGCCCGAGCCCGTTCGAGGTACGTGGTCGCACTGTCGAGTCGACCATCTTCAAGCAGTCCTGCCCCGATGTTGCCCAGGAGCGCGGCCATTCCCGCCGAATCGCTGTTCGTCGTCGCGCGTCGGAGCGCGCGTTGCCAGAGCACGACCGCGGCATGCGGGCCCTCTGCGCCGAACGCCCTGATCCCCGCCCGGCGCATGGAGTCAACCGCGACCTTGGCCGACCGGCGGGCGGGCGGCCAGGCCGCAAAGCGCGCGACCTCGCGCACGAGAAACGAATCGCGCCACGCCGTCGCGTAGGCCGCGGCGATCTTCCACGCGGTGTCAAGCTCCCCCCGCCGCAGCGACTCGTTGACGGCGTCCCGCACCACCAGCGGCCGCTCGCGCACCTCGAGAACGAGCGAAGACGGGGGCAAGCTGACAGCGAGCAGTCGGAGAGAATCGGAGGCAGGCGATTGCACGACGGCGAGAAGACACCCAAGCCCGACGACTATCATCGCCGCCGCGATTCCGCGACTCGGAATTCGGCCAACTCCGACGTCGCCCACCGATCGAAGCCGGTGCGTGCGTCCACCTTCCACAGATATGAAGCGCCCGCGACGAGCGTGACTGAATCAGGGAAGGCGATGACGGTATCGGGGGCTTCGGCGGCGTACACTACGCCACCTGTGGCGTCGAACACCGTCACGCGATATCGGTCCGCCCCCGCGACGTGGCTCCAACGGAGATCGCGAACAGCGGCGACCACGCCAATCGGCGATCGCAGAACGGGCGTGGTTGCGGGTGGCGGCGGTGGCGGTCCCCTGTGCCCGGACGACGGGTCGTCTCCAGGAGACGAAAGAAGGAGGAGCAGGACCGCGGCCGCGGCAAGCGGCACGGCGATCCGGTACCAGCGGCGGCCGCTCGGAGCAACCGAAAGCTCTCGGGCGACCGCGGGATCAGCGAGCGCTCTCGCAAGTGACGCCACGGCCCCCCGACACCGCACACACGTCGCCATGTGCGGGAGCACCGATGCTCTCAGGTCCGGCGCGAGCGAGCCTTCCGCGAACGCCGCGATGACATCGTCCTGCAAGCAGTCGGGTGTTACCGTTTCAGACCGCACCCGGGTATCGAGCACGCGCGTCAACTCCTCAAGGGATTCGTCAGGCAACATGAGACGGTCCCGAGGGTCCGGACTGCTCACAGGTCCTCCCGCCGCACGCCCGCGCGTTCCAGCTGCTCACGCACCAGCGCCAACGCCCGGTACGAGCGGTTATAAACCGCTTTCGCGTTCGGCAACCCCAGGACTTTCGCGACCGTTTCGGCGGGCAGCTCTTCGAGCACGTACAACTCCACGATGAGGCGATCCTCTGGGGCGAGCATGGTCAGCGCGCGCTCCATCAGCTGACTCTGTTCAGCGGCGCCCGTCGCGCTCGGTCCCGTGGGATCGGCAGGCAGATTCTCAACCGCGTCTGACGTGGGAGCGAGATCGCGGAGGATCTCGCCGCGTCGGCCCTTGGATACTGCCTGGTACGTTGCGCGCAGCTCGCCAAGGAATTCCCGAAACGTGAGGGTTGGCGCTTCGCCGGCGTGGATGAGCTCGTAGGCTTCGATGTGACTACGCCGATCCAGGAAGACGAGCTCGAAGATCCGGCGACGGAGCGGCGGGAGTCCCTCAGCGACAGCCGAGAGTCGCCGGCGGCCATCGCGGTGGCGAAACCAATCGACGGTGAGGTGGCGAACCACCGTCACGAGCCAGGTGGAGAACCGGGCCCGATGCTCCGGCTGCTCGACCCAGGACCGCAGCCGCCGGAGATCGTCCGCGCGCAGCGCTTCGCACGCGCGCGCGAACACATCCATCACATCGTCGTAGTCCTGGGCGTAGTGCCGGATCGCTGCGAAGATGAGACGCCGGTATCGATCGAGGAACAGGTCCCACGCGGCATCCAACCTGCCCTGCTGCAACTCGGCCACCCACTCGTCCACGGCCGGCCTTGAGGAAGTGCAGCCGGATATAGCCCGGGGACGTTGGGTGTCAAGAGTACGCGCCGACTACGGCAGCGCCGCCCGCGCCGTCCCCGTCGCCGGAAGGTTCTCCTCGACGAACTTGGTCAGCAGCGTGTACAGGTGCTTCCGCGTCGTGCCGCCCGAAATCGAGTGCGTGCGGTTCGGATACACCATCAGCGAAAACGGCCGGTTCGCCTCGACGAGCGCGTTCACCATCATCTCCGTGTTCTGGTAATGCACGTTGTCGTCGCCCGAGCCGTGCACGATCAGGAGCCGGCCCCGCAGCTGATTCGCGTACGAGAGCGGCGAGCCACGGTCGTACCCTTCCTCGTTGTCCTGCGGCAGACCCATGTAGCGCTCGGTGTAGATGGTGTCGTAGTACTTCCAGTGCGTCACCGGCGCGACGGACATCCCCATCCGATATACGTCCGGCGTCTGGGTCATGACGTTCAGCGTCATGAAGCCGCCATAGCTCCAGCCCCAGATCCCCATGCGTGTGGAATCGACGTACTGCAGGCGCCCGATCACCTTCGCCGCCGCGGCTTGATCGTGTGTCTCCACGACGCCCATCTGCTTGTAGATGATCTTGCGCCACGCGCGCCCACGCGCGCCCGTGCCGCGGTTGTCGACGCTCGCGACGATGTAGCCGCGCTGCGCCAGCATCTGATACCAGAGGTAGTTCTGTCCGCCCCAGCTATCGAGTACCGTCTGCGAGCCGGGCCCGCCGTACACGAAGAACAGCACAGGGTACTTCGCCGTCGAGTCGAACCGCGGCGGCTTGATGAACCAGGCGTTCAGCTTGATGCCGTCGCCGATATCCACCTGCCGGAATTCAGTCGCGCCCAGCCGTAAGCTCGCGACCTTCGCCTTGAGCGCGGCGTTGTCGACCAGCGGGCGCAGCGGGCGGCCGGGCAGCGCGATGAGCGTGACGGTGGGCGGCACACCAAAGCGGGAGTAGGTGTGGACCGCGTACCGACCCATCGGCGACAAGTTGTAGCTGTGAATCCCGGGCTCACCCTCCGGCGTCACCCGTTCGGGTGGCCCCTTCCTGTCGTAGTTCACCCGATACAGATAGCGCTGCGTGGGATTGTCGGGTGACGCCGTGTAGTAGATCCACTTTCCAAGCGTATCGACGCGCTGCACGCTGAGCACGTCGAAGCTCCCCGACGTCACCGGCTGTGGCGGCGACTTCCCGTCACGCGGGAAGAGATACAGTTGGCTCCACCCGCTGCGCTCCGAGAGCCACAGAATATCCTTGCCGCCGTTGACGAACCGCAGCTGGTCGAATTGTTCGACCCACGCACTGTCCTGCTCCGTGAACACGGTGCGAGCTTGTCCCGTCTGCGCGTCCGCGAGCATCACGTGCAGCGTGTTCTGCAACCGGTTCAGGTGCTGGATGACCAGCTCGCGGCTCCCGGTTCCGCCCTGGCGTGGCGCCCATTCCATGCGCGCGATGTAGTTGTTGCGCGGATCGCCGGGAATGTTGATCCAGCGCGTCTCGCCGCCGGTCGCGCCTACGACGCCGACACGGCTCGCCGAGTTGGTTTGCCCGGCCTTTGGATACTGGACCGGCGTCGTGAAGGTGTAGAGGGAATCGGTCGTATCGTAGAGGAGGAAGTCGCGGACGCCTGTCGCATCCAGCTGCCAGTACGCGATCGACTGGCCGTCGGGATTCCAGCGCCACCCGTCCTGGAGTCCCAGCTCTTCTTCGTACACCCAGTCGAACGTGCCGTTGATCGTGGTGCGCGAGCCGTCGCGTGTGAGCTGGGTGATCGCACCGCTTGCGACGTTTTCGACGTAGATGTTGTACTCGCCGTAGCGGACCCAGCCCACGCGTCCGCCGTCCGGCGAGAATTTCGCGAACATCAGGGTCGACGCCGGACCGTTCCCGCCCAGCTTCTTGAGGGTCCACCCGGCGAGATCGAGCACCCAGTAGTCGCCCCGGGTGTTGGTGCGCCACACCTGCTGAGACTTGGTGAAGATCAGGAGCCGGCCCCCGTCGGCCGACCACGAGTACTCCTCGATGTCGAGCGGCGTCGAGTCCCCGGCCGGGACCAGGCGCGTGGCGGGCACGAGGATCACCCGCAGTCCCGTCTCCGCGTCGTAGCGCACGATGTCGCGACCCGGACGCCGGCCGGCGGCGCGCTCGAGCGTCGTGTATCCCATGCCGTCGGAGAGCCAGGCGAGCGGCCCGAATGTGCCGCCGCGGAACTCGGGCGAGTCGAAGATGCGAGCGACCGTGAGCAGGGACGAGTCTGCGCTCTGGCTCGCCAGAGCGGTGGGCGCAGCGACGACCAACAGAAACAGGAAACGACGCGACATCGGTCTCGATCCGGTGTGAAGTGGGACTGGAACGATAGCTATTGCGGGGGCGGTGCGGGGGGGCCTCCCATCGCACCGCGCGGCCGGACCACCATCGGTTTGGGCAGCGCGTCGAACTTGGCTTGCTGTGCGGGCGTCAGATTGTTGCGGATCGCCGCGTACCACTGATCCGCTTCAGCCTGAAACCCTTCCATCTCGGCGCGCACGCTGTCGAACCTCGCGCGCATCTCGGGTGTCGGCTCCTGGCCCGGTGTGAACTGCATTCCCGACGCCTGCATCTGCTGCCGGATCGCCTGGCGGCGGGCGGCGGCGTCTTTCATGACCCCGTTCAGCGCGGTGTAGGCGGGCGTGATCTTGGTGCGCTCGGCCGCGCTCAGCGCGAGCGTTTGGCTGAGCGAGTCGATCGTCATCCAGTGATCGGGCGGGGGCTGAAAGCGCGGACTCTGAGCCAGCGCGGGGATCGCGAGGAGAGTGAGCGTTGCGAGGGTGAACAAGCGGCGCATAACGAGTGAGTCTCCGGATGAAGGTCACTCGTTATACGCCTGACACCCCGCGTGTGTTGTCACTGCGCCGCGATACGGGTGCCTCTGCTCCTGCAACACACACTGCCATCGCATGTGCCCCAGGCTTGCTCGTCATCATCATCCCAAAGCCACCGTGCGAGCGGCTGCCTCCAATAGCCCGCACCATGCGGCTCGGGGGCCAAGTCGCTCTCCATAGGACGGGCGCCGGGCTTCGTGCTGAAGAAAACAGAGACGAGCTTCTCATTCTTCTGCCCCACCCACCAATACACGGTATCCCGCGCGTGCAGATTGAACTTGTAGGAGGTATCGCGGCCGTCGATGCTATAGATGTAGCCGGTGTCGCTAAGGTTGATGATGCGAGCAATCACCGCTCCCGCGGCGAGCGTCGCAGATCCGGAATCGGTGATTCTGGCACGCGGTTGGATTATCGCACGCGGGCCATAGCGGCAGGGCTTTACCCAGCACACCCTGAGCCGCTGCTCATCGCCCGCGCCGACCGCGCTGACAAAGCCGCCGTTCCCTAGCGACCGGGCGTAATTGTTGATCGACCGTACCGAGTCTGCCCGACTCGCGGCCCGGAGCCGCTCGTTAGTCGGCCGGGCGGCGGTATCCTGCTGACAAGCCGTCGAAGTCGGACCCAGCAGCAGCATCCCCACTGCGAACGCCAGCGCCGATCGAGTCATGGCTTTCTCCCTCCCGTCGCGAGTTCCCGCATCCGCGTGACGGTGGCGCGAAGCGGTGCATCGGCATGAGCCCACAACGTCGAGACTGCACTCCCCCACCGGGCGGCCGCGTCGCGATCGCCGGCCCGCGCCGCCAGCTCGGCACGCAGCGCCATCGCCCGGACGGCGCAACCCGCCTGTTCCGGCTGTTCCAGGAGATAGCTGCCCAACGTCGCCAGCGCGGACAATGAATGATCGAGCGTGGCGACCGCGGCCGCCGTATCGCGCAGCTGCAAGAGCACGTACGCCTCGCTGTACGTGCCGTTGATCGCGACGTCCCCCGCTCGTGCCCGGGTGCGGAACGTGGCCTGCCGCGCAAGCTCGTGGTGCACGGCAGCCGTATCGCCGTGGGCGAGGTTGTACTGCAGCTCGAGCACGTAATCGCCGCCCGCATCGCGGCGGTGTACGTCGGTTACTCCCATCGTTTCGAACGCGAGTCCCATCGGGACGTGCAGCACCGCAAGCCGCAATCGCTCGCGACTGGCAGGCCCCGCCCAGCTGCTCACGCGCGCTTCGACGCGGCGTTTGCCCGCGCGGAGACTCTCGGCTGGTTGCCCCAGCGCGGCATACGCCAGCAGCGAGAGCCCTGCCTGCTTCACCGGCAGGGGCGCGTCCGGAACGAGGTCGCCGTCCCACGTCATGGGCGTGTCGAGCGGAGCCGCACGTTCGAGCAGCTGCGCGGCACGATACACCCGGCCGGTGAGCAGGGCGAGGCCGCCGAGTCGCCGGGCCGCGAGGGGCTCGGGTGCCGCCGCCGCGCCGGCCAGCGCGGAGTCGGCAATCCTCGCAGCGTCCTCGAACCGCTCGAGCTTGAACAGCAGTCGCGACTCCGCGACCGCCGTCCGTAACGCCTGGTCGGGATCCTGGGTCAGTTGACGGGCGCGCCGTATAGCGGCGAGCGCCGACTGATCTGTCGATGTCCCCACGTCGAGCTCGCCCGTTGTCTCGAGCATGAGCGAGAGCGCTTCGTAGGCGTTCGCGCTCGTCGGGAATGCGGCGATCCATTTGAGGATCAGGCCGCGTAGCTGTGCCCGGTTTTGTGCCACTGCGGCCTCCGCGGTGGCCGGGCGCGATCCTCCTCGCGCATTGAAGAAATCGGCGATTGGCCAGGGAACGAACGCCAACGTGTCGTGCTCGAGCGAAGGGAATGCGCCGAAACGGAGGGTATCCCGACGCGGGGCGAACCCGGCGCGGTACAGGTATGACTCCGCGTAAAACAATTGGGCCAGACGATCGATTGCCACGCCTGTCAGCGCGCGATGGGACGACGGCACGAGCTCGAGCGCCCGGCGATACGCCTGCGCTGCCGCGCGATAACTTGCCCGAAACCGCCATCCCGAGGGGCTCGCGGCGTCCGGCTCGACGAGCTCGTCACGCCGCCGGCATTCGCCCAGGCCGAACCATCCTGTGAACGCGTTCGGCTCATCGAGAATGATGCGCCGATACCGCTGGCACGCCTCGGGGAATTGTCCGTCGGCGAGCGTGCCGAGCGCCTGCGCCAACGCCAGGTCCTTCGTCCCGAGTTTCTCGGGGCGCGCGAGCGCCCGCGCCGCGCTGGATCGCCACTCAGCACCGGGTTTGTCGCTCCACAACTCCGCATGGGCGAGCCAGAGGCTCGCTTGCGCGTAATCGGGATCGAGATCCAGTGCTAACTGGAAGGCACGTTCCGCCGCGGGGAGATCCCACCGCGCGAGGGCATCGCGTCCGTCAGCGTACGCGTAAAACGCCGCGAGCACGCTTGTTCCGACGGCGGCTGGCCGCAGCTGCTCGGCCCCCACACCGCCGAGCAGAATAGAGTCCGCGAGCTCGCGAAATTTCGCCTCGAGGTCCTTCCCATTCCTTGGAATGCGCACGGTGTTATCGCGCAGCTGCTTTCCGCCGTGCCGCAAGTCGTAGATTCCGGCGGTGACCTGCGTGGAATCTCCGACGTCGGCGACGTCACCCCACACCAGCAAGCCTGCTCCGAGTGCACGGGCGAGGTCCTTCGCGACCTCGAGCGTCATGGGCGCTGCCCCCCGCTGCTGCCGCGCATCGTGCACCTGCAGCGGGTCCGCCAGACGCACGTCCTGCCAGCGCCCGAACGCCTGCGACAGCAGCAACTCACACTGGTCGCCGCTGACGAGCGCCGGTGCCGCGCCGCCCCGATGCCCGAACGGCACCACGACATACAACGACGCGTCGAGCGGGCTGGCCCTGAGCTTCGGCAATACCACCGCGCCCGCCGTCCCCAGCGCGACGGCGGTCACCACGGCGGCGGCGCGCCAGCGGCGGCGCACGCGCTTCAGCCAGTTTCGAGACGAGATCGCTTCGGCCGGGATCGCTTTGAGCGCCGCGGCAAATTCGCCGGCGGTCGCGAACCGCTCGCTCGGAAATGCCGCGAGGGCTGTCTGGATCGCCAGGTCGAGCTCGAGGGGAATCCCTGCCCGCTCCGTGGTAACGGAGGGACGCTGGCTCCCCGACGGGCGATCGGCGAGTGGCGTCCGCCCCAGCAACATCTCGTACAGCACGCAGGCGAGACTGTAGACGTCGCTCCGACCATCGACCTCTTCCCCGCTCGCCTGTTCGGGGCTCATGTACTCGAGCGTCCCGACGACGATGCCGGTCCCGGTCATGCGCGCCTCGTTCGCCGCGCTGATCGCGCGCGCGATGCCGAAGTCGCTGACGACGGCATGGCCAGCTTCCAGCAGGATATTTTCGGGTTTGATGTCGCGATGCACGATGTTCTGCGCATGCGCGTACGACAGCGCGTCGGCGACGTCGCGGGCGATCGTGATCGCATCGGCAACGGACAGGCGCCGGTACCGGATCAGGCGATGGCGGAGGGATTCCCCCTCCACGTAGGGCATCGTGTAGAAGAGCAGATCAGCCGCGACGCCAGAGTCGAACAGGGGCAGGATATGCGGGTGGGTGAGGCCGGCGGCGACCTTGATCTCACGCAGGAACCGATCGGGGCCGAGCGCGTGGGCGAGATCCGGCCGGAGCACCTTGAGAGCCACCCGGCGCTCGTTGCGGAGATCGCGGGCGAGATACACAATCGACATGCCACCGCGGCCGATCTCGCGCTCAATCTGGTAGCGGTCCGCCAGTACCGCGGCGAGCCGCGCCTGAAGGTCCTCCACGGGCATTAGGATACGGCGGGCGCGCGTGCGGGGTAAGGCCTTGGCGACACGCGGTTTGCCGACTACTTTCCGGGTCCCAAATGCGGGATCTGTCGCTGTCGCGCAGCCAGCTCCTGCTCCTCGCCGGGACGGCCAACCGGCCCCTCGCCGAGGAGATGGCCCAGCATTTGGGACAGCCGCTGTGCGCGGTGACGATGCGGCGGTTTGCCGACGGCGAAATCTTCGTCAAGATCGACGAGAACGTGCGCGGGCGGGATGTGTTCATCATCCAGCCCACGAATCCGCCGGCCGACAATTACCTGGAGCTGCTGCTGTTGATCGATGCGGCTCGGCGCGCGAGCGCGGCCCGCATCACGGCGGTGCTTCCGTACTTCGGCTACGCGCGGCAGGACCGCAAGGACCAACCGCGCGTGGCGATCAGCGCCAAACTGATGGCGAACCTGATCACGCACGCGGGCGCGGATCGCGTGCTGGGAATGGATTTCCATTCCCACCAGGTGCAGGGATTCTTCGACATTCCGGTCGACCACCTGTACGCGGCGCCGGCGTTCGTGAATCACTACCGCACGAAGCAGCTGTACCAGCCGGTCGTCGTGGCGCCCGACGTCGGGTCGGCGAAGATGGCGCGCGGGTTCGCGAAGCGGCTCGATGCATCGCTGGCGATCATCGACAAGCGGCGTCCGTCGGCGAACGTCGCCGAAGTGCTGAACGTCGTCGGGGAAGTCGAGGATCGGGATTGCCTGATTCCCGACGACATGATCGATACCGCCGGCACGATCTCGGAGGCCGCGGCGGCACTCAGGCGGCTCGGCGCCAAGCGCATCTTCGCGTTCGCGACGCACGCGCTGCTGTCGGGTCCGGCGGTCGAGCGGCTCCGCGCCGCGCCGATCGAAGAAGTGACGGTGACGAACACGATCCGGCTGCCGGACGAAAAGAAGTTCGAAAAGCTGAAAGTGCTGTCGATCGCGAGTTTGATGGCGAAAGCCATCGGGTACGAGCATTCGAATCAATCCGTCAGCTCGTTGTTCGACTGACGACCGACGACTGACGACCGAGGACTGAGTTTATGGCCCAGACAGTGACGCTCTCCGCCACGGCGCGGGAGAAAACCGGAAAAGGCCCGGCGCGCCAGGCCCGCTTCCAGAAGCAGGTTCCGGCGGTGATCTACGGCCACGGCCGCGACTCGCAGCCGTTGATGATCGACGCGCTCGCGCTCGAGAAGGCGCTCACCGGGATCGAGCCCGAGAGCACGCTGATCGAGCTGACTGTGGACGGCAAGAAGGCGCGGACGCTGATTCGCGAGATCCAGCGCCATCCGATCCGGCCCGACATCATCCACGTCGATTTCTACGAAATCCAGGCGCACGAGAAGGTCACGCTCAAGGTGCCGGTGCACCTCGTCGGCACGGCCGACGGCGTGCGCAACGCGGGCGGCGTGCTCGATCAGGTGACGCGCGAAGTCGAAATCGAAGTGCTGCCCGAGCACATCCCCGATCGCGTGGAGCTGGACGTCAGCGCGCTCAAGATCGGTGACTCCCTCCATGTCTCGGCCCTGTCGATTGCAAACGCGGTGATTCTGACCGGCGCCGATCTGACGATCGCCACCGTGGTGCCGCCGCGCGCTGAGGAAGTGGCCGCGCCCACGCCTGAAGCCGCCACTGAAGTCGCCGAGCCCGAGCTGATCCGCAAGGTCCGCGAGGATGAAGAGGGCGCAGAGGGCGAAGCAGCGGCAGCCCCGGCGGCTGAGGAGAAGGAAAAGAAGTCTCCGAAAGCGCCAGAGAAGTAAGTCTTGCGCGCCGTCGTCGGCCTGGGCAATCCAGGGCCGGAGTACGCGCCGACGCGCCACAATGCCGGCTTCCTGCTGGCGGATGCGGTCGCCGGGCATTGGCAGTTCCCTCCCTTCCGTCGCGCCGAACGCGCGCGCGCGACGGAGGGGACGGTCGCCGGCACTCCCGTCCGCATTCTCAAGCCCAATACGTTCATGAACCGCAGCGGCGCAGCGCTCGCCTCGCTGCGCGCCGACCCGACGTTTACCCCGGCGCGTGATCTGCTCATCCTCGTCGATGACTTCCAGATCCCGCTCGGCAGCTTCCGGTTTCGCCCCGACGGATCGGCCGGCGGGCACAACGGCCTGAAGAGCATCGAAGCGGCGCTGCAATCGCAGCAGTACGCGCGCCTGCGCATCGGCGTCGGCCCGCTGCCGGAGGGCACGGGCGATTGGGCCGATTACGTGCTGGCGCCGTTCGAACCCGATCAGCTCGAGGAGGTGCATGCACTCATGCCATCGATGATCGAGGCTGTCGAGAAGTGGCTGAAATCATGACGTGCGTCGTGCGTCGTGCGTGGTGCGTGGTATGCTCCGCTTAGGCATCGTCGGACTCCCGAACGTCGGGAAATCAACGCTGTTCAACGCGCTCACTTCGTCGAAGGCCGCGGCGGCGGAGAACTATCCGTTCTGCACCGTCGAGCCCAATGTCGGGGTCGTCGAAGTACCCGATCCCCGGCTCGAGAAGCTCAACGAGGTCGTCAAACCGAAGAAAAAGATCCCGGCGGTCGTCGAGTTCGTGGACATCGCCGGCCTGGTCAAAGGCGCCTCGCAGGGTGAGGGGCTCGGCAACCAGTTCCTCTCGCACATCCGCGAGGTCGATGCGGTGGTGCACGTGATCCGCTGTTTCGAGGATCCCGACGTCGTGCACGTGATGGGCCCCGTCGATCCCGTACGCGATCATGACATCATCACGAGCGAGTTGGCGCTGGCCGATCTCGCCGTCGTGGAACGGCGTCTCGAGAAGACGCGCAAGTCGGCGCGCGCCGGCGACAAGGAGGCGCAGCTCGAGCTGGTGCTGCTGGAGCGCGTGGTGACGGAGCTGAACGCGGGGCGCGGCGCGCGCGAGGCGGGCGAATCCGCCGAGGCGATCAAATTCCTGCGCACGCTCGGATTGCTCACCGCGAAACCCATCCTCTACGCCGCGAACGTCAACGAGGACGATCTCGGCGCGGGCGGGGGCAGCTGGATCGATCGCCTCAAATCGGCGGTGCAGACGCATCACGAAGAAGCGGAGATCGTTCCCTTCTCCGCCAAATTCGAAGCCGAACTCGCAGAGCTGGCGGGCGAAGAGCGCCGAGAATACCTGGCCAGCGCCGGCGTCGCCGAGCCGGGGCTGGACCGGTTGATTCACGCCGGATACCGCCTGCTCGGCCTCCAGACGTTTTTCACCGTCGGTGAAAACGAGGTGCGCGCCTGGACCATGCACCGCGGCGACACGGCGTACGATGCCGCGGGCGAGATTCATTCCGACTTCCAGCGCGGGTTCATCCGGGCCGAGACGGTGGGGTTTGCGGAATTCGTGAAAGCGGGCAGCTATAAAGCTGCCCGTGAGCAGGGATTGGTGCGCAGCGAAGGGCGCGACTACGTGGTCAAGGACGGCGATATTCTGCTGTTTCGCTTCAACGTCTAACGCGTCCAGATCCCCACCAGGCCGCATGCTCCGCCTGACGCCATCCCGTTCGTGCCGGCGGCACCCCCGCCCATCCAGATCGACGGCCCGGGTGGCCCCGGTAGCGGGACGTCCAGGCCCACCGGCGGCACTCCCCGATAGATCTCGACCGCTGCCACATCGGACATCGCAATGTTGTCGTAGTCGACTTCCTGGAAGGGCATGCCATCCACGCTCACCGGGATCGCGCACAGCGCCCCGTTGTTGAGCCGGGTCGGCAGGCACCATTGCCGGCCGCAGCGCGTCGAGATCCCTTCGAGCGTGAGCAGGGCGCTCAGCCGCTTGGGTTTGATGCGGTCGAGCTCTTCGCGCGTGATGAACCGGGCGAAACCGGTATACAGCTCTCGGCGCTCGTAGAACCCGGCGAGGTCGCGCCAGATCGAGGCCTGCCGCGCTTCGACGATGGTGGCGCCCAAGTCCTCCTTGTCCGGGTCCAGCAGGATGACCAGACGCAGCGTGCTGTTTTCGCCCAGGGTGAACCTGTCGTCGATGTGACGGCCGGCATACGTGACACGGATCGCCTGCTTCCCGGCACGCAGCCCGTCCAACCAGAAGAGTCCGGTCGAGTCGGTCACAACCGACGTCTTGACCTCCGCCACGGTCGAATCGGCCCCCTCCTGCTTTTTGAACTCCACGGCCGCGATCGTCACTCCGGCGAGGGGCCGGCCATTGAGGGCCGAGCCGGCTTTGCCCCGGATCCGGGAGGTGGAGTCGTCCGACGCCTGCGGTGTCGAGGCCAGGAGGGCGAGCATAACCAGCGGTAGGAACGTCATAGCCCGATTTCCCCAATATACCTTCCGGCCCCTGTACACGTCGTTTAGCTTTCTGCCTCACAAATCCCCTACTCGGTGCCTTCCACCGCACCGGGTCACCCATGACCAAAGGGAGGTGGCATGAATCGTCGGTACGAGACGGTCTACATCTTTGATAGTGCGCTGGACGAGCCGGCAATCAACGACAAACTGAACCGCTTTCACACCCTTCTCACGAAGGACGGGAAAGGCACGCTTACGAACGTGTCGCACTGGGGAAAGCGGACCATGACGTACAAGATCAAGAAGAAGGACGTCGGCTACTACGTCGTGGCGGAATTCCAGGCGACGGGCGATCTGCTCCCTGAGTACGAGCGCGCCGTGAAGCTGGACGAAGGCGTGCTGCGCTATCTCGTGGTCGAAGCCGCGCGTGAGCAGCCCAAGCCGGTCGTGACCGCGGCGGTCGCGCCCGAAGAAGACGAGTTGGACGAGGAGGAAGCGTGAGACGTCCCGCAAAGACCTGTCCCGTGTGCGAGTCCGGCGCGCGCGTGCTCGACTACAAGGACGACCGGACGCTGGGCCGTTTCCTGACCGAGCGCGGCAAGATCTTGCCGAGCCGGCTCTCCGGGATGTGCGCGCGTCACCAGCGGCAGCTCGCGACCGCCATCAAGCGCGCGCGGCAGCTGGCGCTGCTTCCGTACATCAAGGGCCACACCGCATAGCGTGAACGCCCCCCCCGCCCCCCCCACGCGCGAGTCGTGGTGGCGCCTCGGGGTGGCGCTGATCGCGTTCGTGCTCTGGGCGCATCCCAGCCTGGTCGGATTGCCGTTCGCCGCCCTGCTCCTGCTGGCCGCGCGCGCCGACCGCCCTGCCTGGTCGCAGCCGCTCGCCGGTCTGGTCGGCGCGATGAGCGCGACGTTGCTCGTGCTCACCGCGGAAACCGGGGGCCGGCTCGCGGCGGTGACGAGCACGTACATCGTGCTGGTGACGGCCGCGTTCCTCGGGCTCGTGCTGCTCAAGCCCGCGCCGATCTTCCGCCAGGCGTCGCGGGCGCTTCTGATCGCTGGGCTCGCGACCGCGCTGCTGATGCGGGTCATGTGGGGAGTGGACGCGTGGGGCGCGCTCACGTGGGAAGCGACGCGCGTCGCCGGCGTGATGATGCGCTCGGTCGTGGAAATCGCGCCGGACGCATTCGTGGCGTATGAGCCGATGGTGCGGTTTGTGAGTCTCACCTGGCCGGGAATGCTCGCGCTCCAGACCCTGGCCGGTCTGGCGCTCGCCTGGCATCTGCACGTGCGACTGGTATCCGCACCGGCCGGCGGTCCCGCGACCGTGGCGCCAGCGCCGGCGCGCTTCAAAGATTTTCGCATGGGCGACGGTTGGGTGTGGGGCATCGTTGCCTGGCTCGGTGTGCTGATCCTGCCCGTGTCGAACGTGCTGCACGTGGCGGGCACCAACGTCGGGCTGGTCGCGAGCGTGTTGTACGTGCTGCGGGGGGCGGCCATCGTGGTGACGTTTGCCGAAGCGTTCGGCGTCTCCGTGGTGGCACTCGTGATCGTCGCCGGCGTGGCGGCGACCCTGGCCGTGCCGCTGCTGTTCGTGCTCCCGGGACTCTGCACGCTCGGCATTACCGACACGTGGTACCAATACCGGCGCCGGCTCGCGGCCGCGCGCGGCGCCGGGCCAACACAATCCAAGGACTGACGATGGAAATCATTCTGCGCGCTGACGTGCAGCACCTGGGCAAAGTCGGGGAAGTCGTGAAGGTCAAGGACGGCTACGCCCGCAACTATCTCCTGCCCAAGGGGCTCGCGTACCCCGCGACCGAGGCCAACAAGAAGCGGATCGCCTACGAGGGCGAGCGCCTGGTGAAACAGCAAGCCGCCGAGAAGACCGCGGCCGAGACCGAAGCCGCGCGTCTGGCCGAGGTGCAGCTCACGTTCACCGCGAAAGTCGGCGAGGAAGAGAAGCTGTACGGCTCGATCACCGCGAGCGACATCCAGCGCAAGCTCGAGGAGCTGGGGATCCACGTCGACAAGCGCAAGATCGACTTGCGCGAGCCGATCCGCGAGCTGGGCGAGTTCAACGTCGGGATCAAGATCCATCCCGAAGTGCGCCCCGAAGTGCGGGTCACGGTGGTCAAGGAGTAACGCGATCGTCGCCATCGCGTACGTCGACGGCCCGCGGTTCCGGCGCTCGCTGCTGGCGGCGGCCGACTGGGTGGCCGCCGCCCGCGACGAGCTGAACCGGATCAACGTCTTTCCGGTCCCCGATGGCGACACGGGGACCAACATGTGCCTCACGCTGCGCGCGGTGGCGGCCGCCTTGCGCAACCTCGGCGACGGCAACGCATCGCTTCCTCTTCCTCACGTCGCCGAAACGATGGCCCAGGCCAGCATCCGTGGCGCGCGCGGCAATTCCGGAATGATGTTGTCGCAGTTCCTGCTCGGCTTTCGCGAAGGTATCGGCGAGCGGCTCCGGATCAATGCGCGCGAGCTCGCCGCGGCGATCGGGATCGGGTTCGAGCGCCTGAGCTCGTCGCTCGACGAACCGGTGGAAGGCACGATTCTCACGGTGGCGCGCGAGACCGCCGCGGAGGCGGGCCGCGCCGGCGGCGAGTCCGATCTGCGCGTGTTCATGCGCCGCATCGTGAATCGGGCCGAGCAGGCGCTGCAGCGCACACCGGAGCTGCTCGCCGCGCTCAAGCACGCGGGCGTGGTGGACGCCGGGGCCAAGGGATTCGTGCGGTTTCTCGATGGCGTCAAGCGGCTGATCGAAGAGGGTCAGATCGCCGAAGGCGCCGTCGACCGGGGGGGGGCCGAATCGGCGAACGCGGCGGCCCTGACTGAGGTCGAGGCGGATCGCGACTATCGCTACTGCACCGAGCTGATGATCCGGTCTCCCACCTTGCCCGATCCTGCGTCCGTGCGCCAGGCGCTGCGCGCCCACGGCGGCTCGATCGTGGTGCTCGCCACCGGCGACCTGCTCAAAGCGCACGTGCATACCGACGCGCCCGAAGCGGTCTTCCAACTCGCCGGCACATGGGGCACGCTCGAGTCCACCAAAGCCGACGATATGCGGGCCCAGCATCAGGCCCTCCAAGACCGCCGCCCGGTGGCCTTCGTGACCGACACCGCGTGCGACTTGCCCGATGAACTCGTGTTGCAGTACGACGTGGGGCTGGTCCCCATGCAGTTGATCGTGGATGAGCACGGGTACCGGGACCGCCTGGAGCTGACTGCGGCCGAGTTCTTCCGCCGCATGCGGGCCGGTCTGGACGCCAGCACATCGCAGCCAGCCCCTCAGGCCTTCAGCGATGCCTACCAGGACGCCGCACGGGCGGGCGACCACGTCATCGCGGTCACCGTATCGAGCGGCCTGTCAGGGACCCACGCCAATGCTGTGGCAGCGGCGAAACGTTTTGATACGGAAAGCGGCCGCGTGACGGTAGTCGATAGCCGCACCGCCTCGCTGGGACAGGGCCTCCTGGTGGTGCGTGGCGTGGAGCTTGCTGCAGCAGGGTGGCAGCCCGGCGCCATCGTGCGGGAGCTGGAGCGCGTTCGAGCCCAATCGGGCGGGTTCTTCACGGTGGACAACTTCGAGCGCCTGGTCCGGTCCGGCCGTCTCGGAAGGGGACGGGCCTGGCTTGGTACAAAGCTCAACTTGAAGCCGGTGATGAGTCTTACTATAGAAGGAAGGATCGAGCCGGTCGCTCGGGCACGCGGACCGGAGGGGGCGCGCAAGCGCCTCTTGGAGCTGCTGGATCGGGCACTGACGCCCCGGCCCAAGGCGCTGCGGCTCGGCGTGGTGCACGGCGACATTCCCGAGTTCGCCGACACGCTGCGTGCCGAGCTGGTGGCGCGCTACCGGCCGATGCAATGCCTGGTGACTCCGATCACCCCGGTGATCGCGGCGCACGCCGGTATCGGCGCATGGGGGGTGTTCTATCAGAATGAGGACGGAACAAAGGCCGAAACGGCTCGCGATGACTAATCAGGGGAGCTCGCCCGTTCTCACACAAGTTGTTGACGCGCTGCTGGATCGCAAAGCGGTAGATCCGGTGGTACTGGACCTGCGTGGCTTGTGCGCGGCCACAGATTACTTCGTCATCGTTTCGGGCACGTCGAGCGCGCACGTGCGCGGGATGGCGGAACACCTCGTGATGGCGCTCGCGCCGGCGGGGGTGGAACCGCACCATGTGGAAGGACTACAGCAGGGCCGCTGGGTGTTGCTCGATTACGTGGACTTCGTGGTCCACGTGTTTCATCCCGAGCTGCGGGACTTTTATCAGCTCGAGCGGTTGTGGGGGGATGCCCCTGTGGTCGCCGCCGGCGACGCAGGCGGACAGGGGGCGAAAGGTTAGGGAGGTATGCGACGCACGATAACTCGTCTGGGTTTGCTTGCGGTGGTGTGCGCGGCTGCGCAACCGGCCGCCGGGCAGTACTTCGGCCAGAATAAGGTCCAGTACCGCCGCTTCAATTTCCAAACGATTCAGACCGAACACTTCGACATCTACTTTTACCCGGATGAGCGCGGCGGCGCGCTCGACGCGGCGCGGATGGCCGAGCGCGCCTATGCGCGCCTGTCGCGCATCCTGCACCACAATTTCCAGAGCCGTAAACCGATCATCCTGTACGCCTCGCAGTCCGACTTCCAGCAGACGAACGTCGTCGACGCGTCGGGCGAGGGCCTCGGGGGCGTGACGGAGTTCTTCAAGCACCGCGCCGTGCTGCCGTTTACCGGCTCGTATGCCGAGTTCGAACACGTGCTGCAGCACGAGATGGTGCACCAGTTCCAGTACGACGTGTACAGCCGCGGCCGGCCCGGCGGCGGCATGCAGACGCTCATGACCGTCAATCCGCCGCTCTGGTTCATGGAAGGGATGGCGGAGTACTTGTCGCTCGGTCCGATCAATCCCGAGACGGCGATGTGGCTGCGCGACGCCGCCCTCGAAGGCAATTTGCCGACGATCGAGGAGTTGACGCTCGACCCCTACATCTTCCCGTATCGCTACGGCCACGCCATCTGGGCGTACATCGGGGAAAAGTGGGGGGATGAGGTCGTCGGCGAGATTCTCCAGGCCTCGGCGTCGTCCGGAATCGAAGCGGCGATCAAGCGCGCGCTGGGACGTTCGCTCGAAGAGCTGTCCAACGACTGGCGCGACGCCGTGCAGACGACGTTCCTGCCGCAGCTGGGCGACCACTACCGCGCGCGCCGCGTCGCGCAGCCGACGCTCACCCGGCGCAGGACGCAGGGGCGCGTATTCCTCGCGCCCGCGCTGACGCCGGACGGCAGCGAAATCGCGTTCTTCGGGGATCAGGGCGGGTACTTCGTCGATCTCTGGCTCGCGAACGTCGAGACGGGCCGCGTCAAGGAGCGGCTCGCCAAAGGGACGCTCAACAAGAATTACGAAAGCCTGCGATTCATCAATTCCGCAGGCGCGTTCTCGCCGGACGGCCGGTATTTCGCGATCGCGGCCAAGCACAAGGATCGCGACGATCTCGTGATCCTCGACGTGCAGCGCCACCGCGAATCGGCGCGGATCAAGGTCGACCTGAACGGCATCCAAACGCCGCAATGGTCCCCCGACGGCACGCAGCTGGTGTTCACGGGGTTCAACAACGGCTTTTCCGATCTCTTCATCATGAATCGGGACGGAACCGGATTGCAGCGGCTCACGAACGACAAGTTCGCGGACTTGCACCCCTCCTGGTCGCCCGACGGCCGCATGATCGCGTTCGCCACCGACCGGGGCCGCGAAACCGATTTCGATCTGCTGCGCTTCAGCAACCTCCGGATTGCGATCTACCACCTCGACACCGGGAGCCTGGAGCTGCTGGGCGGCATGGACGGCGGCAAGAACATCAATCCCGTCTGGTCGCCCGACGGCCGCGGCATCGCGTTCGTCTCCGATCGGACCGGGATCGCCAACGTCTTCCTGTACGAATTCGACGACGGCCAGATCTATCAGCTCACGAACATGTTCACGGGCATCCAGGGGATCACGCCGCTGTCGCCCGTGCTGACGTGGTCGAGGCTGGCGGATCGCCTCGCGTTCGTCTACTACGAGGATGGGCAGTACAGCGTGTATGCGGTCGACAATCCGCGCTCGCTGCGGAGCGAGCCCTATCAAGGGCCGTCCACGCCACCGATGGTGACGCTGCTGACGTCCGAGGAGCGTGACACCGTCGGATCCGGGTCCATGCGACTGGCGCCCGCCTCCACGCCCCTGATGGGCGGCACCGGCACGATCGATGGATCCCTCGTCGCCACGGCACCGCCCTCGGGATCGTCGATCTATCGGTCCCCGGGTGGATTTCGTCCCTCGGCGTCACCGCAGGCCGCGGAATCGTCGGCGGTCGCGCCCCCGGTCACGGTCCGCGCGCTGCTCGATTCGGCGACGCTCGCGTTGCCGGACACGAGCGAGTTCACCTTCAAGCCGTACCGGGTGCGTTTCACCGCCGACTATCTCGTGCGTCCGACCGTCGGCTACCAGCGCGACAACTGGGGCCGCGGCTTGTTCGGCGGCACCGCGATCGCGCTCTCCGACATCCTGGGTAATCACGCCGTGGTGCTCGCCGGCGCGATCAATGGCCGGATCAGCGAGGCCCAGTTCCTCGGCGTCTATGTCAATCAGTCGGGACGGATGAACTGGGCGGGCGGGTTTTCGCAGGATCCGCTGTACTTCTACGGCGGCAGCGATTGGACGCGCATCGAGAATCCCCAGAACCCCGGGGACAGCCTCGACGTGTTCTCTTCGCGCACCCGGCGCTTCGTGATTCGCGACGCGTTTGGCGAAGCGTATTACCCGTTCGACCGATTCAATCGACTGGAGTTCGGGCTGCACGCCGTCAACATTTCCGAAGCAGTCCTCGCCTTCCAGACGCTGTACAATTCGGACGGCACGTTTTTGGATCAGCGGCTCATCAGCGGCGGCGGTCCGTCCGCGATGTACGTTCAGCCGTCGCTCGCGCACGTCCACGACAACACGCTGTTCGGCTACGTCGGCCCCTTTGCGGGATCGCGGTCGCGATTCTCGATTTCCCCCGCCATCGGATCCTGGCACTTCACCGCGGGGCTCGTGGATGTCCGGCGCTATCTCCACGTCCGGCCGCTCACGCTGGCCATCCGCGCGCTGGCGTTCGGCCGGTATGGGCGCGATGCGGATCGTTTTCCGATCTTTCTCGGGAATACCGAGCTGCTGCGCGGCTACACGGCCGGCTCGCTGCGCGACCACGAGTGCGTGACGAATCCGAACGTGCAAAACACGTGTCCCGAGCTCGATCAGCTGATTGGCTCCAAGGTCGCGTCCGCGAGTATCGAGCTCCGGTTTCCGCTCGCGCGCCAGCTGGTGCTCGGGTTTCTCCCGGTCGGCTTCCCGCCCATCGAAGGCGCGATCTTCTACGACGTGGGTATGGCGTGGAACGACGCGAGCATCGTGAGGTGGAACCGGCTGCCGGGGGAAGACCCGGAGCTTGTGCGCACGCCGCTGCGCAGCTGGGGAGGCTCGATCCGCGCCAACATGCTCGGCCTGCTCATCATGCGGGTTGATTACAGCAAACCACTGGACCGGGCCTACCAAAAAGCGTATTGGACGGTCAGCTTAGGTCCGACGTTCTAACTCCGCGTCCCTAAAACAGTTGCAATGGCCGCGCCGGTCCTCTATCTTGTCCGGCGAGGCCATTTGCCTATCTCCCGTTTCCTTCTCTTTGCGACGTTTGCGCTGTGGGGTTGTGGGTCCCAAGCGCCGGCCGTCGCATCGTCTCAACAGCAGTCACCACAACGAGTTAGCCAACTTCAGATCCTCTCCCGCACGCCGGGTGTCGCGATTCGACTGCCCGCTAAAGGGGGCGTCCCGCAGCTGTACCGCCTGCCCCGGCTGACCCCGGTCGAGGGGGTCCTCAAAGGCCGGCTCCCGCCCGTCGAGCGCGTCATTGGACTGGACCCCGAGTCCGAGTTCCTGTTCGTCTCGACGGCCAAGCGCGAGCTGCTCGCACTCGATCTGGGCAGCGGGCGCGTCGATACGGTTGCGACGGGCGTCGCGCAGGCGGCGCTCGGGCCCGACGGAACGCTGTACGCGGTCGACACGGCGCGCCGCGTCATTTCGCTGTCGCGCCGCACGCGGTTTGCGTGGCCACAGGCGCTCACGGCGCTGCCGCGCGATCTGTTCGGCGCGACGGACCAGCATCTCGTCGGAGTGATTCCACAGGATCGACTCCTGGTGGCGGCCGCGGATCAGCCGCCGACCGTGCTCCCGATCGCCGCCGGCGGCGATGTCGCCGCGACGCGCTGGGGCGACCTCGTCGCGGTCGCCAGCGACAGCGGAGTGACGTTTTACGACCCGGTCGGGCGCCGCAATCCCTCGTTCGTGAAGCTGGCCGATGCGCCGCGCGCGCTCGCGTTCTCGCCCTCGGGCCACCGGATCTACGTCGCGCGCCGCAACGTCCCGGGCCTCGCCGTCGTCGATCGCTTCGAGCGCAAGGAGCTCGACGGCGTCGCCTTGCCCGGTCCGGTCGCGGCACTGCGGCTCGATCCGCTCGGTCGCTGGCTGCTCGCCCGTCCGGCGATCGGGGATTCGGCGTGGATCGTCGATCTGCCGATCAAACAACACACGGGCATCGTTCCCACGCAGTGGCAGTCGGATTTGCCGGCGATCTCACCGGATGGCGTGCTGATCTACCGGCGGCGTGATGAAGTGATCGCGGTGCGACCCGATTCGTTGACGGAAGTCGGCAAGGTGGCGCACGGAGCCGGCGACCTCTGGGTGCTCACCACCTGGCTGCCTCGCGGTGTCCCGGCGAGCGTCGCGAGCGCCCGGTCGGACAGCGCGGCAGCGGAGGGAGGTCCTGAAGGACCACTCTACGTGCAGGTCTCCACGTCACAGAATCCCGAATGGTCCGGACATCTCGCGGACGATCTGTCGCGCGCGGGAATGGCGGCGCGCGTGCTGCCGCCGCAGCATCCCGATGACGGGTACCGCGTCGTGCTCGGCCCGTTCACGTCCCGCGCCCAGGCGGAAGCGACGGGGCGCCGGCTGGGACGGCCCTTCTGGATTTACCAACCCGGACAGTGACCACGCACCGGCAGCTGCCGCTCTCGCGGCTAGGGTCTCTGGTCCCGCCGTTGATCGAGCAAGCCGCGCTGGTGGCGCTCATACCGATGACGGAGGATCTCACCTGGGCCGCGAAAGCGGCATGGGACATCGCGCGGATCGCCGCGCGTGACGGTCGTCGCGTCGCCCTGGTCGATCTTTCTGTAGAGCATCCCGCGCTGCACGAGATCGTGGGCGGCAGCCTCGGGAGCACGGAAGGAATCGTGGACGCGTTCGAGTACGGCGTGTCACTGAACAAAGCTGCGCACGAGATCACCGGCGTCTTTTTCATCCCGGTTGGCTCGGACACAGTGAAACCCGCCGAGCTGTACGCGCACCCGCGCTGGCGCAAGCTGCAAGCAGGATTCCGCTCCGAAGGCGCGCTGCTGATCGTGTTCCTTCCGCCGACGGGACTCGCGCAGCTCTCCGCGACTCCAGATGGAGCGTTCGTGTTGGCGCCCGAGGGCCTGACCCCCGGATTCGCGCTCCAGCCCGACGTGCCAGTGCTGGGCGTCGTGCGCGATCGCTGGCTGCCGTCGGCCGGGAGCCCTCGGGTGTCGCCACCGATGACCGCTGCGGTCGCGGCAGACCCGCCCCGCCACGGCATTCGCGTCGCGGTGGCCGCGCTCGTCGTGGCGGCGCTAGCGGTGGGTGGCTGGGCGCTCCTGGCGCGAGCGCGGGAGTCGGCCTTCATCGCCCCGCCTCCCGCGCGCCTGACACCTCCCTCGACAACCTCCACCATCGTCCACCGCCCTCCACCGTCCGCCGATACGCTCGCATGGACGGTCCAGCTCGCCGCGTACGCCTCGCTCGACAAGGCGCTGGCTCACGCCGATCGCCTCGCGGCCGACGCCGGCGTGCCGTCGCTGGTGACGCCCGTGCCGCAGAGCGACAATGGGCCGGTGTGGTATCGGGTGCTGGCCGGCTCCTACGCGACTCGCCCGGCTGCGGCCGAGGCGCGCGCCGACCTGTGGCGCCGCGGGATCGTGGCCGAAGGGATCGGGGACCTGTTGCGTGCGCCGTACTCGTATCGGGCGCCCGTCGACGCGTCGCTCGAGGTGCTGCGCCGTCGCGGGCTGCCCGCGGTACGCTGGTCCGACGGCGTCATCTTGCTGGGCGCCTTTGAAGCACCCGAACAAGCGGCGTTCACAAAAGCCGCCCTCCAGCGCGCCGGCGTGCGCGCGAACCTACTCCCTCGCATGGGGACGCCATGAGACTGAGCAGGCTCGAGCTCTCAGGCTTCAAATCCTTCGCCGGCTCCGTGGAATTGCCCTTCGATCAGGGCGTCACCGCCATCGTCGGCCCGAACGGGTGCGGCAAGTCCAACATCTCGGACGCCGTGCGCTGGGTGCTGGGTGAGCAATCACCCCGCCTGCTGCGCGGCGGCAAGATGGAGGACGTCATCTTCCAGGGCTCCACGGGGCGCCGCCCCGTGAACGTCGCGGAAGTATCGCTGGTGTTCGACAACTCCGACGGCAGCCTGCCGATCGCGTATCAGGAAGTCGTCGTCACGCGCCGGCTGTCGCGCTCGGGCCAGAGCGACTACCTCCTCAATCGTTCGCCGGTGCGGCTGCGCGACATCCAGGACCTGCTCCGTGGCACGGGGCTTGGGGCCGATGCCGCCGTGGTCATGGAAGCAAAAATGATCGAGGCGCTGCTCTCGGAGAAAGCGGAAGAGCGCCGCGCGCTGTTCGAAGAGGCCGCTGGTATCGGCCTGTATCGCGATCGGAAAAAGAGCACGGAGCGCCGCCTCGAGGAGACGGCCGCCGATCTCGCCCGGCTCGAGGACCTGATCGCCGAAGTGCAGACGCAGGTGCGGAGCCTGGCGCGCCAGCGCGGTCGCGCGGAGCGCTACGGCAAGATGATCGAGGAGCGCTTCGGTATCGCGATGACGCTGGTGCGCCGCGAGTTGGAGGACTTCGACCTCGCGCTGGGCTCGCTCGGCGTGCGCGCGCGCGAGCTGGCTGACGCGCTCCCCGCGGCCCGCGCGCGACTGAACGAGGCGGAGCGCCAGCGGGAAGCGCGCGTCCAGGCGCGTCACACCGCCGAGGCACGACGGACCGAGGTCGAGCGCCGGCTGGCCGATGCGAAGCTCGAGGTGGGCAGGCTCGAGAGCGATCTGGCGCTCGCGGCGGAGCGCTTGAGCAATGCGGGGCAGCGTCGGCAGACCGCGGCGGACGAGCGCGTGCAGGGCGAGCGCCGCGCCGCGCAGGCGGAGCGGGAGCATGAAGCCGCCGGCGCGGAGCGCACGGCCGCCGAACGCGATCTCGCAGCCGTACAGACGCAGCTGGCGGGACGGACTCGCGAGGAAGACGACGTCCGCGGCCGGCTGACCGCCGAGCGCCAGGCCGTGCGGGAGCTCGAGGAAGCGTTGCAGCGCCGTGCCGAAACGGCGCGTGCGCTCGAAATCGAAGGCGGTGCGCTCGACCGCGAGCGCAGCGAGTTGCGCGAGCAGCTCGCGCTCGCGACGGCAGAGCGCCAGGACTGCGACATCGCGGCTCAGAAAGCGGCGCGGGATGCCGCGGCGGCGACCGAGCGGGTCAGCCGCGACGCCCACGCCGCGCTACGCGCCGTGGAGGGATTGCAGCACGCACGCCGGCACGTGGCTGCGCTGCACGAGCAAGAGCTGAGCGCGCGCTCGGCACGCCGCCAGACTGAAGCGGCGCTCGCGCAGCTCGAAGCCCGGCGCGATGCGCTGGGCGAGCTGGATCGCGAGCATGTGGGACTCGCGCCCGCGGCCCAGGCGCTGCTCAAAGCCAAGCTACCCGGCGTGCTCGGGCCGCTCGCCGATTTTGTGCGCACCTCACGTCGCGATGCAGAGCTGGCCGAACGGCTGTTGGGCGAGTGGCTGCATGCCGTGCTCGTGCGCGATGCCTCCGTGATCGAAACGATCCGTGCGTGGCATGCGGAGACTCAGCCGGGCCCGCTCGTGCTGCTGCCGTCCGTGCCCGGCCCACGGCTCGGCGCCGATGGTCATCCGTTGCGCGATGAGCTGCGGGTGGACGGTCCGGCGGCCGCCTGGGTCCACGCCCTGCTCGCGGGTCACGAGGTGCTGGGCACGGGCGCGCTGCGCCGCGCCAATGGCGCCGTGTTCCTGGACAGCGGCGCGCCTGCGGCCGCTGGACCGCTGCAACGCCGCGCCGAGCTGGAAGCCCTCGAGAAAGAGGTCCGCGATGCCGCAGCGAACCTCGAACGGGCGCGCGCTGCCGAAGAGTCCACGGTGCAGGAGCTGGCGAGCGCCGAGGCTGCGCTGACGGCCGCCGGTCACGACGCGGAGCAAGCGCGTCGCGCCGAGTTGGAAGCGGGCGCCGAGAAGGGTGAAGCGGATCGTGGGCTGATTCACGCCCGCCGCCAGGCGGAGGAAGCGGCGGCGCACGTGGAGCGGCTCACGCGGCGCTTGGCCGAGGTCGAAACGCGGCTGGGCGCGCTCCACGTCGAGCTCCAGGAGCGCGAGATCGAGCGGCTCCGTTCCGCGGAGCAGCTCGGCGCCGAGCGCACCGGCCTCGCCGATCTCGAGTCGCAGCAAGAGGCGGCCCGCGAACAGCGGGTGCGCTGGCAGGTCGAAGCGGCGCAGGTGGAGGCGCGACTGACCGCCGCCGCCGAGCGGGCGCGCCGCGCCGACGCCGAGGCGACGGCGTCGCGGGAACAGGCCGGCGCGCGCGCCGAGGAAATTGCGCGCATCGAGCAGGAGACGGCTGCCCTGACCACGCAACGGACGCAGTGGGAAGACACGCTCCAGGAACGTCGCGTGTCGCTCGCGGAGCTCGAGACCGCTGCAACGGATGCCGAGGCGCAAGTCGGCATGAGCGACGCCGACCTGGGACAGGCGGAAGGCGCGCTGGATCAGGCGCGCAAGGCGCTCGCCGCGCTCGGCGAAGACGACCATCGACTCCAGCTTCAGAAGACCGAGGTCGAAGGCAAGAAGCGGGGTCTGGTGGAGCGGGTGGAGACCGAGTGGCGCAAGCCGCTCGCGACGCTGCTGGCGGACGCCCCGGAGGTCGCGGGCGATCTCGAGTGGCTGCGACAGGAGAATGAGCGGTTGCGGGGCGCGATCGACGCGGTGGGCCCCGTGAATGCGCTCGCGGTCGAGGAGCACGCGGAAGAGACCAAGCGCCTGGACTTTCTCCAGACCCAGCGCGACGATCTGGTGACGGCGCGCAGCTCGCTCCAGCAGGCGGCCCGCGAAATCGATCACACGGCGAAGGCCCTCTTTCTCGAGTCCTTCTCGACGGTGCGAGAAAACTTCCGCGGCGTGTTCCAGACGCTGTTCGGCGGCGGCGAATGCGACGTGCGCCTGGCCAACGAGGACGAGCCGCTCGAGAGCGAAATCGAGATCCACGCGGCCCCGCGCGGCAAGCGCACGCAGCGGATCCATCTGTTGTCCTCGGGCGAGCGCACGCTGGTCGCCGTGTCGCTGTTGTTCGCGATCTTCCTCGCCAAGCCCAGCCCGTTCTGCCTGCTCGACGAGGTGGACGCGCCGCTGGACGACGCGAACGTGGGCCGGTACGTGCGCCTCCTCGCGGAGTTCAAGGATTCGACACAGTTCATCGTCATCACGCACAATCCCCGGACCATGCAGGCCGCCGATGCCGTGTACGGCGTGACGATGCAGGAGCCGGGCGTTTCGACGATCGTTGGGGTACGTCTCGGTCAAATGGAACCGGTGTAACTGGCGCCCCAAATCCCGACTCCCAATTCCTAATCCCCGTGCCACGGTGGTTCTGGCTCGTGTTTCTGCCTGCTCGGTTGGCAGCGCAGCAGCCCGCGGTTTCCCCCGCACTCCCGCGGCTGCTCAGTCGCGTCCAGGACACGACCGTTTCCGTTTGGCTGTTTGCCCATCCCGAAGCCTCACTTGATGCACTCGCCAATCGCGTAGCATCGTCCGGCGGACGCGTGCGGGTCCGGAGCCGCTGGCTGCACGCGATCAGTGCCGATGTGCCGGCGACCGCGCTCCGCACGTTGATGCAGGATCGCCAGCTGCGCCGCATCCAGCCGCTCGGCCGCTTCCGAGTTCCCAAAGACCGCCCCCGCATGCTCGAGGGTCCGCCCCCGCCCCCCCGCTCGCCCACCGCCGGCGAAGACACCTGCCCACCTGCTCCGCCGGGCGGCGACTCGGTGTACGGGCCCTCAGCGATGCCGTACCGGCGGTTGAACCTGCGCCCACTGGCCGACGCGGGACATAACGGCGCGGGCGTGCGCGTGGCCATCTTCGACACCGGCTTCGACACCCAGAATCCCGCGTTCAACGGCGTCACCGTTACGGCGCAGCGCGACTTCGTGTTCAACGACGGCGTCGTGCGTGACGAACCCGGCAAAGACAATGGCGCCCATTTTCACGGCACCGCGGTGTGGTCGCTGTTCGCCGGCAACGTCCCCGGGCGGTTGCGCGGCATCGCGCGCTCGGCAAGCTACCTGCTCGCGAAAACCGAGGACGTCCGAACCGAAACGCGCGTGGAAGAAGACAATTACGTCGCGGCGCTGGAGTGGGCCGATTCAATCGGCGTCGATATCGTCTCCTCGAGTCTCGCCTATTTCGTCTTTGACAACTTCAGCTACGCGCCCTCGGACCTGAACGGCGACATCGCGGTCACGACGGTCGCCGTCGACGCGGCCGCGCGTCGCGGCATCCTCGTGGTCACGGCGGCCGCCAACGAAGGCCCGGCGTTCCGCACCATCTGGATGCCGGCAGACGCCGATTCGGCGCTCGCCATCGGCGCCGAAGACTCGCTCGGCAACATTGCCATCTTTTCCAGTCGCGGCCCCACGGCTGACGGCCGGCTGAAGCCCGATTTCACCGCACCGGGAGTCGCCGTCTGCGTGGTCGTGGGTCCGGGCCAGTTGTTCCGCGAGGCGGGGACGTCGTTCGCGACCCCGCTCACGGCCGCCGGTATCACCTTGATGAAGGAGATGTTCCCGACGCTCGGTCCGATCGCGATGCGCGACTCGTTGCGCGCGTTTGCCTCGAAGCACGCGGCACCCGATTCCACGTTCGGCTGGGGCCGGCCCGACTTCGCCGCCTCGGCTCGGCTGTCAGCGCACCTCAACGCACTCGCACCGGTCGTGAGCCCGCTGACGACCATCGTGCCCACGTTCTCGTGGGACGCCGGCACGCTGGCAGGATCGCCCGTGACCTACCGGCTGCGCATCGCGCGCGATACCGGCTTCACGTCCATCGTGCTCGACACGACGCTGGGAAGCGCGCTCTCGTTCGATCTTACACGGCCGCTGAAGGGAGCTCCGATTTTCTGGCGCGTGGATGGCAGGACCGATGTAGGCGATACGGCAAGCACCGGACGCATCGGCCCGCTCGTCATCCCGCTGTGGGCCGTCCCCACGTCCCTCAGCGCACCGGGCGGTGTCGTCACCGACTCCGCGCAGCCCACGTTCACCTGGGACCCCATCACCGTCCCGGCACCGCCGGGCCCGTTTACGTACGACTTGCTGGTGCAGCGGGTCGAGAACCCACTCGTCGACTTCGTCGGCATCGCCGGGCTGCAGGACACGTTCTTCCGGCTACCGCAGCCGCTCGAGGTCAACAGATCGTATCGCTGGACGCTCGTGGTGCACGCCGGACCCGATACGTCGATCGTGCGCAGCGAGGGGTCCTTTCTGGTTTTGGACGGTGGGACCCCAACCGCCACCCTGCTGTACCAGAACTTCCCGAACCCCTTCCCCAACGCGGGACGTGATTCCACGTGTCTCTGGTTCGACCTGGCGGTGAGCGGGATGGTCGAGCTCGACATCCTGGATCTTCGGGGAAACCCCGTGCGCCGATTCATCCCCGGGGCCGATTTCCCCTCTTTTCTCGATGCCGGCCGCTACGGCCGAGGACCGCCGGGCGGGTCTACCTGTGACCCGCGGCTGATGTGGGATGGCCGTGCGGACAATGGGCAAATGTTGCCCGCCGGCGTATATCTCGCCAAGCTCAAGGCACCTTCAATGCTCGTCTTCAAGCGGATCGTCTTTCGGGGAAAGTGAGCATGGAACTCGTCACCGTCGGCACCGGCACCGTTGCGCCCTCGGCGCGCCGCACGGCTGCCTGTCATTGGGTCACGCGCGGGGATCTGCGACTGTTGCTCGACTGCGGGGCGGGTTCGCTGCATCGCCTGGCGGAGTTCGGGTTGCCGTGGCAGCAGGTGACGCACGTCATCCTCACGCATTTTCACCCCGACCATTGGGGCGAACTGCCGATGCTCGTGTACGCCCTCAAGTACACGACCCAGCCGGCGCGCACCGAGCCGTTTGTGATCCTCGGGCCCCCCGGCGTCGTGCAGCTGCTCCGCACGCTCGCCGAAGGCTACGGCGACTGGCTGCTCGATCCCGGGTTTCCGATCGGTATACTCGACGTGCGCGACGGTGAGCCGTTCCCCCTGAATGCCGACGTCAGTCTCGAGACGTTCCCGGTCCCGCATACCGATGAGAGCGTGGCCCTCTCGCTGGTCGCCCCCGAAGGGCGTCTCGTCTACACCGGCGATACCGGGCCGTCGAGCGAGCTGGCCCGATGGGCCACGGGGTGCGATCTGCTGCTGGCGGAATGCTCGTTGCCCGAGTCCATGGCAATCGACACTCATTTGACCCCCGAGCGTGCCGGCGACCTGGCGAAGGAAGCGGCCGCCAAGCGTCTAGTCTTGACGCACTTCTATCCTCCGGTAGAAACTTCGGACCCGGCACAACTTGCCGGCAAACGTTTTGCGGGTCCGGTAACCGCCGCCCGAGACGGCGACCGCTTCACCATCGGGGATGGGAGACGATAAGACGTGCTGATCGTCATGCGGCATGGAGCGACGCGGGAAGAAGTCCAGAAGGTCGTCTCCGTCATCGAGGAGATGGGCTATGGGGCGCAGCCCATGCCCGGCGCGCAGCGCACCGCCGTCGGACTGGTCGGCAACGACGGGCGCGTCGATGCGTCGCGCCTGGAAGGTCTTCCCGGCGTGCATGAGGTCATTCACGTCTCGCAGCCCTACAAACAGGTCAGCCGGGAATGGAAAGCCGAGTCGACGATCGTCCGGTTACCGGGCGGCGTAGCCTTCGGGGGCACCGAGGTCGTGGCGATCGCCGGCCCCTGCTCTGTCGAAAGCGAGCGGCAGATCATCGACGCGGCGCGGCAGGTGAAAGAAGCCGGCGCCGTGGTGCTGCGGGGTGGCGCGTGGAAACCGCGCAGCTCGCCCTACTCCTTTCAGGGACTGGGGAAGCCGGGTCTCCGGTTACTCGCCAAGGCTCGCGAGGAGACCGGACTCCTGATCTGCACGGAGGCGATGGATGAGAACGGCCTCGGATGGGTCGCCGAGACCGCGGACATCGTGCAGATCGGCGCGCGCAATATGCAGAACTTCTCGCTGCTCAAGCTGGCGGGACACTGCGGCAAGCCGGTCCTGCTGAAGCGCGGGATCAGCGCCACGGTGCAGGAGCTGCTGCTGTCGGCGGAGTATCTGCTGGCCGAAGGCCATCACGACGTCATTCTGTGCGAGCGCGGCGTGCGCAGCTTCGACACCGCGACCCGCAATCTGTTCGACCTGACCGCGATTCCGGTCGTCCATAAGCTGTCGCACCTGCCGATCATCGCGGACCCCTCGCACGGCACCGGGCTGCGCGACAAGGTCATCCCGATGGCCCGTGCCGCGGTGGCGGCCGGCGCCGACGGGATCATGGTGGAAGTCCATCCCAATCCCGAAGAAGCCCTCTCGGACGGCGCGCAGTCGCTGTTTCCAGAGCAGTTCACGCAGTTGATGCGTGAGGTCCGAATCATCGCAGAAGCCATCGGCCGCCGCGTCGCTGAGCCCGCCGCCGTAAGCGCATGATCGCCACGCTGTTCCTGCTGCTTGCGGTACAGGACCCCTGGCCGGTGCTCGATCGCGCCTCCGCGTCCTTCGATACGGTCCGCACCCTCCAGGCCGACTTCACGCAGATCATCGACAATCCGATGCTCGGTGATCCGGACACGACGCGCGGCAAGCTCTACCAGCAGCGGCCGAACTCGTTCGCGATGCGCTTCAGCGAGCCGAAGAACGACCGCATCGTTGCCGATGGCCGCCACCTCTGGCTCTACACGCCGAGCTCCACACCGGGCCAGGTGATCCGCAGCGCGATTCCCGCCACGGGAAGCACCGGCCCGAATCTCATCGGCCAGTTCGTCGAGCGGCCGCGGGAGCGCTACGAGGCCCGCTATGTGCGTGCGGACTCGAACGCCGCCGCGGGGGGGGGAGGGGCGTTCGACGTCGTCGCGCTCACGCCGCGCGATCGCGAAGCGCCCTACACGGCCGCGACGCTCTGGATCACCAGGAAAGACGGATTGGTGAGGCGAATCGAGATCGTGGAGACTTCAGGGCAAACCCGCACGATCGTGCTGCGAACCGTCGTTGTGAATCAGCCGATCAACAGCCGCGAATTCAGGTTTTCGCCGCCGGCCGGATCACAGGTGGTAGATCAGTAGCCAGCGCGTCCGCGACTTTCTCGGCAATGCTCTCGTCCATCCCCTGCTTTTGCGCCAGCTCGAGCGCCGCGCGCCCGAGTGCGCGGTACAGTTTCGCGTCATCGACCGCCAGCGATTGGAGATGCCGATCGATCGTCGCGGTATCGCCGCGCACCACCGGTCCGGTGAGCGCCTCGCGCGGCTCGTGTCGGCTCAGGTTCTCGATCGTCCCTTCGACGAGCGGCCGGAGCGCCGCCCAGGCGTCCGCGTCCGAGAGGCCGGCGTGGCGCAGCAGGCGCTGGGCCACGGCTTCCACGACGACGAGATAGTTCGAGGCGAAGACGGCGCCGGCATGGTAAATCGGCTTCGCCTTCGTGGCGATCCGGAACGGCCGCATCCCCAACCCCTGGGCGAGCTGCTCCCCCGCCTCGACGGCGCGCGGCATCCCTTCGACCGCGGCCCACGCGCCTTTCAGCCGCGCGGCGGCAAGCTCCGGTTCGACGATCGTTTGTAGGGGGTGGATCGAGCCCAGACCCGCGCGGCTCGTCACCAACGGGCCGAGGGCTTCCTGACCCTGCACGCCGGAGAGATGGAGCACGACGTGCCGCTCGTCGACCGCGCGAGCCTTGGCGAGCGATGCGGCGAGCGGTGTGATCGCGTCGTCACGCACCGCCAGGATCAGAATCTCGACGTCGCCGAGCCATGGCGGCGGCGTGACGCCATCGCCAACAGTCATCGTCAGCGGCTGGGGGAGGTTTTTCTTGCGTCGCCCGTGGAGGCGGACCGCATAGCCTGCCTGGGTGAGGGCCAGTGCCAGTCCTGCTCCCGCGCGACCGGGCCCGATGAGCCCGATCGCGCGGGAAGCCAGTTGCGTCACCTATTGCGGACCGTCGTGGGAGCGGGCGGTGCCGTGGCCAACGTGAGCAGGTCCTGCGGCGTCTTGGCCTTCTGCGCGAGCGCGAGTGCCCGCTTCACCTGTTGATCATCCGCCACGCGGCGGCGGAATTCGGCCGAGCGGCCGAAGACGTAGCGCGCGGCCTCGTAGCCCAGCTCCTGCTGAATCAGCGTGCGCGCGCCGCCGATCACCGAATCGGGCAGCTCGGCGCCCTTGGCTCGAATCCGGCGCACGACTTCGTCGACCATCCCTTCGGTCACGGTGAAATTCGGATTGGGGAGCCGGTTGCCTTCCTTCAACTCGATGGCGTAGCTCGTCAACGCGTCACGGTACAACGGAATCTTGTCTGCCAGCGCCCGGATGAACGTGCGCTCCGCCGTCGTGAACGTGTCCGCCACGATGTAGATGTCCGGGCGAATGCCGCCGCCGCCGTAGACCGTGCGGCCCGCATCGGTTTTGAACACGAGCGTCGTGTCGGGCTTGGCGTCCTGGCCGCGCTGCGCCGCGATCACCTGCGCCTCCTGCTCGGCCTCGGTGCGCGTCACCCGCTGAATCGTCCGCCCACTCGGCGTATACCAGCGCGCGGTCGTGAGCTTCAGCCCCGTTTCGGGAGACAGGCGCCAGAACGATTGCACCAGACCCTTACCGAACGTCGGGGTGCCGACGAGCACGGCACGATCGTGATCCTGGAGCGCGCCGGCGATGATTTCCGCGGCGCTCGCGGATCCGCCGTTGACGATCACGACGACCGGCAGGCGCGGCCACGTCTGCGGCTTGGTGTCGCTGAATTCATGCGACGAGCCGGCGGCCCGCCCGCGCGTTTCGACGATCTCCTTGCCGGGATCGAGGAACAGATCGGACACGGCGACGCCCTGATCGAGCAGCCCGCCCGGGTTGTTGCGAAGATCGAAGATGAGCGACTTCATCCCCTGCTTGAGCAGGGTGTCGATCGCGGCGGCAACGTCGCGCGTCGAGCTTTCGCTGACCGGGGAGAGCGCGATGTAGCCGACCCGGTCGTCGAGCATCATCGTGATACGGGGATCCACGGACCGGATGTGAATCGTCGCGCGGGTCAAGCTGAACTTGATCGGCTGGTCCACACCCGCGCGGCGGATCAGCAGCTCGGCCTTGGCACCGACCGGACCGCGCAACTCCTTCACGGCCTTTTCCTGATTCCAGCCTTCCGTCGAGCGGCCATCGAGCTCGATGATCCGATCGCTGGTCTGGATGCCGGCGCGCTCCGCCGGCGTATCGGGCAGCGGCGCGATGACGGTAATCCAGCCGCCCCGCACGTCGATCTGAATGCCGAGACCGGAATAGTTGCCGGTGGTGGCCTCAGAGAGCTGCCGGAAATCGTCCGGCTTCAGGAAGACCGAATAGGGATCGCCGAGCTGATCGAGCATGCCGTCGATCGCCATTTGATAGAGCTGGCGTTCGTCGAGCGAGTCGACGTAGTAGTCGGCGACGTGCGCGAGCACATCGTCGAACAACCGCGCCTGCTGGTAGACCGATCCGGCCGGCTCCGTCTGCCGCTGGAGAAACCAGCCGCCGCTCACGAGCGCGGCTAGTGCGACGACGGCGACGACGGCCCCTTTATGACGAATCATCATGCGCCTCTCAGTGAAGGTGTCCTCGCGGTAACCGCCGTGATCTCCTGCCAGGCGGCGTCCTGGACGGCCTTCTTGGATTGACTTGCATCAATATGAACAATCCCGGGCCCGGATGCGCTACGATACGCCTCCCGGACCCGTGTGTGAAACGTGTCATCTTCACGCTCGATGCGGTCCTTGACCTTCCCGGCGTTCCGCTGGCGCTCCCGCCCTACCACGACCGGAACATCGAGCACCAGCGTAAGATCGGGGGTTAGACCCCCTGTGGCGACACGCAGCGCCGCGTCCACGTCGGCACGGGGCAAGCCCCGGCCTGACACCTGATAGGCGATGGTCGATAGCCCGAAACGGTCGGCAATCACCATCTGACCATCGGCCAATGCCGGCCGGATCACGCGCTCGACCAGGTCGGCCCGTGCCGCCAAAAACAGAAACAGCTCGGCGCCGAACGCCCGGTCATGGCGGGACTTGAGCGCGAGCTTGCGGGCGGCTTCGGCGATCGGCGTGCCGCCCGGCTCGCGGACGGCCGTGACGCGCCGTCCTTCCGCTTGCAGGCGCGCAACCAGCCATTTCGCCAGCGTGGACTTCCCAGCGCCCTCGGGCCCCTCGATTACGACGAACGCACCCGAGTCCCTGGCCCCTAAACCCGAGTCCCTAACCAAGCGTGATGATCGGGCTCGCGGCGCCCTTCTTGATGCCCTCGTAAATGCGGGCATTGATCCTGGCCATGAGCTTTTCGAAGTTCGACTGCGCCGCCACCATCTGCTGGTAAACCGAATTCGCCTGCACGGTCTGCAGCGCCTGGTCGTATTTCTCGACCTGCTCCTTTGAGGGCTCGGTGCCCTGCTGCGCGACCCGTTCGATTTCCTGGGCGAGCCGTTCCGCCTCCGCGAGCACCTTCTGGACCGCCTGATCCTCCCGTAATGCCTCGGTGGCGCGACGCAGCGCCTTGTATTCGTCGGTCTGACCGAGCACGCGCCCTAGATCCTCCGCCTTTTCCTCGAGCACTAGTCCTCCTTTATAGAGAGCGCGTACCGGGGGCAGCCGAAGACATCGTTATAGATCGCGACGTTCCATCCGTAGTCGCGGCCCAAAGCCCGAACGGTATCGGACCGCCGTTCGTCGATCTCGAGTGCCAGCAGGCCGCCAAGTTCGAGCAGGGCTCCCGCACCGGCGAAGATCCCGCGCGTCACATCGAGCCCGCTGGCGCCGCTCACCAGGGCCTCGCGCGGTTCGAACTCCCGCACGGAGGCGTCCAGCTCGGCGAACTCGGATTCGGTCAGGTACGGGGGGTTGGCGACAATCACGCGATAGGCTCCCCGTTCCCCTTTGTCCACCAGCGGTGCGAGCAGGTTCCCCTCGCGGATTTCGACCGGCGTCTTGGGCGCAACGCGTTCCACATTCTCACGGGCGAGCGCCGCCGCCGCGGGTGAGCGCTCGACCGCGACGATCTTCGTGAAGTCCCCCTCGACGGCCAAGGCGAGGGCGATGCATCCGGACCCGGTACCGATATCGGCCCCGAGCCCACGGTTCCCGTATTTCAGCACCAGGTCCACGAGGCCTTCAGTCTCGGGGCGCGGAATCAGCGCGCGCCGATCGATCGCGAGATCGAGTGTTCGAAAGCCGGTCCGTCCCACCGTGTACGCGAACGGCACGCCTTGCTTGCGTTGCTCGACCGCTGTGCGAAAACGCAGCATCACCTCCGGTGACGCTGCGGTGTCGCGCCGGAGCCAGACCTCACCGGGGTTCCAACCTGAAGCTGCGGCCCACAACGCCGTCGCTTCACCAGCCCCCAGTCCCTCGCCCGAGGCCCTAGCAAGCTCGTCGGCGATGCGTCGCAGCACGCGGACCTCAGGCACTGAGCCGCTCCTTCACCTGAGCCTCCCGCACTGCGGCAATCAGGTCGTCGAGCTTGCCGTCCATCACCTCATCGACGTTGTGCTTGGTGAAATGGATGCGGTGGTCGGTGACGCGATTCTGCGGGAAGTTGTACGTGCGGACTTTTTGCGAGCGATCCCCCGTACCCACCTGCGCGCGGCGTTCGCGCGCGCGGGCAGCCTCTTGCTCCGCGACCAGCCGGTCGAGCAACCGCGAGCGCAGGATCTCCATCGCCTTGATCTTGTTTTGTAGCTGCGACTTTTGATCCTGACATTTGACTTCCAGGCCGGTGGGCAGGTGCGTGATGCGGACCGCGCTGTCGGTCGTGTTGACGCTCTGACCGCCGGGACCGCCGGAGCGAAATACGTCGATGCGCAGGTCTTTGTCCTCGATCTTCATATCGACTTCTTCGGCTTCGGGCAGGACGGCCACCGTCGCCGCGGAGGTATGAATGCGGCCCTGCTGCTCGGTCTCCGGCACACGCTGCACGCGATGCACGCCCGACTCGTAGCGCAGCGTGCCGTACGCCTTGGCACCGCGCGCGGCGAACACCGCCTCCTTGACGCCGCCGAGCGTCCCTTCCGAGAGGGAGAGGATCTCCACCTTCCAGCCGCGGCGCTCGGAGAAGCGCGTGTACATGCGAAACAAATCGGCGGCAAACAACGCCGCCTCGTCACCCCCTGTCCCCGCGCGGATTTCGACAATCGCGTCGCGGTCGTCGAACGGATCGCTAGGGGTGAGCAGCTCGTCGCGCGCGGTCTCGAGACGCTCGAGTTCGGGACCGATGCGCTCGAGGTCGGTGCGCGCGAGCTGCGACAGCTCCGGGTCCTTGTCGGCCAGCACCTCGCGCGCCTGGGCGCGTTCGGCCTCCAGCCGCTCGATGCGAACATGGGTGAGACGAATGGCCTCGAGCTGGGCGTGCTCGCGGCCAAGGGCTTTCAGTTTGGCTGGATTCCGCGCCGTGGCGGGGTCGGCCAACTGCCGGGCGACCTCCTCCGCCCGGGCGAGCGCCTGGCGGAGTCTGTCGTCCACGGGATTAGCTCGCTCCGGCCTTGGTTCCGTACTTCTGGCGGAAGCGTTCCACGCGGCCGGCCGTGTCGAGCAGCTTCTGCTTTCCGGTGAAGAACGGATGGCACTTGGCGCAGACTTCAACGTGGATCACGGGCATGGTCGAGCGCGTGACAAACTCGTTGCCGCACGCGCACTGGACGCTCGCCCGCTGGTATTTGGGATGAATTCCGGGTTTCACTGACTTTCCTTGACTTAAGTCCGAACGGTTTCTAGCGCGCGGAAATATAGCCGGGACACGGACTTGGAAGCAAGGCTCGCGCTCGCGCTTCGATTGACACCGCCGAAGACACATCGTAAGCTGTTCGGCGTGTCAGCCACCGAGGTCCTACAGAAGGTCCCGCTTTTCAGTCAACTCGCCCCCGCCGACCTCGCGCGGGTGGTGGAGGTTGCGCGCGACCGTGCCTATCCCAAGAACTCGGTCATTCTGTTCGAAGACGATCCCGGCGACGCGCTCTACGTCGTCGCCAAGGGCCAGGTCAAAGTCGTCCTCATCGGCGAGGACGGCCGCGAAGTCATTCTCTCCGTGCTCGGCGAAGGCGAGTTCTTCGGCGAGATGGCGCTGATCGACGACGAGCCCCGCTCGGCGCACGTCATCGCGATGGAGGATTCGACGCTGTACGTGCTGCGTCGCGAAGACTTCCAGGGCATCCTCGAGCATTCGCCGGGGATCGGACTCGCGCTGCTGCGCGAATTGTCGCGCCGGCTGCGGCGCGTGGACGAGAAGGTCGGCAGCCTCGTGCTCCTCGATGTACACGGCCGCGTCGCCCAGCTGTTGCTCGATCTCGCCGACGAGACGGACGGGCAGCGCATCACGCGCCGTCTGACCCATCACACCATCGCCCAGATGATCGGATCGTCGCGCGAAACGGTGTCGCGCACGATGCGCGAGCTCGTTGATAAGGGCATGATTGACGTGAGTCGCAAGGACATTGTGATCAAAGACCGCGGCTCGCTCGAGCAAGCGGCCGGACGGTCGTGACTAGCGTCACGGTTCTACGTCACTAATTACCAGTAACTTAGACCGAGTATCGGCGTGCCAACCCGCATGGCGTACACGGTGACTTTTTGGGGTACCCGGGGGAGCATCCCAACCCCGGGGCCGAACACGTCGCGCTACGGCGGAAACACGCCGTGCGTCGCCGTGGAGGGCGCCGGGGGTCAGCTGGTCGTGTTGGACGCCGGCACCGGTATTCGGGCCTTGGGCCTCGACCTCGTCGCCAAGCAAAACGGTGCCGCGAAAGTTGAAATCCTGTTGTCCCACGCACACTGGGATCACATACAAGGATTGCCGCACTTCAAGCCGTTTTTCTCACCGGGCAACTCGGTGCGGATTTGGGGATCGCGGCAAGGTACGATGTCGTTGGAAGCGATTCTCCGCCAGCAGATGGATCCAGCGGTGTTCCCGGTCCCATTGGACGCGCTGTCGGCGCAACTGACGGTGCAGCAGGTGGACACCGATACGTTCTCGATCGGGGAGTTCCGGGTCCGGACGATGAAGCTGCGGCATCCGGGAACGACGTTGGGATTCCGGCTCACGCCCGCGACCGGCGGGCCGTGCCTGGCGTACGTGACGGACAACGAGCTGGGCGGCGGCGGGCACTACGACGTACCGGCGAGCTGGCGCCGCGATTTCGTGACTTTTTTGAATGGCGTCGATCTTCTCATTCACGACGCCATGTACACACCGAAGGAGCTCGAGCAGCACCGCGGGTGGGGGCACTCGACCTATGAGGAAGCGGTCACACTGTCCCAAGACGCCGGCGCGAAGAAACTCGTCCTGTTTCACCACGAGCCCGAGCACGACGACAAAGAGATGGATGAATTGCTGGCATCCGCACGCAAGTTCGCGAAGACGCGTGGTGGATCGCTCGAGGTAATAGCCGCACAAGAAGGCGTGAAGGTGACCCTGTGACCCAAGGAGTAGCTATGCGCGCGCGTGCAGTGATGACGGTGTTGAGCGTCGTTCCGGTCCTCCTTGGGGCGCAACAGCGCGGCCAGGATACCCGGCCCGGGATCGCCGTGCTTCCGTTCAACAACGGCGGATCCTACGGTCAGAGCAAGGAAGACTTCGACGCACTGGAGCGCGGCATCGCCGGCATGATGATCTCCGAGCTGGCGCAGAACCCCGCCGCGCGCCTGGTCGAGCGCGAACAGGTGCAGCGCCTGGTCGACGAGCAGAACCTCGGCGCGCAGGGACGCGTGGATCCGCAGAGCGCCGCCAAGGTGGGCAAGCTGGTCGGCGCGCGCTACATCGTCCTCGGGACGTTCATCGACTTCTACAGCGATTTCCGGGTCGATGTGCGCCTCGTCAACACCGAAACGGGCGAGATCGTGAAGACCGAGTCGGACCGCATGCAGCGCGAGCATCTGTTCGATCTCATTCGCAACGTCGCCACGCGCCTCATGAAGGACGCGAATCTCCCCGCCCTGCAGCGGGGCGCGTCGAACGAGCAGCGGATGAATCGCCAGGTCCCGACGGAAGCGTTGACCTACTATTCGCGCGCGTTGCTGTACCAGGACCGCGGGCAGAAGGACAAAGCCGTCGAGATGTTCAACCGCGCGCTGGTCATCTTCCCCGACTACGCTGAGGCGCAGGAAGGCCTGCAGCGAGCGCAGCGGTCCTAACGAATCCTCTCGGCCGTATCGGCCAGTCGATGGCGCGCCGGCTCTCCCGTTTCGGGGCGCTGGCGCGCTTCGGCTTTGGCGACCTGGGGGGGGAGGCCAAGCCATGAGATACGTTCTCCTCCACCCGCCGATGTGGCGGCCCCACGAGGTCGCCCCGGCGCTCGAAACCTCGCAGGTCGAGGCCCGGCCGGTGCGCCAGGCGCGGGAAGTGGCGGTGGTGGACGATCGCCCGACGGTGCTGCTGCTCGACGCCGAGAGCCGGTCCACGTTTCCCGTCGACGTCATGCGTGCGTTCGTGGATGCGGGCGGCGCGATTGTGGCCCTCGGCCGCCAGGGCGAGGCCGACGTCCCCGAGACCCTGCCGACGGAGTTCCTCTCCGGGTTCCTCACCTACCCGACGAGTCCCCGGCGCCTGCTCGTGGCGATTCGCGCCGGGTTCCGCGAGGCCGCGGCGCGGGCCGAGACGGCACGCGCCCGGGGCGAGGCCGCGCAGCGGGCGCGTGAGATCGGGGAGTTGACGCGCATCGGCGTCGCGCTGGGCACCGAGCGGGACATCAAGACGCTGCTGGAACTGATTCTCACGCAGGCGCGCCGCATCACCCAGTCGGACGCGGGCAGCTTGTACCTGGTGGAGCACAACGAAGAAGGGAAGAAACGGCTGCGGTTCCGGCTCGCGCAGACCTACTCGAAGCCCGAGGCACCCTTCGTCGAGTTCACGATTCCCGTCGATCGCACCAGCCTGGCCGGCTACTGCGCCGTGACGGGCGACCCGCTCGTCATCGACGATGCGTATTTCCTGCCGCCGGACGTGGAGTACACGATCAACCGCTCGTTCGACGAGCGCTACGGCTATCGGACCAAGTCGATGCTCGTGCTCCCGATGAAGGACCACAAGGACGAGATCATCGGCGTCCTGCAGCTCATCAACCGCAAGCGCAAGCTCGAGGCCGTGCTGTCGACGTTGGCGGACGTGGAGCAGCAGGTGGTTCCCTACTCCAAGCGCACCGTCGAGCTGGTGACGGCGCTCGCCGGCCAGGCGGCGGTGGCCATCGAAAACAGCCGGTTGTACGAGGACATCGAGAAACTCTTCGAGGGATTCGTGCTCGCCGCGGTGCACGCGATCGAGCAGCGCGATCCAACCACGTATGGTCACAGCGGGCGCGTGGCAGCCATGACGGTTGGCCTCGCCGAGACGGTCGACCGTGCCGGCGATGGCCCCTATCATGGCGTGAAATTCTCGCGCGAGCAGATCAAGGAAATCCGCTACGCGGCGCTGTTGCACGACTTCGGGAAGGTCGGCGTGCGCGAGCAGGTGCTCATCAAAGCCAAGAAGCTCTATCCGTCCGATCTGGGGCTGGTCCGGCACCGGCACGCGTTCATCCGGCGCACGGCCGAGCGTGAGTTCTGGCGCAAGCGCGCCGAATTCCTGCAGTCGAACGGGAAGCAGGGCTACGACGCCTTCCGCACGGAGCTCGAAGCGGCCCACGCGCAGGAGCTGCAGGAGCTGGATCGCTTTCTCGAGATCGTGCTCCAGGCGAACGAGCCCACCATCTTGCCTGACGGCAGCTTCGATGAGCTCAAGGCGTGGTCCAAGCGGACCTATCTGGCGATCGATGGCTCAACCGAGCCGTTCCTGTCACCCGACGAGATACGCTTTCTCACGATCCGCAAAGGCAGCCTCGACGACGCCGAACGGCACGAGATCGAAAGCCACGTCTCACACACGTACGAGTTTCTCCAGCGGATTCCGTGGACGCGCGAGCTGCAACACATCCCGGTGATCGCGTATGGGCACCATGAGAAGATGGACGGCCGGGGGTATCCGCGGCGCATTACCGCCGAGGGCATCCCGATTCAGACCCGCATGATGACGATCAGCGACATCTACGACGCACTGACCGCCCAGGATCGCCCGTACAAACGCGCCGTGTCGAGCGAACGGGCGCTCGACATTCTCACCACGGAAGTGAAGGAAGGCCAGCTCGACGAGGCGCTGTTCAGGCTCTTCATCGACGCCAAGGTCTTCCAGCGCCAGCTACCCGAAGACGCCGCGCCCTAAGGCGTGCAGCTGCTCCGCCTCATCGGATAGTCGAATCCGCGCGCGGCGCCTTCGACCCGCGCGATCAGCGAGTCCGCGCCGTGGCGACGATAGATGATCCGCTGCGGGAAATCGTGCTGCAGGTTCTCGACGGTGAAGCTCGAATCGGTGACGCGCGTGGATGTGAATGACGCCGTCTGCTGGCCGGAGGGCGTCGCCGTGTACACGAGCTTCCCGCTGTCGACCGCGATCCTGAGCTGCTCGTACTCCCGAACGGCACCGTTCACGAGCGTGCGGCTCGCACCCAGCATCAATCCCCCCGCGGGCGGCATCCACATTTCGAGACTCTCCCGGCTGCCGGTCCGCTGTTCCCAGCACCCCGCCAGCCAGGCCGGTGGTTGCACCGCCTGCCCGGTGAGCACCGCCGGGAGGACACCAAGGACCAGACTCGCCGCGATCGTTGGCGCACGCATGCTCACGAAAGTAGCAGTTTCGCGGAGATGAGCAGCAGAAACACACCAAACGCTTTCCGTAACATGACATCGTTCAGCGATCCCGCGAGCCGCGCCCCGAAGTAGGCCCCGATCAACAGGCCGGCCGCCACGACGCCGGCATACGCCCAATGCACCTGATGGCGCTTTGAGTATTCCAGCACGCCGAGCAACCCGACCGGCAGCAACAACGCCGCGAGCGATGTGCCGTGTGCGGTGTGCTGCGGCAACTTGGCGATCAGCACCAGTCCCGGGATGATGACCACCGCGCCTCCTACCCCGAACAACCCGGAAACGACGCCGGCCAGCAATCCCAGAAGCGAAACCAGGACCCACGTCATGTATCGCGTCCTTTCCCCCAGGCGCCACCGCCCGGAGTTTCGATGCGGAGGACATCCCCCGCGGCCAGTCGCTGCGTTGTCTTCGATGGAAGCGCCGTACCGTTCAATCGATTGCTGCCAGGTGCGCCGTCAGCGCCGCCTTCCACGCCAGCCGCACCATGTCGCCGCCGTTCGGTCAGCAACGTGGCCTCCAGGGGCGCCAGCGCTTCGAATTCCCGGATCACACCGTCACCCCCGTCCCACGTCCCGCGTCCCCCGCTTCCACGGCGTAACGCATACGTGCGCACACGCAGCGGATGCTCGAGCTCCAGAACCTCGATCGGCGTGTTCAACGTGTTCGACATTCCGACATGCACCCCCGAGGGGCCGTTCGCTCCCCGACTCGCGCCCTGTCCTCCACCGATCGTTTCGTAGTAGGTCCAGCCCGGTCCACCGAATGTGACGTTGTTCATCGTTCCCTGCCCCTGGGCTGGAACGGTGCAGCCGCCGGTCGCGAGCGCGCGAAACACGCAGTCGGCAATGCGCTGCGACGTCTCCACATTGCCGGCGGCCACCGCGCTCGGCGGGCGCGCGTTCACCAGGCATCCGGACGGCGCGGTCACACGCATGGCGCGCGGGACCCCGCCGTTCATCGGCACGTCGTCGGGCAGCAGCGTGCGCACCACGAACAGCACCGCGGAGCGCGTGACTGCGATCGGGCAATTCACGTTGCCGGGCGCCGCGCCGTGCGTCCCGGCGAAGTCTGCGTGAAAGATCCCGTCGCGGATCGCGATGGTGACGTGGATCTCGAGATCCTGGTCCGTAACACCGTCGCCTTCCAGATAATCCGTGGCCGTCATCGACGTCGCTGACGGCAGACGGCTGATCGCCGCTCTGGCGCGACGCTCCGCGTACTCAAGCAGCTCCCGCGCGGCGGCGCGCAGCTCGTCCCAGCCGTGCCGGCGCGCGAGGGCCCGCAGCCCGTCAGCACCACGTTCGACCGCGGCTCGCTGGGCCGCGAGATCGCCCCGCCGCATCGCCGGCGTGCGCACGTTGGCGAGTAGCAGCCGCTCCAGGTCAGGCGTCAGTCGTGTCGGGGGGATGACGAGCCCTTCCTGAAAGAGCTCGCGCGCACCGGCCGGCATGCTTCCCGCGGTCATCCCACCGATGTCCGAATGGTGCGCCCGCACGACGCTGTAGCCGCCGACCTGTCCTTCGATATCGATGGCGCCGATGAGGGTGAGATCGGGGAGGTGGCTCCCCCCGGCGTAGGGATCGTTGAGGAGAAACAGCTCACCGGGGCGCGGAGGGGAAGCCAGGCCACGAACGGCGGCGACCGCGTCGGCGAGCGCGCCCAGGTGAACGGGGATATGCGCCGCCTGCGCGATCATCTCACCGTCCGCGTCGAACAGCGCCGCGGAGGCGTCACGACGCTCACGGATGTTGGGCGACAGCGCGCTGTGGACCAGCACGAGACCCATTTCCTCGGCGATCGACGCGAACGCGTGCGCCATGACCTCGAGGCCGACGGCGTCGAGCGTCATGCGCGCTCCAGCAGCACCGCGCCCGATGGATGAACGACCCCGCGCCAGCCCGGTTCGACCAGTCCCGTCGCATCCGAGCCGGCGAGAATCGCGGGCCCGGTGATCGTGGTTCCCGGAGCCAACTCGCCAAGCGCCCACACGTCAGCTCGCACGTTGGCGCCAGCGCGCGTGACGATCTCTCGACGCCCTTTCGCGACGCCGTCCCCGACCGCGACCGACGTCGACCGCCCTCCACCGCCGATGGCTACCGCCGCCGGGCGCTCGGCCACCACACGCAAGTTCACCAGCTCCACGGAGCCATTCGCATCCGCGTGCCCATGTCGCGCGCGATGGGCCGCGCGGAATGCCTCGCTCAGCGCCGCGGGATCGTCCTCCGCCGGCACCGTCACTTCGTAGCCCTGCCCCGCGAACCGACAATCCGCGAACCGGCTCACGGTTGCCTGTGGCAGCGCAGCGGCCGCTGCCGCGAGCAGCGGCTGAAATGCCCCGGCGAGCTCGCGCGCATTCAGCTCCGCGACCGGCCGGTGCAGCGAGGCCAGGACGTCCACCCGTTCCGGTGCCGCCGCCAGGCCCAGGGCGCTCAACACGCCGGGATGGGGCGGCACGACGACGCGCGCCATCCCCAGGGCATCAGCGAGCGCGCAGCCAAAGAGCGGTCCTGCGCCGCCGAACGGCAGCAGCGCCATCCCGCGCGGATCGATCCCGCGCGCCACACTGACGCGCTTCAGCGCGCGCGCCATGACCGCCGCCGCGACTTGAACGATCCCGGCGGCGAGCGCGACGACGTCGCCCCCGAGCTTCGCGATTGCACGTTCCGCGGCATCTCGATCGAGCCGGACCGCGTCCGCAAGGCGATACGCAGGATCGAGCCAGCCGAGCACGAGACACGCGTCGGTGACCGTGGGTTCCGTGCCGCCGCGGCCGTAGCACGCCGGTCCGGGCTCCGCGCCCGCGCTGCGAGGCCCCACGCGCAGCGCGCCTCCGTCATCGATGGCCGCGATGCTCCCGCCTCCGGCGCTCACCGTCTCGATGAGAATCGCGGGAAGGGCGATGGGAATGCCCGCGACCGACTCGGCGCCTTCGGTCAGCGCGACGCCCCCGGTGATGAGACTCGCGTCGGCGCTCGTGCCACCCATGTCGAGCGTCAGCAGATCGCGAGCGCCAACCGCTGCGCCCACCAACTGCGCTCCAACCACGCCGCCGGCCGGCCCGGACAAGGCCAGGCTCGCGGCTCGCTGCACCGCGTGCTGCGGTTCGAGCGTACCGCCGCTCGACGTCATGATGCGAAGCGACCGCACCCCTCGTGCTCGCGCCGTCGCCGCCGTTCGGGCCACGTACGCGCCAACCCTGGGCCTCAGATACGCCTCGGCGGTGGTCGTGCTGGTGCGCTCGTACTCGCGGAACACCGGGAGTACCTCGTGGCTGGCAGCCACGGGCAGATCCGGCAGCGCCGCGCGAATCGCGCCCGCGAGCTGCTGTTCGTGCTTGGGATGCCGAAAGGCGAACAGCAGCGAGATCGCGACAGACTCCGGAGCGATCGTGCGGACTTGTGCCGTCACGCCGGCAATCTCGTCTGCCGCGAGGGCCTCGATCACACCCTGCGGGCCCATGCGCTCGCGCACGCCGATCACGTCGCTGCGTGAGACCAATGGAGGCGGATGATCGCGCGCGAGATCGTAGAGCGCCGCCCGGTCCTGACGCCGCAGCCACAACAGATCCTCGTAGCCGGCCGTCGTGATCAACACCACGCGGGCGCCCCGCCGCTCGAGCAGCGCATTCGTCGCGACGGTCGTCCCGTGCACCAGAACATCAATGGGGACGGGCGACGCATCGAGCGCTCGGAACAAACCGATACTGGGATCGCTGGGAGTGCTGGCGACCTTGCGAATCGCGAGCGAGCCGTCGGGGCCCACGGCGACGAGATCGGTGAACGTGCCGCCGACGTCCACGCCGACGCGGGTCATGGACGGAAACGTCGCTTCACGAGAAACGTCGCGCCGCCGAGCGTCAGGAGCACGACCAGGATCCCGACCCAGTCGCCCAGCCGCACGTACAGGGGCACGACGTCACTCGTCACGAGCGTCCCGGTGACGACCGTGTCGGCGTCCAGTTCGGTTTGGTTGTAGGTCCGCCCCAACGGGTCCACGAACTCCGAGATCCCCGAGTTGGCCGCGCGCGCGACACCCATGCGTGTCTCGATCGCGCGCAGCACCAGGTGCGAGGCGTGTTGCGTTGGTGCCGTGGTGTGGCCGAACCACGCGTCATTGGTGATGTTGACCACGAAGTCCGCACCCTGGGCGCGATAGTGTCGCGGCAGATCTTCGAACGCCGACTCGTAGCAGACAATCACGCCGAAACGTCCCAGCGCCGTCGGATAGAGCGGTGTGATGCGGCCGGGTGTGAACCCGCCCGACCAGCGCGCGAGTCCGGGAATCGCGCGGAAGACCTTCACGGGCACGAACGGCACCCGCTCGGTGACCGGTACGAGATAGTGCTTCGCGTAAACCGGTTGACTCCGCCACTCGCCCGTCGAGTCGATCAGCAACGCCGCGTTGTAGTACGGATCGAGGAGGCTGCGCCAATCCGGTTCGGCCCACAGCACACCGGTGAAAATCGGGACGCGCGATTCCCGCGCCAGCGTGGTGATCGCCGACACCCATCCGGGCCGGCGCCAGAGAAAGTCGGGGATGGCCGCTTCGGGCCAGATGATCAACTGAGGACGAGGCGGCTGCTGGAGCAGCTCGCGCGAACGGCTGACCAGCTTGCCCACCACGCTGTCCGCGCGCGTGCGGTCAAACTTCTCGTCGAACCCCTCGCTCGGCTGCACCATCCCGATGACGCCCACTTCTCGGATCGGCAACGTCTTCATCCGCCACAGACCGTAGCCGAGAGCGAGCACAAGCGTCGCGGCAACCGGCGCCAGCCGACGCACGACGTACGACGCACGACGCACGTCCATCGCCGCTTCAACAATCACCACGTTGCACCACGCCAGCCACAGCGTCACGCCGCGGGCGCCGGCGAGATCCGCCCACTGCACCAACACGCGCGCGTCGGCGAGCGAGGTGCCCAGCCCGAGCCAGGGGAATCGAACGTCGCCGAGATGGCCGATGAGCCATTCGAGCGTCGTCCACGCAACCGGGAGCACCACCCACAGCGGCAGCGACGGCAGCGTCAGCCGCAGCCGAACCACGAACCAGAACATGACGCCGGTGAGCAGGCCAAGGATGGCGATCGTCGCGAGGTAACCGAGTGCCGAGAACGGCGTGAAATGCCACAGCGCCACGATCATCCAGTACAGCACCAACGCGTTCGTGATCAGGCCGTACCACCAGCCCCAGCGGAATGCGCTCCGGGGACTGGACTCGACCACCGCCTGCCGGATCAGCAGCACGGCGGGTGTGATGGCCAGGAAACTGAGAAACGGGAGAGGAAACGGCGGGTAGCTGGCAGTGAGCGCGATCGCTCCCGACACGACGAGCAGAAGCAGCCGGCCCCGCGTCACAACAATACGTCGCGCCCTTCGTCCGCCGAGCGATAGATCGCGTCCACCACGCGTTGCAGCGCGAGTTGATCCCGCGGAGGGGGCGCGTTCACATCGCCCTTGATCACCGCGAGGAAATACATCCATTCGGCGCGATACGACTGAATGAACTGCGTCTCGCGTCCCGTCGCGCCCGTCGGGGTGACGTCGACGGCTGCCCCGTGCTGTTCCTTGAAGATGCGCAGCGGCTGAATCATGGCGGACCCCTTGGCCCCCACGACGTCGAACCAGAACCGCTCGCCTTCGCCCAGGTGGCGCCAGCTGACGTCGACCGTGATCGACACGCCGTTCTCACACACGATCAGCGCCGAGCCCATGTCTTCGACGCCGTCCTTCCCGCTCCGGGTCAAGTGCGCGGAGATGCGCTTGGGCGTGGGCCAGCCGGCGAGCCACAGGCCCAGATCGATCAGCGGCAGGCCCAGGTCGAGCATCGAGCCGCCGCCCGCCTGTTCCCGGCGCAGCCGCCACCCGAGCATCTGCCGGCTGGGCTGGAAGGTGTACCAGCCCCCGCGCACCGCCTGCAGCGCACCGAGATCGCCACCGGCCAGGAATCCCCGCACGGCCTGCACGTCCGAACGGAAGCGATGGTTCATCCCCACCATCACGCGTTTGCCGTGCTTGTCGCTGGCGGCGAGCACGCGCTCGACGCCGGCCAGGTTCATCGCGAGCGGACGCTCGCACAAGACATGCGCTCCCGCTGCCAGCGCCGAGGTGACGTGGATTTCGTGCAAATGGTTGGGGGTGCAAATGACGACGACGTCCACCCGCGCGTAGCGCAGCACTTCCTCGATGTCGTCGTAGGTGTCCTTCACGTCGAAGCGGGCGGCCAGCGCCTGCGCCTTGCCGCTGTCGTTGTCGCAGATCGCGGCGACCTCGACCCCCGGCAAGCGGCGCAGGACGGGCAGATGCGCGACCTGTGAAATCGCGCCTGCACCGATGACGCCGACGCGGATCGGATCGTTCACGGCTTGCTCGCTGCCCCCTGCTGCCGGCCCGCTTTCAAGCGATACATGATGCCGGTGCGCACACTCGCCGTCGTGAGGCCGCTCGAGAGGACTCCCCGTCCGTCGAGCGTGAATCGCCAGGCCGGCGAGAGATTGAACTCGAACCCGATCGTGCCGTTCAATCCCGCGGTGACGACATCGAGCGCGTCCTCGACGAAGGTCCCGTTGATGAGGTCCCCGCTCCCATTCCGCACATGTATGCTCACCCCGGTGCCGACATACGCTGTGATCCCGCGCCCTTGCGGAAACATGAGCTGAAAATCGACATCACCGACGATGTCGCCGAGCCGGACGAGCCCGACGGCGATGCTATCGGGCGTGCCGGGATTTACGAAGCTGTCGAGCCGGGCCTCGAATCGACTGAGCGCTTCCTGATCGAAGTCCGAGCGAAAGTACGACAGTCCGAGCAGCAGACGCACTTTGGGGGCGATGCGCCCGAAGTCCAGACGCAGTCCACCGACGGTCGTGCCCATCAGCTGCGAGGCACCCAGCACTCCGACATCCAGCTGAATGCCGGAGAGGCGCAGGTTGTCGTAGGAGAACTCGTTGAGCACGCCTTGGGCGGCCAGACGGTCGGACAGCCCGACGGCCAGCAGAACCATCACCGCCATGGCCGTCAGGCCGACCGGCCGTCCGGCCGTCCTAGTAGATCTTTTCAATCTTCGTCCCCGGGAAGTACGTACTCAAAATCTTTCGATAATCATGCCCCGCGCGGGCCCGCCCGATCGCCCCCCACTGGCACATCCCGACCCCATGTCCCGAACCGCCGCCCAC
>Ga0137437_1000015_pt1 | contig 51165 bp, 76 predicted proteins | sample EasRivERMGT138_2_FD_102332 | JGI IMG/M metagenome (GOLD analysis project Ga0137437, IMG submission 102332) | Soil microbial communities from meander-bound floodplain in the East River, Colorado, USA - East River MetaG ERMGT138_2 | ecosystem: Environmental > Terrestrial > Soil > Floodplain ...
AAAGGAGGCAAGCTCCAGCGCACGAGTGATACGCTTTTCGGGAAGCAGGGCAAGACTGCCAAGCATCGAGCCGTCGAGGAGCACGCACGGCAGGTCTTGAAGAAGCAGCGTGCCGGTTACGTCGAGGCCGAAGCCAAAGCCAAGTCCGTCCGGCTGGAGGAATTGAAAGTCGATATTGATTTCAACCGGCTCCCTCGGACCTTCGCACCGGCCAAGCCGATCCGTGAAATTGATTTGGTCGAGGCTCGTCGGCTGGACAAAGACCGGAAGCTCTACATCCAACGCAAGCGGGATGGCATGCGGCACTACATCGTCTGCGGCCTCGATGGAAAAATCCGGGTCTTCTCCCGAGGCATGGATGATCTTACCGAGCATTTCGCACGATACATCCAGGAACTCACGCTCCCTCCGGGGACGATTCTCGATGCGGAATTTGTGGTCACCACTCCCGAGGGAGCCGATGACTTCACGGCCGTGTCGGAGATCTGTCGATCGAAGGAGGGGCGTGCCCGTCAGACGATGGTGGCGTACGAGCGGAACGGGAGTGAGATGCGATTCTTCGTATTCGATCTGCTCTTTTACGATCGGTTGCCCACGTGGCAGCTGCCGTACGAGAAGCGGTACACCGGCCTCGTGGAAGTTCTCGACAAGGCTCACGGGAAAGGACGCACGCATTTCTATCACGTGGTCCCCATGCCACTCTTGATCAATGGTCTGGTCCGGAGTATGGAGCAGCTAAAGAAGCGTGTGTGGGAAGGCCTCGTGCTCTGGCGCAAGGATCAGGCGACGCAGGTGCGAATGAATCGGGCACCGGCTCGGGTCAACTGCTACAAACTCAAGTTCATGCAGGAGGAAGATTTCATCGCGACCGGATACGATCTCGGGAAGGGAAAGAATGCCAAGGTGGTTGGAGCCTTGAACCTGATGGTCTACAAGAAGACCGACAAGGGAACCACAGTCAAGATGCTCCTCGGAAACGTGGGCACCGGCCTCGACGACAAGACCCGGTCTGAGGCCTTGCGATGGACCTACCCGTGCGTGGTGCAGGTACGGTACGAGAAGATGTCGGATACCGGTTTGCGGTTCCCGGCCTTTCTCAGAAAGCGAGACGACAAGCAGCCGAAGGAATGCACCCTCTAGGTACCGGGTCGAAACGAAAGCAGCAGCAGAAGGAGGAGGAATGAATCTCAAGGAGTGGGCACGAAAGCTCTACAAGGCCGCACGAGCCTTGGAAGATGTCATTGGTGAGGATCTCTTTCCAGATTCGAACCGACAGGAGACGCATGGCAAGGTCGCCATTCAGATCCATGACACCATGGTCCAGCAGATGAAGGGAAAGAAGCACGCCAGCAATGGCCGCAATCGGCCGGGAGGCTTCACCGACCGAGAGCGTCAAGTCATGCGCGTACTTCGATCCCGTGGACCCATGCTCGGGAGAGACGTGATCGCAGCGATTGGTATCCCGAACGGGAAGGGTACGCACATCTACAAAATCCTCAGCCGGTTGGAAGATCGAAAGCTGGTCCGACAGCTGAAGAATCGTCAATTCAAATCCACCGGAAAGGAGGAGTAGATAAGTGGCGGATAAGATTCGGCGTCAGAAGCCGTTGCGTGGGGAGCGGAGAGAGCGTCTCACGCCGTATGTCATCAAGGAGATTGAGCATGCGGTGCAGAGGGAAGCTGACCGCCACGGAGTAACACCGTCGTTCGTAGTGTGCGTGCGGCTCGCAGCGTCGTACGGAATCAAACGGCAAGAGCAGTACTAACCTCGGAACAAAGGAGTAGTCACATGGCCAAGAAGAGCATCGGCAAGAACATCGAGTACGAGATCAGCGGAAGCAAACTCACGCTCACGGTGGATCTCTCCAAGGACTTCGGTCCGTCGGCGTCAGGCAAGACGATCATCATTGCCAGCAGCCAAGGGAACAAGGAGGTGGGCGACGTGCGGGTCGGTCTCAACATCTACAAGTACGCCGACGCGAAACCCGCGAAAGCCAAGAAGTAGGATCGCATGAAGCTCTCGGAGACTTGGTTGCGCCAGCTGGCCGGTCTCCGGGAGCCTTTACCCGGTGACCCTAGCTGGAAGCACACGGCCATTCATGTTCAAAGAGGAAGGAGGTGGAAGCGTATGGATTGTGACACGTGCGGCCGCACAACGATCATCGAAGAAAAACAGCCGGACGGAACGGTGCATTGCCCCGAATGCATTTCGCATTTGAAAGGTCAGCACCCACCGCGATGTGCGGCCTGCCGGATTGAAGCTCTTCCTGGATTCAACCTCGGGAAAGTGTCACGGCTCTCGGACGATGAGATGCTTATGGCCTTGTGGTTCTTTGAGAAAGGTGACATCTGCTGGCGAAGTCTCGATGGACGGCAACTCGTGGTGATCCCCGGCTCAGGGAGAGAGGCCTACGGCCTCCTTGTCGATGAAAACGGTTGGTGCAAACGTCGGCAATAAATCCGCCACGCTTAACTCGCTGTCTCTGCTGGAGATAAAAACTTTCCCGTTGGAGCCGCAGTTGACGCATAATTCCGGCTCCGTTCGACAGCAGCAGACGACGCAGATGCAGCAGGTTGGAGAAAGGTTCAATGAAGTTTCGACTTCAGCACTCGGGACGTGCGGAGCCACGGTCCACGATTACGTTTTCCCGAAGGAGGAGCATCCCACTCAAACGCGCATTGTACATGCGACCGATTCGACCGGTCGTGGTCGGCGGTGTCAAGCTCTATCAGGGTACGCCCATTGGCAAGTCTCTGATCTTGATGCTCAAATGCGGTCACGTCGAAATCGTTCCTCAGCATCCAAAGGTGCTACGCAAGCTCGTCCGATGTCCCATGTGCATCCGGCTCTGGACCGAACGGGAAGAGGAGCGTCGAGCGTCCGAAAAGAAAGATCGTGCCCGGAACAAGAAAGTAACTCAACAACGACAGCAGATCGAGGAGATGACTGACATGGCCAAGAAGACGAAGAAGCAGGCGACGAAGTCCGAGGACCGGCGTGGTCGGAAGCTGATCGAGTACGTGAAGGCTCCGAAGGCCGATCTGGAAAAGAAACACGTCCTGCGGATCGTGCACGATGCGGCGAAGAAGGTGAAGAGCGGGACGGTCGCCGATATCACCGAAATGGCGGTCAAGCTCGGGTTGGCCAAGGCCACCGGACAGGATCCGCTCCAGCAGACCGGTGTCATGCTCAACCGGCTGGCCGCGATGGGGTCCGTCAAGAAGATCGGGTCCTCGACCGCGAAGCCGAAGGCCGGGAAGAAGAGCGGAAAGAAATTCGTCCTCAAGACGAAGAAGTAGCACCCTCGTCGGAGTCTGGGATCATCCATGGCTACCCGCAAGAAGCCGCGTGTAACGCGAGAGCCGCACACCGGAGGCTTTCCACTCTCGTGGTTCATGGATGATCCCCTCGGCTCTTGTCTCACCTAAGCACTCACCTTCACCCGCAGCAACAGCCAAAGTTTTAGCGTGGCCGCATCGCACGATCTGTCGATGGCCCGAGGAAAAGTCACATGACAAACACTGACCGCATGGTCGGGACGGTGTCGGGGATCAAGAGAGAACGCGGGTTCTTCTTTATCTGCGGACCGGACAACCGGGACTACTTCGCACTAGCGACGGATCTCCCGAATCACCAGTCGCTGAACTCGTTGACCCACCGTGTCACCTGTATCGAGTTCACGCCGGAGGAGCGGCCGAAAGGTCCAGCCGCGATCAACCTCCGGGTGCTCACTCCCAAGGAGGCCGATGAGCTAATCGGAACGCTCAAGGCGCAACAACGGCAGTCGGAAACTACAGAAGAAGAAGAAGCGGCCATGCTCCAGAAGGCGACAGAGCAGCAGACAAAGGACATTGAAGAAAGGTTCCGAAAATGAGATTCGTGTTTCTTCTTGGCATCACCCTCATTCATTATTCCGAATGTGATGCCCCAGATGCTCAAATGAAACAGCGTCAAGCGATCGTTGATCTCTGCGAAGCTCGTGGCGGCGTTCCGATCGTCAACGATCTTGGTGACAACATTCTCCGGTGCGATTTTCCCCTGCACCAAGCGGAGGTAGAAAAGCGATGAGGATTATACTCGCTCTTGTTCTCCTGCTTACGGCTCTCCCGGCTGCGGCTCAGAGCCGCATGTTCACGGACGCCGATCTCCGCAAGCCGATGACGTGGTCGGCTCCTCCTCCTTCAGCTGAAACCCTGCAAGGCCTCAAGGACCGAGCCTACGTGGCTTCCCGGCCACGCTCTCCCGGTCCGCTGGTCGCCAGTACCAGCAGCCGTGGGCCGAGCCTCGGACCATGGGAATGGCCGGAGCCAAGGCCGGACCGGAGGTTGGACGGCTCCCTGCTCACCGACGCTCCGTGGACCATGTTTTCGGTACCCTACTGGCCGTGGCCATCGTATCCCGTCAATCGTTCCTTCCCCACCAGACCGAAGCCTTAGCCTACGCCCATCGGCGTAAGGCGATCGGCCTCTTTCTCGAAATGCGTCTCGGAAAAACTCCGGTGACTATACGCTGGATGCGCCAGCAGAAGAGGCCGAAGAAAGTGCTACTCATCGCTCCGCTAGACGTGCTCCCCGGCATGCAATGGGAAGCCGAGATCAAGCGGGAAGGGGAGTGGCCCGTCTACATGTGGCCGAGTGAGAAGCCGGGGATCTGGTTGCCAGCTGCGGAGCACAACACGGCCGGATGGTACGGTGTCAACTACGAGGCCGTGCGCAGCCGTCCGGAGATCCTCGACTTCTCATGGGACTGTATCGTGCTTGACGAGAGCACCAAGATCCGAAATCCGAAAGCTCAGATTACGAAACTTCTCCTCAACAACACGAGTCACATTCGCTATCGTGCGATTCTTTCCGGGTTGCCCAACCCAGAGTCCCCGTTAGATCTCTTCTGCCAGATGAAATTCCTCCACGGCTCCTTCCTTGGATACGATAATTTTTGGGCGTTCCGACAAGCCAAGTTTACGCAGGTCGGCTACCGCTGGATTCCAAGGAGGGGTGTCATCAACGAGATCAAGGAGGAGATCCATCGCTCCTGCTTCATCCGCTCCCAGAAGCAGGTCGGCATGAAAAACCGGATGGTATTCGAACGCCGCTACTGCTTCATGGAGCCAGCACAGAAGCGATTGCAGAAGGAGATCGAGACAGACTTTACCGCTGGAGAGTCCAGCACGAAATGGGCACCGGTTCAGCATCTCTGGCTCTCTCGCTTGGCCGGAGGATTCAGCCCTACGAAGATGCTCATCTCCGATTCGAAACTCCGGCTACTCAAGCGAGTGATCACCGAAGAATTTCCGAAACGTAGAATGGTGATTTGGTTTCGATTCAACAATGAGATCTCGGTGGCTCGAGACCTGCTCCGTGATGCCGGGGTGAAGCTGGCCGTGATCCGAGGGAAAACACCGAAGTGGAAGCGTCCCAAGATCCAGAAGGACTTTCATCGAGGGAAGTATCGTATCCTACTCATGCAAGAGAAGGTTGGTCAGTTTGGTCTTAACCTCTCGTGTGCCAGCATTGCGGTCTACTTCTCGAATGTCTGGGATCAGGAAGTTCGAGCACAGAGCCAGCAGCGCATCGCGCACATGATGAAGAAGGTGCCACTTTTATTTCTAGATTTGGTCACGCAAGGTTCGATTGATGAAGCCGTGCTCGATGCCTTGCAGGATAAGAAGCGGGAGAGCCGTCGGTTCCTCCGAGCCGTGATGAGCACGTGGATCGAGCAACTGAGGAAGGCCGCATGAGAGAAATCTACATCTGCCGGAATTGTGCGTCGCCACATGTGGAGCGGGAATCGGCACCGCAGAATTGCGACATATGCTTCTCCTGCTCATGGCTGATTATCAGTGAAAATATTTGGGATCTCATGCGGCTCTTTCCCTCAGAACGAGAGGCCGCGCATCAAGCTCGGATGTTCACCGTGCGTTGGCAAAAGGTCGGTGCACCCTTGGCGTCCCTCCATGCCCGTCGTCCGCAAACATTCGCGTGAGCTTCCACGGCCACGCATCCCGCTTCCACACCATCCCTGTCCCTGCACATCCAAACATGAGTTCTGGTGTCGCAACCGAACCGCGTTCAAGGACATGGTATGCTTGGACTGTTTCATCACCTGTAAAGGAGAGAGCCACACGCCACGGTATGCCCGCATCCGCAAAAGAAGGAGCCTCACATGGAAGAGAGTATGACGTTCGACAGATTACGACGAACCAACGCGGAGCGATGCGAACAATTCCATCCACTTGATTCATGGCTTCCCTCGCAGTGGTCCAATGCCATGGCCGGGGAATGTGGTGAGACCTGCAATCTCACCAAGAAGATGGACCGGGTCTGGCCATCGAATCAATTCAAAGTGGCCATGAACAAAACTGAAGATCAACGTATGGAAGATCTCATCGCCCACTGCGGCCGGGAGATCGGTGACGTAATTCTCTACGCGGATCTTCTGTGCTCCCGGCTCGGCCTCAAGCTCGAAGACTGCGTACGAGAGAGCTTCAACCAGAAGTCCGATGAACTCAGCATCGATGTTCACTTGTGAGAACCTTACTCTCGTTGGATCCCGGTCTGACCGGTACCGGATGGGCTCTCTGGTACGATGCGAAAGAGCCAGAGCAGATCGGCGTGCTCAAGGCCACCGGAAAAGAGGAGTGGTGGGAGCGTGCGCAGATCATCGCCGATCAGGTTGTGGCTCTCTGCGATGTGCGCACTCGCGTGGTTTCTGAGTTCACCGAGTACCACGCAGCTGCCACATCGAACATGGGATGGCGTACGGGTGATCTTCAACGACTGACCTTTCTCTGCGGAGCGATCGCCGGACGGGTCTACCCTAAACCGTTCACCCCGGTAACCACCTCTGGATGGAAAGGCCAGCTACCCAAGGACGTGGCCGCTCGGAGAGTGGAAACGATCCTTGGCTCCAAAGCGTGCCGGCGTCTTGGCCTTCCTGAAATCAAGCGGCACTCTGACACCCACGCATGGGACGCTGTCGGTATCGGTCTGTGGGCACTCGGGAGGTTTGAGTAATGGCAAAGATCATTCCACTTCTACCAGTGGACGTGAAGCGATACGACCCCACTGTGGATGGCGTCACCTTCTCGCTGCTTCAGAAGTTCAAGAATTGCCGGGAGGCCGCACGGCTCTACCTGAAAGGGTGGAAGAGTAAGAATACCGGCATGGGTCGCGTGTTCGGGACCATCACGCATTCTCTGATCCAGAAAGTGTACGAAGATATCCGAGCCGGGAAGCTGACGTCGGCTCCCTCGGAAGCGTACTGCAAGAAGCACATTGCCAGGATCGACGCTCAGTGGCGAGCCGACAACCCCAAGGCTGATGCGACGAGTCTCGAGCGATTAGAAGTCACGTGCATCTTGGCCGAGGCCGTGCTACCGGCCTACTTCAAATACTGGGAAAAAGATTACCGGGTAAAGTGGGAGAAGCCGGAAACGGTCTTTAAGCATAAGTTCGTCGTCGAGCACCGCCACAGCAAAGAGCGAATGAAGACCTTCCTCCGTGGCAAGATGGATGCCAGCTTTTTCAACGAAGGGAAGTCCCGTCCGTGGCTGCTCGAAACCAAGACGAAGAGCCGTATCGGGGAGGAGGGTGAGAGCAACCTGACGGATATCTTGCCACACGAAATGCAGGTGGGGATCTATCTGATGATCCTGTCCATCTTGCACGGAGGTAAGACACCGGGAGGCCTGCTCTACAACATCGTGCGACGACCCACGTCCAAGCCAAAGAAGAATGAGAGCTTCAAAACGTTCGCCCACCGCATCGCTGCCGATGTGCGGAAGCGACCGGACTACTATTTCCTCCGGCTTCGCATGACGGTGGACAAGGAAGATCTCTATCGGCGGAAGCAGGAACTAGAGGACGTCGTATCCGACTTCCTCATGTGGTGGAAGGGCGATGTCGGCCATTACAAAAATTCCGACTACTGCGAAAACAAATACGGAGCCTGCGAGTATCTCCCGATCTGTGGACGAGGAGATCGCAGCAAGCATTACCGCACCCCGCAAATCTTTTCTGAATTGGAGGAGCAGTGAATCTCATTGAAGGTATTCAGCAAGAGTGCAACCGGGTACGAGAAGCTATCCCGCACTACGAGGAGTTAGGAGCCGTGGGCGTGTTTGGAGCCACCATGCTCAAGGCTGCGGTGAAAGAGGGTGAAGATGCGATCGCGTCAGGCGACGTACCTCGCATGCTGCACGCCTTCAGAGAATTACAGGAGTGCAAGGAATGAGATTGCATTTCGCGCACGTGGTCTGCCTCGGAGGAGGCATGGTTGGTCAACTCCTCCAGTTGTCCGTTCCCTCCGTCCGGCTGCTGGACTCGAGACGTCAAGCACCAAAGGATCACCTTGATACCAGAGTGGGTCCGCAGTATTTATGGGAACCGATTCCGGATTGTCCGTCGGAACGGTTCTGGGTTCGTACGCTCGTGGACAGCTGCCCACCCACACGGGCGTCCATCCTCGCGTACAAGAAGAAGATCGGGAAGGAGCAGGATGGCGGCGACTGGGGTTTGCAGTTTCAACCCAAGATGGTTGGATGGCGGAGCGAACTTCCGGTGCCTCGGGTCGAGTACAATCGCCAAGTGACGAAAATCCTGGTGACCGAACGCTCGCTGCTCTTTCGGGACGGCTCCCGCATTGATTACGACCTGCTGCTGAGCACCATTCCACTTCCAGCTTTCATCGCATTGTGCGATGTCCCACCGCTGGTGCACACTCCCTTCCGATCTGATCCAATCCATATGCTCTCGGAGAAGGATAACGTCCCAGTGAGGGGCATGATCTTCAACTACATCTCTCGGCCGGAGGTGCCGTTCTATCGGGAGACCTACGTCGAGGACCGAATCTATTACGAGAGCCTGACCGAAATCACGGCTACGAAGTTCAAGCATTCGGACCCGGTGATTCTGAATCCTGGTAAAATCCATCCGCATGCGGAGAGCGAACGGATCGTGAAAGGTCTCCAACATTTTGGCATCCATTGTTTCGGCCGATACGGCACGTGGAGGCCGGACGAACTGGCACATCAGACGTGGCAACAAATTGCCGCGTGGCGAATGGAGGTGGACACATGAGAGTCGTGCTCTACGCATTCATTGGCGTGGTCCTCGGCCTGCTGGCGTTCTTGTTGCTCGTCTGGTTGATGGAACACGTGCCCGGCTTCTATCAACTCTGGACAGGACAGGGTTAGTCATGAATCTCATGAAGCTCTTCGAGGATCAACGACTTTTCAATCGGCAGATCTGGACACCGGACCAAGATCGAAATCGATTTCTCGATCGCTTGCGCCATCTCGCTCTTGGGATGTTTGAAGAGACAGGAGAACTTCTCGGGACCTACGAATGGAAATCTCATCGGCAGAAACCCGGTCAGCTGCCGAACGTATCCCATTCCCACGAAGAACTCGTGGACATGTTTAAGTACTGGCTCTCACTGGCGGACCTTGCGGACTTTCCGATGGAGCAGCTGGAAGAAATGTACTACGCCAAGAGCCGAGTGGTTCAGTACCGCTACCAAGAAGAATGGATGGCCAACCTGGATGGACCCTGCGTGGTCGTGGACATTGACAACGTGCTAGCTGATTACATCACGGGCATCTGCCGATTCGCCAAGGAGTGGGGACCGCACATCCTCAAGCTCACACCCTCGGAGACGCTTTCCTTCGTGCATCGCCTCGATGACCTTTGTAAGAAACGTGTGTGGGTCGGAGCCGAGAGCGTAGGCATTGAACCAAGCAAGTGGAACCTACTCAAACACGAATTTCGGGTAGGCGGGTATCACCGACGCCTCCCCGTGTTTGATGACGCGAAATTTTTTCTGGATTGGTGCCGCGCCCATCGGTGGAAGATTTTGCTGATCACGGCTCGGCCGGTGGACCGCTACCCCAACATCTTTACGGATACGCTGGCGTGGCTGGATGCCGAGCAGTTAGCGTTTGACTTCCTCTGGTGGGCGTCCAACAAGGCTGACCGGCTGGAGGAGATCACAAATGCCAAGGCGAAATTAAACGTGGTCTTTGCCGTTGATGATGATCTGACCTTCGTAAAACAATTCGCCAGTCGAGGCATTCGAACTTTTTGGTTGGACCGATTGGGAACCCATCCACCGTATCTTTCAAAAAATGTTACGGTGATGCACTCACTCTTTACTCTCGTACGGTACATGACCGCCGAGATCATGGACGGTAAAGCGACAACGATCCCTCGGTAAACAGAAGGAGCAGCAGATGGCAGACTTTGCAGACGCCAAGCACCGACCGCACGCTATCCACACCGGAGAGGAGCCACGGAACAAGATCACGTACGGACCTGAATCGCTCTCGGTGAGCTTAGACCGATGGGGTCCTACAGAGAACTTGTTCACCAGTCTGTACGACTCCCTGCAAGCGAATTGGGGAGAGACGCCGAGTCGGGTCATCCACCGAGACTCGTGCGATGGCACCTGCCAGAGCATGCGAGAGCATAATCTAGGGTGGTGTCGATTGAAGGGCGACGAACGGACCTACGTGCTTTCCGCGTTCGAGGGAAAGACGCTCCCGCAAGCTCTGGAAGGGATCACGTTCGACTTCTGCATTGACGGCGTGAGCCGAGCCTTCACGCACCAGAACGTGCGGACGCGGATCGGTGCCGGCTTCATGCAGCACGGAGGCCGTGACAACGATTGGCGTCACCGAGGATGGACGATGCCAGAGACCATGCGACGGATGTGCGTGGCTTACGAGGAAGGCTACGGTCAGGAAGGGATTCGATCGGAACCCGGCCTCAAGCACTGCATCTCGAACTGGCAAGCGGTCACGACGTACATGGCCGAAGAGCGAAGTGAGATTGAAGCTACCTCGTCGGACCTTAAAGGCTTCGGTATCCGAGAAGCGATCGAAGACCATATCATGAACGGCCGTCGGCTCTATGCGGCTCTCGTGGATGCCGGTATCCCGTGGCAGGACGCACGGCGGGTTCTGTTCATGGGCATGCAGACCTACATCCACGATCAGTACAACTTTCTGGCGTTGAAAGGGGTGCTCGAACGTCGGCTCGAACACGTGATGGACTGGGAATTTAATTGCGTGGCACAACTCATGCTCCGGGAAGTGAAGATAAAATGCCCACTGCCGATCTCGCAATTTCTCGGCAGCATGAGCGACAAAGCGAAGCAGGCCAAGTTCGCCGGTCTCGAGTCGTGGCCTCCAGATGGAAAGTATCCCAACCCGTTCGAGCGGTGCAAGACCTGTGGTCACAACGAAGGCAATCATATCGGTGACTTTTGCGAAGTCTGCCAGCGAGATCGTGACGAGGCCGCAGTCAAGACCATACACGTCGGAAAGATCACCAGCAAGGCCTACCACAAATACGTTGGTGTGGACTCCCTACCACGGCAGCACCGGCCGGAGCAGATGCCGTTCTTCGTGCTCCATCCCGACAGCATGGCCGGTGGACCTATCGTTTGGATTCCTACCAATGGCACATATCCTCACGATCTCGCCCCGATCCGTTAGGCATCTCCACCGTGCACTCAAGAGGATTCGCATGAGTCTAAATGCAGCTGCGTACCAAGCCATGAAGGAGTACAACATGCCGAAGAGACCGAGGCCGAAGAAGCAGACCGGAAAACATTTACGGAAGACCGCGAAAAAGGTAGCGCGGATCCAGAAGGACATCGATCGTCGGAACGCCAAGATCGAAAAGCTCACTACGAAGATCACTCGGGAGATCACTCGGGATTCAGCACGGATCGCTGACCTGCTCAAGCAGTAAAGGAGCGCCATGGCCGTCGTGAAGCGGGAGCCAGGATCGAAAAAGAAAAAGAGGAAACGTGATCGAGAAGAGGAGGAGTCCCCCAAGGAAACATTCAAACTTTCGGAGGAGATCACCGAGCCGAGTGACCGGTTAGAGGATTACATTATCTTGCTGACCGGAGAAAAGAAGATCGGCAAGACCACGTTGGCCTCGCAGTTCGATGCGGAGCGGTCGTACTTTCTCGCCACCGAGGTGGGCTATCGGGGTGTCCGTATTCGGAAATCGGATATCACGAATTGGCGCACGGCCAAGGCTGCGACGAAAGCGTTGGAGAAAGCCGGGACCAAGTACGGTCCGATTGTCGTGGACACCGTCGATAAGCTCTTTGACCAGTGTGAGGAATACGTCTGCGATAAACTTGGGATCAACCATCTCTCTGAGGAAGAGTGGGGCAAGGGATACGCAGAATGCCGGAGAGAGTTCGATCGGTTGATCACGCGGCTCTCCCGCATTGGCGTGGGGCTGATTCTGATCTCCCACACGGAAGAGAAAGATATCAAACATCGCGATGGCGGCACCTACCATCGCGTGGTGCCCACCATGTCCAACCAAGCACGGAAGGTGATCGAACCGCTCGTGGATATCTGGACCTACTTCAGCTACGATGATTCTCGTCGCGTCCTGGTGATCCAAGGCGATGAGCATGTCTCGGCCGGACACCGGCTCGTGGATCGATTCCGAACTCCAGAAGGCAAACCCATTCGGCAGATTGACATGGGTCACTCGGCCAAGCGTGGGTTCAAAAACCTCATGGCTGCGTTCAACAACGAGTACCGGCCACCAGAGGATCGAGAGGAGGAGCGTCCGAAGAAGCTTACGTTCAAGAAGAAGTAAACCGTCTCATCACAGAGGAGTGTCCACGTGGCAAAGAAGGAAGCGAATCTCGACGCTCGGCTCAAGCGAGCCATGAAGAAGTGGGACGATGCCAAGGAAGGCATCAAGGCCGGAGGCTTCGACGAATTCGACGACGGCCGCTACAAGGCCAAGATGGTGAAGGCCGAGATCGGTGTCTCTGCCAACGACCGGTTGCAGGTACTCATGCACTGGAAGTTCCTGAGTGGGGAGTACAAGGGCAAGGAGAAGATCGCGTTTCAAGGAATCGAGACCGAGGAGAGTCTCAAGTACTTCGGTATCGATCTCGAAAAGCTCGGGTACGAAACCGACTCCATCGAAGGTCCCGATGATCTCAAGGGCATCATCAAGGAACTCAACAAGGAGAAGCCGGAAGCACGCATCTCCCTCAAGACCAAGGGTGAGTTCCAGAACGTCAACATCGTGAAGGTCAAGGGATCCGATGATGACGAAGAGGCCGAGGACGAAGACGAGGATTCGGATGACAGTGAAGATGAAGACGAGGACGAAGAGAAGTCCTCGAAGAAAAAGAAGAGCAAGAAGAAGAAGAGCGACGACGATGACGACGACGAGTCCGAGGATGAGGACGAAGACGAGGAAGAAGATTCGTCCAAGAAAAAAAAGAAGAAGAAGTCCAAGGACGAGGACGAAGACGAGGACGAAGACGAGTCCGACGACGATGACGAGGATGACAAGAAGAAGAAAAAGAAGAAGAAGAAGTCGGACGACGAGGATGAAGACGAAGACTCGGACGATGAAGACGATGAGAGCGAAGCCGAGTCCGTCGAGATCGCCGTCGGAGCCGAAGTCACGTACGACTACAAGGGCAAGAAGGTGAAGGGCACCGTGCTCGACGTCTTCACGAAGTCCAACGAACTCAAGGTGCAGACCGGCGACCACAAGCGTCGCATCAGCATCGAGGACGTGAAGGACGTCGAGGTGCCGGACGAGCCGAAGAGCAAGAAGAAGAAGAAGAAGTAAGGAACCGCTGAACCCCGGTCCAGAGAGTGGTGAGTTCATAAGTGCTTAGAGTCCTCGCAATGTGCGGGGAGATAGAGCCAGAACGAGATCGCCAGCCGAAAGGCTAACGGCTTCCACGTTGGGCCGGGTTTCTTTTCAAGCAGGAGGAGCGCCATGAGAGCTATCGAACAGATTGCGATGCGCACGTTGGACTTGGACCAGCGCATTGATGAAATCGACGGACTGCACGAACTCCCCGAAGTAAACGGCATCAAGCGGAGACTCAAATGGATTCGGGATCAGGTCACGGCCGTGCACGTATTCCTGCATTCCTTCTACCCCAGAAACGGAGCCAAGATCGGCGACGCGTTCAAGGTGAATCTGGCTTTCAACTATCAGATCATTCCCTCGCGTGAACTGGAGTTGATCCAGCTGGTGGAAGGACATTCCATCCAGCTGTGGAACGGCGTGCCCAACGAAGGTCTCTCGCATTTCGGGTATCACATTCGAGACGGCTACTCGCTCATGAAAGAGATCGAGTTCTGGAAGGCGGAAGGGTTCGTGTGTGCGCAAGTGTCGCTCACGGTCGAGCACACCGGTACGGCACGCCGGTATCTCTACGCGTTCATCGATACCCGAGGCCAGATCGGCACCTGGACCAAAATCATTGCTCGGCTCAATCAGCCCATGGCGATCGCCGACGCGATCAAGGAGTTCGACCAGTGAACAGCAACGCCAAGAAGCGTGACATGTTCCGGCCACTGCATGAACGCTTGCTCAGACTGGCCGGATACGTTTTTCCTTCTCAACAACCTCATCCGGTTGAAGCGAAATTCGGTCCGTACGAATCCCGGCATGGTGATGTGCAGGCCGAGTTTCGATACATACTCGCGATCTTGGAAGAGATCGCCGCTCGCAAGGTGGACGACTACGGACCCTTCCGCTATGATGAAATCGAATTCAACTGGAGATGGGAGATCCAGTCACTCTATCAGGACATCGAACGAAAGTTCGGCCGCTTAAAATCTTTCATCCGGCCACAACCCTCGAACAATACCGTGTCCAACCGTGAGGTGATACTCGAGACGTTAGTAGACCTGTCAGTGTACGCGGCTCGTGGGATTCAAATCATCGTACGATACGAACAGATGATCGAGAACATTGACGTCACCACCCACGGAGATGAAGCCAGAAAGTATACAGAAGGGAATGCCAAATGAATATCTTCATCACCGGAGCCAGCAGTGGACTCGGCCTTGCTCTCACGAGGATCTTTCGAGCCAGTGGGCACACCGTGCTCGGTACCACGAATGATCGCCACACGGCGACCATCAACCCGGAACTCTTCTTCTACCACGCGAGTGGGAAGGCCTCGATTCAATCACAATGTTTCCAGCTGGCCGATCGTGCCGGGGAAATGTTCGGAGCCGAACGGTTGGATGTTCTGATCAACAACATTGGCGTGAACGAGATTCGACCCTTCGATCAGCTGCATGAAGATTTTCTCCGAGATCTCATGGCAACGAATTACGAAACCCCGGTGCTCATGACGCAAGCTTTTCTCCGGTGGTTCCGTATTCCTGCCACGATCGTCAACATCGTGTCCGATGCCGCGTGGAGGCCGATGCGTCACTCGTTGGCGTACAACTGTTCCAAGGCCGCATTGGACATGGCCACGAAGCAGATGGCGCGCGAACTCACGAAGCCTCGGAACCTTAGTGTGATCGGGATCCGGCCGGGAAAAATGAAAGAGACCGAGATGTCCCGATATATCGACAAGCGAGTACAAGAAGTACGTGGCTGGACAGCCGAGCAGGCCGCAGAATATTTCCGGGTCAACAGCCTTACCGGTCTCGAGCTTCACCCTATCGACGTGGCCACGCTCGTGTACGCGATCTGCGTGTCGCCTATTGCTGCAAACATGAGTGGTGCTTGTCTTGATTTGGTCGGCTGATGCTCAAACTTCCCGGTAAGACCCTCATCTTCGACGAAGAGACCACCGGCCTTTGGCCGTGGCCTACGGTGTGGAGGAAGAAGCACGGGGTGTATCCGGACCGTCCCTTTCTCTTTATCTTTTCAAATCTGGAGGGTGAAACCGTTTCCGTACGAGCCGAGGTGGACCCGTTTACACGCAAGCCGGATTACTCCAAGTGTCAAGCCGAACTCCGGTGGTTCAAAAAGATTGCAGCAGATCCGAGTATGAGCGTCGTGGCCCATCAGGCTCGGTTCGAATACGCGATGACCGTGCAGCGGGATATCCGAGCAGAGTGGAACTGCACAATCCATGATACCAGACTCATGGCTCGGATCGCGAATCCTACCGGAGAAGAAAATTACCGGCTGAAACATCTAGCCAAAAAGTATTTGGGAATTGATGACGAAGATCAACAGCGGTTGAAAGCGAAGCTCCAACGGGCACGGCTGGAAGCCAAGAAGAGGGGATGGTTGATCGCCACCAAGGAGAGCCACGGCAAGCAGCCGAATGAAGCGGACTACTGGTTACCCGAGCTTCGCACCTTGGTCCAGGAATACGGAGAGTTTGACGGACTGCGGACCACCGGCCTCTTTCGGTTCTATTCCAAACTCTTTGACCGTAATCGGAAGTTCGGCGGACGACTCTGGGAAATGTACCGGTGGGAACTCCGCACCATGCGAGCCTCGATGGACATGGAGCGGGTCGGGATGACCTTCTGGCCTCATGCCGCCCGAGACCTGAAGACCATGTACCGAGGGTTGATGAAGGAACACCGAGATGGAATTGTATCGCTCGGCTATCCAGATTTAAATCTTCAGTCCGCACCGCAGATGCGACGTGTGTTCATCGAACAGAAAAAGTACGATACTCTTCGGACGACCAAGAAAGGGTTCCCGAAGATCGACAACGATCAGTTGATGATCTGGGCACGCGGCTCCGTGGAGAGTGATGACATCGACAACGATGCCCCAGACGGAGATCCGCTTGCACGGCATGCGCTCGAATGGAAGGCCGGAAAGAAAGTTATCGAATACCTCGACAGCTATCAGTACTTCAAGTGCAAGCGATCAGACGGCTCCTACGTCATCCATCCGGCGTGGGACACCGGAGGAGCCAAGACCGGTCGCTACAGTTGCCACGATCCGAACGCGCAACAAATCGCCAGCACGGGTACGTGGCGCCGGCATTCGCATGTGCATCCGAGGCAACGAGAAAGCTACGGCGTACGTCCTGGGTATTACTGGTACACCCCGGACTACTCCCAGATTGAAGTATGGGTCTTTGCGTTCACCGCCAACGAAGAGTCGATGAAAGCCGCTCTACTGTCTGGAAGCGACTTCCATTTAAACACGGCACGGAGTGCATGGTACGAAGCCAACAAACGAGACTTCTGCACGTGCGGTCGTTGGAAAGAAGTCGAGCAGGAGATCCGCCGAAACAAACATTTCATCCTTATCTGGGATGAGGAAAAAAAGAAACATAAGAAAGGATGCCTCATCACGTGGTGGCGGCAACGAGCGAAGTCGCTTCTGTTCTCCCGGCTCTATGGCGGAGGCATTGACAAGATCGCACAATTGATTCGATGCACGAGGAAGGAAGCCATCAGATTCATTTCGCAGTTCAATGAGAACCTTCCCGGTGTCGCGGAGTACATGGCGAACACGGTGCAGACCTGTCGAGACACCGGTGTTCTCGTAAACTTGTTTGGCCGGGAATACCAAATCGATCGAAGCAAAGCCTACAAGGCCGTGAACTATCAGATTCAAGGCAGCAGTGCAGAAGTAATGAAACGAGCCATTGTGCGGGTCAACGAACACCTGACCACCAAATATCCCGGAGAGTGGGCAGAAGATCCCGATGGTAACGACGAGTACTTAGGCTCTCACGTGATCGCCACAGTACATGATAGCATGTTGGCCGAGATTCACCCGGACGATCACAGCAAACGATTGATGCGTGAGATGATTGAACTCATGCAGGTAGATTCACACGTGGTTCCGAACCTTCACGTTCCGCTCCCGGTCAAGATGGAATGGACGAACTCCAGCTGGCCGGAAGCTCAAGAAATTTCACTCCACTAGACACGAGGTTGGCGGTGGCGAAAACTTCTAAGTTCCTCGAACCCTTTGAGGCTCACGGTGTCGAGTTTACCGGAGAGCGGGGTGACCAACGATTTGGCACCTGTCCCTTTACAGGCAAGGCGGAAAAGTTCTATGTGAATGCTTCGAACGGTCTCTGGGATTCCAAGACCGCCGGACTCTCTGGAAACATCCCACAATTCTTGAATCAGATTTCCAAACAGTACCAAACGGGATTGACCAACCCACTCCTCGAACGGCTGGCCGAAGATCGCGGCCTCCCGGTGCAGGCTTTCAAGGACTGGCATATCGGATGGGACGGTCGGCAGTATTCGATCCCGGTTCGAAACTTCTCGGGCGATGTGGTAGACATCCGCATGTTCAAACTCGGCCAACACCCCATGTCCACGAAAGGATGCCCGGTGGGATTGCTTGGCTCGGATGGCATGGCCAGCCGGAAGCAAGACCCGATCTACTTGTTTGAAGGGGAATGGGACACGATCGCCGCTCGGTATCTGATGGGCAAGGTGGGCGTGAAGGGTGTGGCCGTCGGTGTCCCCGGAGCCGGCATCTTCAAACCAGAATGGGTGAACTGGTTCATGGGCCGTGTCGTGCACACGCACTACGACAAGGATTACGCCGGAGAGATCGGAGAACAAGTTATCGAGAAACGATTGAGTGGTATCGCACGAAGCGTCACGTACGTGCATTGGCCGGAAGATCTCCCGGACGGCTTCGATGTCCGAGACTGGATCATGTACGGACTGGAGAAGCGCACCCCGAAAAAGTCATGGTCCCGGTTGGAAGGCCTCTACCAGAGCAAGCCACGCATCAAGGAGCTTCCACCGCTCAAGCCAGAAACGATTATCCTTCACCGCAAGAAGGTGAAAGGAAAAATGAAGCTCGTGTGGAAGAAGCCACCGACACTGGTGGACGTCCATGATGTGTTTCAAAAGTGGCTGTATCTGGACAACACGAACGGGATTGATGTGATGCTGGCCACCATGTTGTCCACCCGGTTAGAAGGTCCGCCGGTGTGGCTCTTCCTTGTCGGTCCTCCCGGCTCGGCCAAGACCGCTATTCTCTCTGCACTCAACGATCTGTCTGAAGATATTTACACCATGAGTACGTTGACACCGCACTCGTTGATCTCTGGTGCAAACTTCCAAGGCATGAAGGGCGATCCGAGCTTGATCCCGAGGCTCGACGGCAAGACCCTCGTGGTGAAAGACTTCACCGCGATCCTCGGCCAGAAGGATCAGGAGAAGGAGGAAATCTTTTCGATCCTCCGGGATGCGTATGATGGACAATGCGGCAAGATGTTTGGAAACGGCGTGGAGCGGAATTACAAGAGTCGGTTCACGATCTTGGCTGCCGTGACCCCGATGATCTACGATCTTGGCTATCGCCATGCGCAACTCGGAGAACGCTTCCTGAAATACAGCATGGCCGATAACTTGAATCATCCGGACGAGTACGCGATCATCGCGCGCGCGATCGAGAACACGGACCGAGAAAGTAAGATGCAGAAAGAGATGCGCGATGTGGTCCGGGAGTTTGTAAACCGCTCGTTGAAAGGAACAATCCTCCCCACGCTCCCGGAGGCACTGAAGGATAAAATCATCTGGCTCGGTCGCTTCGGCGCTCGGCTCCGAGGAACGGTTTCTCGGGATACTTTCAAGAACGATATCATCACGTCCAGGCCCACGGCCGAAGTCGGAAGCCGGTTGGGCATCCAGCTGGCGAAACTCTGCCGATCGCTCGCCATGTTGCACAAACGCGAGCAGGTGAACGAAGAAGATTACCGAATCGTAAAAAAGGTCATGCTCGATACGGTGATGCAACGGACCGAGGACATCCTACGTTTCCTTTACCTGTCTGGAGAAACATCGCCCATCTCAACCAAAGACCTGGCACGCGAGACCCGCTATCCCGTGGCCACCGTGTTGCGGCTGCTGCAAGATCTTCACGTGCTCGACATCGTGGTCCGGACAGGCACTAGCTATAAGCACCGATGGCAGGTATCGCCCTACGTACGTGAATGCATTTTGAAAAGCGGCATGTACCTCAGTACCGAAGAAGTCCGGCGTCCGACCGGATTGCAAATTCGTATCAGCCAACGCGCCATGCGACGTCACAAGAAAAAGAAAAAGTTCACACTGGCGCTCGTGGCACCGGCTTCCACTCCGGCCACGGTCAAGGCCGGGTAATCGCTCCGCTCTTCTTCCTCTTCTCAGGCCTCCGGCCGGGGATCTCAGGCCTCCGGCTTGAGGCCTCCAGCCGGGGAGCTTAACCCACCCCTCCGGGGAGCCTCGGAACCGACCTCAACTTAGCCCACCTTTTCGACCCCTAACCTATTGAATCTAAAGGGCGTGGTTACGCGTGGTTCTAAACGTGGGCGTCCCAGCACACGCGGCTCCTCGGGAACGTGGCAACTAGCCCATGTTCCGTGGAGATTTCCGGCCTTCCGGGGAACGCCGCTCCCGCTAGCTGGAATTCGTTTGGCTTCCCGGCTCGCTGGCGTGGCCTTGGAGGCCTCCGGGTAGGAGCCTATATATAGAGGATAGGGGAACGAAGAGGAGGAGGGAGGCCGGAGAGCAGCCATGCGGGCCGCTCTCCAGCTGCGAAAACGCTACGGCTGCTCTTCCGGTGTTCCGAGACTGATCGAGATCCCGGTCGCCACGCCACCGGTGATCTGAAAATCTTCCGAGGCACGAATGGCACTCACGCCATCGCCGAGATCCGCATCAGCTTCGAACACGAGCGATGCGGCACCGGGAAGATTCGCCTTCACCAACGCCTTCAGCGGATTCGTCGGATCGGTATCGTCCGGCTCGACCGTGATGACGTTCGTGTCGGTTGAACGGAAAACCGGATCCTGCACGGAGGCCGGTCCGCCCTTCTTGTCGGTGATGGTTACAGAAACCCGAATCTGCTGCGTGTCGGTCATCTGCTTCATGATAGAATCTCTCCGTGGTCCTGATGGGATGACTTGCTCTTCGGCTGGACCAAAACTCCAGAGCAAGATGAACTCTCGGACGCATGGCCGACAGTTCACGTGTACGTGCAAATGCTCGATCGCGATCATTACTTTCCCTTGTGCTTGAAATACTCGACCTGATGCAATCGCTGCACGGCCGCTTTGTGCGAGAGATTCGGTTTGCTCAGGTTCTTGCCGGCAGAACTTTTGACCTGCCAGCCTTTTGCAGTCTTGCGAATCATGGATCCCTCTTCTACTGAACCGTAACCGATCGAGCCAGTGTCGTAGCGTTTTCGCAAGCATTGCGGTCTCGAGCCGCGACCACGAGGTTGTACATGCCCGGAATACGGGGAACCGAAAACGCGAACGCACGGATGCTACGGAGTTCTTCGCCAAGCACTTCACCAACCACCTGCGTATCGAACTTCACTTGTAGTCGGGTCAGAGCCTGCGGACTCTGGAGCAAGAGCCGGACTTCACCTTGTGTGCCTACGGGTACCACTCGGGTCCAGTCCTGAATACTGAGGATTATTTGACTGACAATCCCGTCGGTGCAGAGGGTGGTCCCGGAAAACCAAAAGGGCCAGCAAAGTTCGACGGTGGAGACACCATCCCTCCAGATGCGATCGCTCGGAGATACGCAAAGTACTGCACACCGGGGAGCAGTCCCGGGATCCCAGAGATTAGCGGACCAATGTAGAGGCCCGCACCGTCCGGTGTCGGCTTTCTGAAATCTGACGTCACGATGGGCGTACCGGACGGCTCCGGGCAATCCACCGGTGTTCCCGAACATGTCACGGCAGATTTCAAATAAAATTCGGCTCGGAAACTCTGGAGGGTGACCAGTGGATTACTGGCGTCCCAGTTCCATCCGAGCTGATTCGCGGTGGTGAGGATGAGTGTCGGTGGTGCTTGCGCGTAGATCTTCGTTGGGCAGGCACAGAAGAGTAGCAGAGCCAGATACCAGATACGATGCATTTGGATTCCCCTGATTAGCAGACGAGGGACTCAGGTGCTCCAGCGTCCACGAATTCCTGACGCCACTGAGCAATGACCGTGGGCGATGTCGTTCGCACACCACCGTAGAGGCCGTATTCGAATACACGGTGTACGTATTCCTCACCGTCTTCGTTAGCGGATTTCAACACGAACTCTGGAGCCGGGTCGTGCGCTTCCGGGTAGAGGGGATCTCCGGGAACGTCGTGCTGCTTTTGTTCTGGTGGCACAATGTACAGCGGACCGAGATAGCGTGCCATGATCTGCCAGAAGTCCCCGGTGAGAAACTGACCGTCGTTGTATTCCGAGAGGATGAGCGCGTATGCTGACATCGCGCCACCCGGCTGGTAATTCCCGCCACCTTCTCCACAGAGCAGGTAACCTACCCCACCCTCGATGCCGGGATACTTGAAGCCAGCCGCACGAGCCGTCAACGAGAACTGACGGATCTGTGGAGGATTGTATCCGGTACCCGATGAAGGATTCGGTTTGTGCCATACGCCGTCGTATCCGGGAATGGGCACGACGAACTGACGGACGTCTCCGCTCGGATGTGCCCCGAACACGGAGCCAGCATCCTGTACTTGCGCGATTGCAATGGGGTAGCCATTCTGCCCGTCATCGCCACCAAGGAAGAGCCACACACCCTTGAATCCGTAGCTGACAGCGAAGCAAATGACGTCAGCAATCTCCCGCATCGATGGATTGATGGCCGGAAACTTGTCGGCCGAGTAGAACTGATTCGGCTCGTCGTACAAGGCTCGGCCAGACGGCACCTCAATATCGAGGATCTCTATCCCTTGCGAAATCAATTGCTCGGCTGCGGAGCGACGTTCATCTTCCGTCAGCCACATCCAGCACGCACCCCACCATGGCATGTCGCCGAACCGAGGCAACGTCACCACGAGGCCTTGAAACTTGAACCGACCCTTGAGCAGCTGCGTACGCGAGGGTGGAGCCGGGAGCATGGGCACGGGACCGGGGATCGGACCAGGACCGGGATTGATATGCGGCAACCCGTACACGTCTCGGTACTCGTTCAGATGTTTGTCTCTGGAGAGAGGCCACGGCAGACCGCCCATGTAGAAATCCCAGTCGGCGCGTTGAGCCTGCACAGAGATCATCCCCGGATCGTACGGGATGTTGGCTCCGGTATGTAACTGCCTGTAAAGCTCGTTCGCGGTGTTGATGCCCGTACCAAATTCAATGGCTCGGGCATCGTTGTCGTATGGGACGAATGGAACCGTATTCACGTGCTCCTCCTTCTACAAAAGCGAATTTATTTCACCGGGGTGACACGTCCACGCGCGAGAAAGACCAGAACAGCCGTGCTGAACGAATTGACGGCCACCACCTGCTCTGGAGTGAGTGGATGCCAGAAGGAACCGTAGAGGAGCATGGCGCCATTGACAATACCGATGCCTCCTCCGACAAAGGTGACAACCGGTTCGCTTTGTATGGGATTCACGGCTTATCCTTTCGCAATAACACGAATGATGGCGATAATGGTGGCGACGATCCCACCGGCTCCGACCCACTTCAAGATCCCAAGGACGGTATCCACGTTCGATTGCCACTGCTTGAGTTCGCCGTGGATGACTTCATGCCGACCAATCTTCTCCAGAGCTTCGGAACAGGATGCATCCACCGAACGAATCTGATCCGCGAGTAACCGCGTCGCGGGCGACTTGTTCACGTCCTGCGAGATGTCGAGGAGTTGAGCCGCTAAGTGATCGAACTTTTCGATCTGCAATTCTTGGCCTCGCTCCAGACCCTTGAATCGAGCCTCGAATAACTCTTTCAAATGACCCTGCTCAATCTTCACGATATTCACACTGGACTCCAGTGCCGTGAATTTTGTCGCCAGTTCACTCGATGCTCGTTCGGCTGTATCGAGCCGTGAATACAACACACGATCTCGATCATCCGCACGACGCAGTTGCTGTGCTTCGTCCATTGGGTCTCCCTAATTCGATTCGACGTAGAAGGATTCGATATCGAGTGTGGCCGCGGTACTCGGAACCGTAACACCTTGACTCATGATATCGTGGAAGAGATTGATCCCACTGACAATGTTTGTGGTGACCGTACTACGGAATGTTCCTCCCGAGAAATTCATGGTGGCAACAATTGCCGTGGCCGAGCATTCGAGTTTGACCGTATAGATCGTATTCCGTAGAGCGTTACAGAATACCTCACCAACTGTCGTGGTGGGACCTACGACCATTAGTCGCCAACCCGCATCTCCAGCAATACTAGAGTACCGGAGATACACACCACGTTGCGATGTGTTGCTCGGAGTATCGGTGTTGATCCCTCCTAATTCATTGAACCCAAGAAGATACCGAGCCGCAAAGGTAGCGCCACCGGTACGGAAACGGCCGAAGAAAATCGGATTGAGTTCGAACCGCGTGAAGGGAAACGACGCTGTGGTTTGAGCTTGCGATCCGGCACTGGAGGTTTGACGGAACCAGATTCCATCCGAATCCGTGATCAGGGAGCCACCGGTAATTGTTCCTGCTGTCTGACCAACCGTCACCAGAGCCGCTTGACCAGCACAGTGCAACCACATCACCCGCTTACCCGCAGCTGCCGAACCAGCGGGGATCGGAATGGATACACCGGTCGTACTGCCAACGTCGTCTACAGCCGCTTCCACAATCCCGGCTGCTGGAGCCGGATTGAATCCGGATTGGCCTCCACCGACAATCCCTAGAGCCAGTAGAAAGTTATTCAGGTCATACCGTATCGAAGATGCCGTAATGGTGTAGCGGGGAGTGAGTTCCGGTGAGTCGTCCTGGATCTGATCAATCTCCACGCTTTGGATCAGGAAATCCCCGAAGCACGGAGGATTAGACAAGTCAACATGTACCGTGGCGCCGACTCGAGACTTGATATCTCTGGTAGAATATCGAATTGTCGTGATCGGATTACTGAAGGTACGAATCTCTGCATGGGCTCGAAAGTACACCTGTTGAGCCGTAGCGAGGCTCGTATCGTTTACGACGAATTCGTGAATACCATCGGTTGGGCGTCCACTGGTGGGATCGAGTTCGATCAACCCTCTCGCCCGCTGGGACTTCAGATCATCAACTTGGAAATAGTATTGCACACTCGTACCGGCCGGAATTGCCGCCGTAAGTGCTTGGCTGAGAAGAAGAAAGTTACCACTCGGCAGAGCCGACGTCGAAAAGAAATTCAGGAGCACCCCGTTCCCGGTCATGACCACGCCACCATTTACCGAGAACACACTAGAGTCGGATACCTCAATCTGCGAAGATCCAATCACACCCGGAGCCGCTAAGGTCGTTCCGGCTCCATAGACTTTCACCCGATTCCGCAACTGAGAAATATCCTCCGAGGAACTGAATCCAGTTCCAGCTGGCGTTCGAAGCATGGACGTGTTGAGGTCATCAATATCATCTGGAGGAGTAAAGTTCTCCAGATACGGGCCATCTTCATTCGGCCAACGCAGAGTAGGTTCATCCGTGCCCGGTGGGATTTGCGGCTGGTCTCCGAAATCCGGATTCACCGGAGGAATCGGAATGGTCGTGTCAATCGGATTGCCGGTTGTCGGATCTAACGGATTGTGCGTAGTCGGTGATAATGCTCGATGATAGGGTACGCTGCCCACGAGGCTGTATCCACTGTCGTCATTCAGACCTCGGACTTCTACGAAATTATCGGCACCTACTCCTCCTTGAGTAACCACCACGCGCTTCCACAAAGACGCGTAGATGTTGAAGAGGATCGGTGATCGTCCGTTGATATCAGGAAAGATGGCTCCACCGGCGTCAAGTGCTTGCGGAATCCACGCATCAAAACCCCGGCTCCGAAACACAGTACCGTCAGGATACGTAAAGGAAATTTGCGCACCACCGGTACCGATGGCCACTTCTCCCCAGTACACCGGGTTTGAGGGTTGACCCGCAGCGGTTTCCGTACCGTCCTGGTACGTGGCCGACATCTTGAACTGCCAGATGCCCGCAGTCGCCGCACCGGTCAAGTGGAAACCATTTGCAAAACTTCCAGCATCCACACCGGAGATGTTGCCAGCAATCAACAGGCCGTGACCCGAGCCGGAGATCTGCTGCACCATCGGGATACCGAAGTCTCCCGCTCCCGGCATGGGCACCTGCGGAGTCGTGCCAATGCCTCCACCATCATCAATTGTAACCGGATCGCCCACATCCACCGTGACCGTGGGTGTGTCCACCTGCGTCAAATCGGGCGTGACCTCAATATCCGTAGTAACGTTGTCGTTAACGGTCCACCCACTCGCCAGATCTTCATTGCCTCGGAGGAAATAGATTTTTCGCTTGACGCACGTAATCGTACCAGAGGGATTTGCACCGATCGGTAGCGAACCGATGTGCATGAAGTTCGCTCCGCTGTACGGGAACACGTTCGAGGCCGGACCCAACCGGGATTCCGTACCATTGGAGTAAATAAATGAACATCGAACTGCGTAGTATCCTGTCTGGAAGTGTACTGTAGAATTGAGTGCGGCTCCAGTTGAAAGCCGTGCCGGAGTAAAGTCGGCTCCTCCTCCCGTAGTAATTGGAATGATGATATCGTCTGGAATCGGTGGGTGGAAAAAGTGCAGTACCCGGCTGTAGTCAAGATACCAACGTCCGCCACCAATGGCTTGCGCCAGCACATCCAAACATTCTGAGAGCGTGCGTGTACCGTCGAAACTAATCGTAAGGAGACCGAGCTTTGTCTGCACGTATGCTGTGCTGAATCCCGGTGCGTACTTACCCATCAGGTCGAGCACGATTTCTGACACCGAGACATTCGTGTACGTCCCGAAGGGTCTTCGACGATTTAGAAAAAAGGTATAGTCTACGAGGGAGCAGGCCCACGCGATCTGATCGATACGGTCTTCGTAGATCTGCTCGACGGTTTGCACAATGCCACCGAAGAGTACGCGACTCGTGAACTCGTCGGTGATATGGATTTCTTCTCCGGCTACTGGACGATTGCTACGTCCGTCCACCGTGATCCCGGCTCGGTTCGCTTGGCTCCCCATGGCCTCACTGACCGTGATACCCGGCTGTCGACGAATGTCATTCGCACGCGTAAGTTCGGTGTATTGGAATCCGTTCGTCAGGGTGGCGGTAGCCCCACCTGACTCGGTCATGATTACGTCCACCGTACCGACGGCATGCGGAGGAGCCGTGACCGCGTAATGACTATCGTCGATAAAGGTTACTCCAGAAGCCGCGACCCCACCAAAGGTAAAAGTGGATCCGGTTTGGAATGAACTTCCTTCGATGACAACGGCTCCTCCTGCCAGAGACATGTACCCCGGTTTTACCGCCGTGATGGATCCACCGTAGTACAAAAAGCCTTGAGGAAGGGTTCCCACTTCTCCATTGATCGTTACCGTGATATCAACGGTTCCGAATACCAAGCCGACAGGAATCGTACAGGTGAGCGTGAACGCGTCCACGATCACTACCGACGCTGCGGTCACGGTGCCGAACTTCACCGTGGGTAGAGTCCCATCCCCGAGCGTGCGAAAGTTCGTTCCAAGAATCGTCGCTGTCGCACCACCCGGGATCCGTGATGACGAAGGTGAGATCGACCGGACGGTCGGAGCGGTAGTGAATCCGGCAATCGCCTTCCGGAGATATGGTCTGAACTTAAACAGTGAAATGGGATTCGACATGTCAGCAGTCTACGTGAAGTTTTGTGCGTACACTGCGTATTGATGTACAGTCATCGAACCGGTCGCGGCCGTCTGGGTGAAGAACAAATCGATCTGCTGCGTCGCGGTCGTGTCGAAATTGTTTCCAACAGCCGGAGCCGTATTCCATGGCAGCATGGCCACGACACCGCCAATGGGCATGGCGACGTTCGCACCACCGAGAACGTTCGGTGCGGTGTAGGTGCCTTGACCAAAGAGGTTGCCGGTGGCCCCGATGGCTCGGCAGGTCAGCAAGATTTCAAGATTCCATCCGATGTTGGTGTAAGCGTTCGTGACCACGAGCGCGATGGCCTGCGAATCGAATACGACCGTACCACCGAATCGAATATCGTATCGCTGCGTACCCGGAGTCGTGGCCACCACCGACGTACGACCAGTGGCTTTGACCATCAGTTGCTTGCCGATGAAGTCAAAGTAGTTCGCGGGTAGCGTGAACTTCGCAGCCGGAGGAATCGCCGATGCGGCCGCAGCTGCGGTCAATGCCGTTCCATCGACCTGCGAGTTGACGAGGGTAGTCCAGAAACCGATTGACATGTGCTCTCCTTTAGAAAGTAGCTGCGCTGAACTTCTTTTGCGATTTCAACTGATCCATGAGGATCTTAAAGATCTGGTTCGCACTATCCCGAGCCGTGCCATTTACATTGAACGTGTTATTGATCACGGATCCTCCGGCTCCTCCCGGCCATGGACCGGTTCCCGTTGGATACACGCGAGCACCTACCGGGAGCCGGACCACTTCTGGTCCTTCTTCTCCCACCAAAACGTCCGCTCCTTCTGCGGCTCGGGGACCGGTACCCATGTGCGCGTACGGCAAGATCACCCCGGACTTGATCAGACCTTCCAGCGTGCCACCCTTCTTGATGTACGCCATAATCTGCGCATCGGACCATGTGATCTCGGCTGCGGGGTTCATCTTCCGATACTGGTTAATTCCTTCTTGCGTGGATAGATCGTAAGTGAAGGAACCTCCCAAGGCTCGGTTCGCGGCTGCGGCGTCATCGGCTGCTTTCTTCTGAGCAGCCAATTTATCATTCTGCTTTTGCGTGGCCGCAGCAGCCGCGTTCATCGCCGCTACGGTATCGTTGCCGAGGCCTCGCACGGCATTGTCTGCGGCTGCAATCTTTGCCAGCTGCTCATCCAACGCGTCTCTGGTGAAGTGCAGAGAGCCGTGCAACATATCGTCGTAGGTCTGTCGTGCTCGATCGGCTATTTGTTTCAAGGCTTCGATGGACTTGTCTTTGACCGAGTCCCAGTCCGACGCCATGTTTTTGAGCTTCTCATCTGCTACCGCGTTGATCGCGTCGTAATGCTCCTTCCAATTCTTATCGGAGTCATCAAGTTTCGCGATCTCGTCGTTCCGCCACGCTTGGATCGATGCCTTCTGCGCATCAGCCGTCGTGCCGGATCCTTCCACGCGGAGTTTAAAGTACTCCTCCCAGAGCTTAGACGTTTCCTCGAGACTCTTCGATTGGACCTTCCACAACTCATCCTCGACCTTGGCCCGATCGATCATCTCCTTGGAAAGTTCCCGTTGAGTCGCTGCGAGCTTGGATGCATTGGCAGCCGCAATGTCTACGGTCTTATTGTTCTCAACCTGGACCGCATCTGCGTTCGCGACCGCATCGCGGACGTTCATGATCGTGCCACCGAGTCGATCGAGCGTCTTATCAAACTCGGAATTTCCCGTGACGCCTTTCATCGCTTCGGCGGTTTGTTCCGCGTAACTATCCGACATCGCTTTCAACTGCACCTGGACGTTTCGGATTTCTTCCGCGACACCCGGAGGTACCAGATGGAGTTTGGCCCCGATTTCTGCGACCATCGCCCACCCGGATGCGATCATATCGAAGAAGGTAGTCACAAGCGTCATCGTCCCGTTGATGACCACGCTCACTCCGGACCACACGGTATGAATCACCCGTGCTGTTTCGACAAACCCGAGTGCAACGTTTGCGGCGACGATGATGGTCTGCTTCAAAAATTCCACCACCATCTTGATGGACTCTTGCTGGTCCCCTCCGAACGCGGCTTTGATCGCGGCTTCGGCTTCTCGCATGCCAGCTGCGAACGCCGGAGACTTTGCCACGGCAGAAGAGAGATTATCCAACCAGTTCATCAACCCGGTTTTTGCGGCTTCCAGCTGCTCACCGAAATCCCGTTCCTGCTTTCCGGCATCCTTCACGGCCGCTCCAAGCATCTGCATGATTTCGATACGCTTGGCTTCCACCTTCCCAACGTCGGATAGCTGCTCCTTCTTGATGCCGAGCGTGGCCGCGTACTTCTCTTCAGCGTTCGTACCCTCGACCACACCGAGTGCCATGGCCAAGGCTCTGGTCCTCCCCGTGACCATGGCATCAGACACAAGGTCCAACATTTCCTTGGTGCCGCCAAGTCCACGATTCTGGAGCACGAAGGCTGCGGAGCCGAGCGTCCCGAAGTCATCAGCGGTGAGGTTGACACCAGCCGACAAGAGATGCGCGGCATTCTTCGTCAACTCGAAATCGGTGATGGTTTCTTTGGTTCCCTGTCGGAGCCGTTCGAGCGATGCGAGAGCCGCATCGGGCCCACCCGCGAAATGTTCAAACGTATCGCGGACGTCGTTAACATCCGCTCCACGTTCTCCGAGTTTGGCCGTGGCTGTGACCAGAGCCGTCACCGCAGCTGTGACGATACCGGTTACCCCGGCAATCGCCTTCATGCTTTCCTGCGTAGACTTATCGAAGTTGCTCAGTACCGTTTGAGCAAGATTCAAACGGCTGCTGAACTCGTCCTGGAGTTCGATGACGCCTTTGATTGCTCCGATGTCAGTAGCCACTAAGCACCTTTACGCTGCTCCCTTTGGAACATGAGATTCGATCCCGCAATCCATGAATCCAAAAGCAGTTCCTGAGTACGGATGGTTTGCGCTACGGCGGTCTTAGCTTTCTTTTTCAGATCACCGAAGCCGAGAAGAAATTCGGTCACCGGCCAACCATGCGGATACCGCTTGACGTCTCGAGCAATGTTCCACAGTGCGGCCTCGATTGCTGCCATGCGATAGTCCATTCGCTCTTCACCGAACGGTTCCAATTCACTGAAGGCCTTCCATTCTTGCCAATGCACCGATGACATTTCGCGGAGCATCCGATCGACGTTCGCATACCCGAGTTCCTTTGCGAGATGATATGCGAACCGTCGATTGGTTGTCCGCTCTAGTCCTTTTTTAGTGCGGCTGCGGCCTCCGCTCCCATCTTGTTGAGAGCCAACGCTTCATCCTGCAAGAATGAAAGAATGGGGAGACTCCGCTTCCGAAGAGCATCAATATCCTCCAGTGTGAAGATTTTACGTCCGGTCTTGTCCACGGCACTGAAGGTGAGAATGATGAACATGCCCATGTCGGCATACTCGGGTTTGTTCAGAGTCTCGTGCATCTTGACGGATTCGTCAGCGGTTAGCTGCTGAAGACGAATAGTACCCTTCCACTTGGGGACAACGATATCCTTGAATTCGAGATCGTCTTCGACTCCAAGGATGTCAGCTGCCGTCAGTAACTGCATTTCCTTTTTCGGGGTCGTCATGATTTTGCTCCTCCTGCGTCTTGCGTTTACGATTCCGAAACGATACCGGCCCACGTGAATGCGAGGGAGGCTCCCTGCTTCCCGTCCACCGGTGCGACGTCGAACTTGAACATCTGCACGTAGGCCTGTCCGTACCGCACCTTGCTGGACGGAAAGAGCACACGCCAGTAATTCTTCACGTTGTTTACGATATCCGAGAGAATGAGGATGTGCGTGGCCTCGGATGCCACGTAGTTGATCTTCATCGTCGGATCTGCCTGACGGAGCAGGCCGAGTACATGCGACTCGGATCCGTCATTGTGGGTCGAAGTTTCGATCTTGTTCCGGCTCATACCACCGGGATCGACTTCCGTGATTTCCCCGATCGTCACGTACGCTGCCGGGGTGGCAAACGGCGCACGCTGGACCAGGATTCCAGTCGTTGTTACGGCATTCGACATGAACTGTTCTCCCTTAGAAAAGCAACCACACCGAGCGTGACCACCAGTGAAGCAGACGACATGTCAATTCGTTTCCATCTGCTGGCCACGCATCGAAGTCGTACCGGACCCTCTTCACCGACTACGCCGACGCTCCCCAGATCATCCAGTCGAAGTTCTGCGTACCGGCTGAGGGAGCGAAACGAAGTAGGTCACTGGCTCCTCCCACGACCGGCCAACCAGCAGCGTCCGGTGCGTAGTAGATCATCGCGCCACCGTTCTTGACGGCGATGGTATGAGCGGCCGCACCGAACGGTCCGACCCACTGCGTGGCAGCTGCACCACCCATGATCACGTTCCCGGAGTCTGCCGAATACTGATCCCGGAAGATCGCAAACCCCTTGATACGAGCGAACGAGATCACGGTACCGTACACGTCCGTGAGAGAACCCGAAAGATCCACATCGTAGTTCCCGCTGATCGCCTTGGCGAGTTCGGTGAAGATCTTGTCACCCTGATTCGCCCCGACGCCGGATGCGAGAGAAGCCACGAGAGACTTCTGTACGGATCCGACGGCTCCGGCCATTCCGACTGAGTTATTGTAGAGTGCCTGAACCTGAAGATTCAGGGTCATTGCAAGAGTCGCTGCCATGTCTTTTCTCCTAACTGGTTGCGGGTGAAAGCCGTTTGTAACAGTCGATATTGAACGCGAACCGAGGCCGTCCGTCTTCGTCCTCTCCGAGATCGAACGGCTCTTGCACCATCATGATCCACACCCACCACGTCCCATTGACGAATTGGTTGCGGACAGGAAAGAGTACCCCGTATGCTAACTGGATAAGGTCCCGAGCTTCCTTGACATCGTCGCTTCGTGCCACGATCTGTGCGGACGGTTTGACATAGCCGGGGAGCAGGGGAGTGTTCTGGATGATATCCGGCTTGGAGCCTCCGGTTTCTCGCAATGTGAGGAAGGCTCCCGCACCTGGACCGGGGATGGAGGCCTTCGGTCCCGAAAAAATCGTGGTCCCGAATGTCCCGCATCCTCCGACTTGGAGAAGTGTAACCAGATCATCAATGAACATTACAGTGCCTTATTCAAGTCGATACGAGCCGCCACGCGTTTTCCCATGGACGGTGCCGACTCCTTGATCGGACCTTCGATGAACTTCGCATTCCCTACCGAGTGGAACAGATCTAGGTCTTCATGCTGCTTGAGTGCGTAGTCAATGGACTTTTCCCCGGTTTGGATTTCACACCAGATCCGTCGCCCTTCGATGAACGGACCTTCCCGATGAATTTCTCGCTGCATGTCATGGGACTCTACCGGGGACTGACGTTTGCACTCCAACACTTCGATGTCCGTCTCCTTTGCTAGCGCACGGCCGAACTCACTCGGAGAGTACGCATTGATTTTTTGGATTTTCTTCAACATGTCGAGTGTACCAGAGATGGAAAAATTAATCATCCGAGGTACACCTGAGAAAGCACCGGCCCACCTGACTCTGGGTCGATGAACCCTTCGATCGTCAGGATAGGGCCGGTGTTACCGTTGGGTAATACGATCCGGTCATCCGTCGTGACCGTGAGCGCCGGATCCAGAAAGAGGACGGAGGCTTGCGACATTTCGAGTTCGCCAGCAGCCGTGACCACCGATTTCTGTTTCATTTCCACAACGGCCAGTCTCGAGACCGGCGGACCATAGAGCCGTTTCCCATATCCATCCTGACCTGCGTACGATTCGTGCGTAACGGTCGCTTGCAGGCCAAGCGAATTTGTAACGCTACTCGCCAGATTGATCATGTCGGAAAGGAAGCTCATGGCTACGCTCGGATCAGATCCCGAACGCCCATCTGTCGAGCGTTCGGGTATCCCCAACCGGAGGGGATGAGGTTGTACACGGCATCCGGTACAGTCTTCGCAAACACCGAGTCTTTGAAATCAATTTGTACCGACCCGGCCTTCACGGATGTGATCCCCTGCGTTTGAATCGCGGAGTCCGCCGTTCGATCACCCACGAGGAGTTGACCGGCGTACTCCGCTGTCGCTCGCTGGAGTTCAATGGGAATCGTGTGGATGTCCACGTACTCCCACCCATTCGGCTTGAGCATACCGCCACGAGGCCAAAGCAAGGCCTGAATGGCATCTGTCGGATACCCCGTCCACGTCCACATCCGGTCCATCAACAAAGTTCCGAAGAGCAGGGCACCGTTTTTGTTATCGTCCGTGGCAGCACGCCACGCGGTGACCGTCGGACTCGGCAATGGCCGGTCTGTGAAGTACTGGTTCGCAAACGTCAAATCCGCGTAGGCATTGGCGAAAGCCGAACCAGCGGTCGTGACGAGAGTAGATACCGGCATGGTACCCTACGCCGCGTCTGCCGTGTACTCGATGAAGTAATCGATGTTGGTCGAAGTCGCCAGTGAACCACCGGTCTTCGAGGCCGACACCGCCGTGTTGGCGTCCATCTGCACGAACGATGCGCCATCGGCCAACACCGTCGCGTTCGCGGCACCGGCTCGCAGAATCGTGCTCTGCGTCAGACCGGCTACCGCAGCTGCGAGGAGCTTGACCGTGGCGGCCGATGCCGTGCCAATGAGATCGACCGTGGTCGCACCAGACGCCGCGCCACCGATCGCAATCAGCCACGCATCGATTAGACGCCACCGCACACCCGGAAGAGCCGGAAGCAACACGAGTCCGGCATTTACCTGTGCGGTGGTCACACGCGTACGAAGGGTCCGAGCAATACCGAACTGGACCAGCGTGCCCAGCACGTACCGCTCGATTTCCATCCCGCGACCCTGCGGGTACATTCTCGAATCAGATCCCATGAACGTTCTCCTTCAGTCTCGTTGAGTGAGCAGACGGTTCGGAATTGAACCGTCTGCTGGTTCATGTGAACTAACCCGCGATGAAGACACCCGCGTTCGGTCTCGGCACGGCACCGCCGTACAGAGCGTCGAACGACCACTGCACCTGCCGATGCTGGCGGGAAACTTCGACACGCAGCGAGAAACCCGAGACCACATCCACGGCCGTGGCCGTGAGTGTCGCTCCGGGAACCTGCACTGTGTCCGACAGCGGAGCCATCGCGAACGTGAGTGCGTCGCGCTGGATCAGGGTATTCATCACGAATGAGGCACGCTTCGTGAGCGGCTCGTTGTCCACGATCGCCGCCACGAGCGGAGGGTTGAACGTGATCGAAGTGATCGTCGAACCACCCACGGTGGACTGTACCTGATACGTCTGGGTATGCCCGGAGAACGAAATGATATCTCCGAGAACCAGCGTACCCAGAGCGCCACCGTCCACGGTGATCGTGCTGGTGCCGATCGCATAACCGGCTCCGTTGTTCACGAGGTACCCGGCCGTGGCCGTACCGGCCGTGTGGGTCGGAACCCGCTGGCTCATCAGCCAGAGTGCCCCGAGCTTTCGGCCGATCTGACCATCGATGATGCCAGCCGTGTCACCACGGAAGCTGGCATCCTGGAAGGCACGCAGGCCGAGTGCATTGGCTTCCGCATCGGAGTTGATCACCGTGTAGCGGGGATCGAGTGCGGCCAGCTGGTTGTTGGCGATCTTTCTGGCGTCGAGATACGCACCGAGATCCGCAGCGAACGGAGTGGTGCCGGACACGCCAGCGAATCCGTAGAAGCCGAGCGCACCGTGCGTCAGCGACCACAGATAATCCTCGATGCCGTTCGCCACGGACTTCACGGCTTCGGCTGCCTGCATCGGGAGGATGTTGCGATCCACCTGTGACAGACCCTTGTCGTCCATCGCGAACGGAGCTTCCTTCCACTGTGACAGCTGGACGGGAATGCTCGTCGGCGTGACGGTGGTGACAGCCGGAGGCACGACATCCGGTGCGACCGTACGCGAGGTGACCGCAGCCGGAACGGCTACGTTGACGACAGCGAATCGCTTCGCTGCGGTGATCTGGTTCTCGTAATCGCGGTTGGCGATATGAACCAATGCCAGGTATTCGCGGAGGGTGTCGAGGCCCATCGCGACGACCGTGCCCAGAATGTTCGATGTTACCATTGCGGCCATGTTGGAATCTCTCCTTGAAAGTCAAACGAGTTTTGACGACCAAGCGACTCCACCGGAGCCGGGTAACTCTTTCACCGAAAGAGCACCGGGATCTACGCTCACCGAGCCTCGATCCCCTGACACGACGACGACATCTATCAAGAGGTTTCGCGTTTCACTGAAACGAGGGAGCCTCACTCACTGAGCAAGGCTCCCCATCCCACCTCGAACTAACGACTACTGGTTGGTGTATCGAACCTTGACCTTGCCTTCCCGAATGAGCTTCGCGTTATCTCCGAGTTGTTCCATGGTCGGATCCGTCAGCCACGTCTGACCCGGCTTCAAGCCATCCCCGGATCCGCCACCCGGTGCGCCACCGGAGGCACCGCCACCGTTGGAGGATTTGAAGGCGAACGCAGACTCCTTCACTTGCGTAGCCAGCCACTCAGTCACCGATAGCGGTTCACCCGGCCGTTCGGCACTGAACTTGTTTTCTTTGGCCGTCACGCTTCCGGCTTTCACGATGAACACATCTCCGGCTTTGCCGACGATGTAATCGAGCGCCGACGGTTCGCCACCGGCCTTCGTGAAGAAATCCTGCACTGTTGAACGGAGCGTGGACTGATCCGCTCGGGTCGTGGCCTCTTCTTTTTCTTTCTTCAACGTGTCCACTTCCTGCCGAAGCGGATCCGCCACCGCCTTGATCGCGGCTTGGATCTTGGTATCGATTTCGTCCGGCTTGTTCCCACCCTTTTTCCGGAACTCTTCAAGTTCCGTCAACGAGGTGCGAACGGTCGTCGGATCGAGACCTTCAAACGCTTTGACCTTCGGTTTCAGGTCGTCGTTCTCCTTCATCAGTGCGATGTTCTTGTCCCTGAACTCCACCACCTTCACGTTCGCTTCGTTCAGCTGCGTGATGGGGACGAAGCCAACCGGTGAACCGTCCAATGAGAGATGGTACTTTCCGTCCTTCTGCTCGTAGAACGTTCTCGCCGCTTCCGGGACCTTGTCCAACGACTCCACTACCGGTGCCAGTCCTGCCATGTTCCACTCCTCCTGCATGCTCCATTGCATCGAACTTGTCGAGCAGATACGTCATGCACGTGATCCAAGACTCTCCAGTCTGCTCACTGGCGTCCAGGCCTGAAGCGATCAGGTGCAAGGCTCCGAATTCCGGATTGGGTTCTTTCATCGTGGCTTCCAATACGCGAAGGCCCACGGTGATGACCACGGGATCTTTCGAGTCAATGATCGAACGGCATCGCGCACGCAGATGTCGGATCTGCTGGCGTGTCCCGTTGTGAGATCGGTACACGAACTTCTTCTTCGGGTACGCGGTCTGATCCCGCATCGAGGGAAACACCGGACCTTTGATTCCCGGATTCTTCAACGGGCGATTCACGCAACCTCCAACAAGAAGAGTAATTCTTCATCGTCTCGTTCAATTCGCTGACGCACTTGATCTGGCCCTACGCTCACGCTTCTGGTGCTCATGCGAGCTTGAGCCGAACGGGGATCCCGGCTCGGTGTGCTCCCCGCTGAGGCCACCATCGCGGCCATCTCTCCAGCTGCGGAGAGAGTGGGCATCTCGGCCACGCTCCTCGCATCCGCTGATCGGAAGGCCAGCGTTGATCCGGCCACGAACGGCTCGAGACCGGCCACGGACGTTTCGGTCGGAGATACACTCCGTGCTGACAGCTGCGAAGAAGCCGTAAGCGACCTATACGTAGCGACCGCATGCGATACGGCTCGGACTCTTCCGGTGGTGCTCTGGGAGGTGAGCGGATCCGCGATGGTAGCAACCGCGTCCCATCGGATGGGCCATCGTCGGGAATCGGCTTCCACGAATTGAACGACCGATACCGTGGCCACTCCACCGAAAACAATCCCGCCCGATCCGATGTACGTGTATGTTTGCGGACCGGCATTCGGAATGTACGAGGTCGTCGCGGCTCCACCAAAGTCAATCCCACCCGAAGCCAACCACGCATGTCCGTCTGTAAAGGAGGCCGCACCGCCAAAGACAATGCCTCCGGTGCCGGCATATGTGGAAGCTTTCGAGAGCGTGGCCGTTCCGCCAAAAACGATTCCACCTGATGCAGCGTATGCATGTCCATTTGCGAACGCAGCCGAACCACCGAACGTGATACCACCCGAGCCAGCGTACGCATGACCCGTAGAAAATGTTGAAGATCCGCCGAAGAGAATCGAGGAGCCGAAGAGTGCTGCCGTCGAGATCCAACCACCGAACTGAGGGACGGCCTTGTTCAAAAGTCTAAACCGAACACTCGGTGAAGACATGATCGATGTGATGTTGAGCCGGATCTTGATGCGAAGCCGATCTGTTGCGGACCCACTTGCGAAGGAATACGCGGCCGTGGATCCTGTCTTCGTCGTGCCAGCACCAGAAATATCAATCGAGCCTAATGAAACTTCCGGACACTCATCGATGAGCGTGCCATCTGTTTGCACACGGGCCACGCTGAAAAAGACCGTGCCCGCCCCACCAGATGTAACAGTCCTTGCGATGTAGAACTCGAATGGAAAGACGAGATTCGCAGGCCAGTCCACCAATCCGGGAAATCCTGGCAAGGTGAACCAATATTCGTTTTTGGACCCTACAGAAAGAGGAGGTAACTCAATGGTCAGTGGACGTTCATTGAACCCCTCACTGGTGATCTTGGTGAAGTGTGTGCCGAGCGACAGATCGGAATCATCAGGAGAAAGTGCTAGCGCACCGGCCGCATACTGGTAGGATGAGACGAAAAACGCCACCGACGTCGCCGCGCCGCCCCACGTGACGCCACCACTGCCTGTATAGCTATACGTGGCGACGGCGGTTTCTGGGACATCCCATAACTGGACCGTAGGCCCAGTGTAGCTTGGAATGCGGAGAATAACGTCGCGGTTCTCAGAAGACATTTAGGGAACGAAGTCAAACACGAATTCGTTGTTCACAGGTTCCGGCACAACGTCGTTCCGGGTCGCACCTGCTGAATCCGGAGAGTCGGGGTGATACCCCACGATCTGATAGGCCGTGTTGAGTGGAACTTGAAAAAAGAACAAACCTTCAAACCCAATTTCAGTTGAAGATACCACCTCTGCTACGACTGGCTGGCCATCTTTCTGCATGCGAGCAGTTTCTAGACAGACGACACGACAACCGGGGAGTTGAACACCAACGTCATCGAGGGTATAGCCCTGCATCAGAAAGCGCACGGTGCTCTGCCCGATATCGTTGTTGTTCGCGAACGGGAACGAATTTGGATTAACAGCGATGACGGCGCCACATGGTGTGCAGATACACGCGTTCGCACGAGTGCCCCTTCCAACACCCATCGGGATCACGCGCGCACTGAACTGCCGAGAACTCATATCCATCATGCCCGTGTCATACAGAACAGGCACGAGTGAAATTGGATTAAGAGGCAAACGGTCTGGCGGATCGTTGATAAGCGGCGACCAATAGGACTCCCAACGAAACGGAGGGTCATCGGGGATCACCATCTGGGATCCCGCGATAACCCGATCTGTCGGGCCTTGTGGTGTGAATCTGATGACGGGCATGGCGCGTACTCTACGGCGTAAGCTGTTCGATGATCGCCTGATGCACTGTCATTGAACCGGTGGCCACCGTCTGTGTGAAAAAGATGTCGAGCGACAGCGCCGACTGGCTATTGAATCCAGTGCCCACAACAGGCGCCGTATTCCACGGCAGGGAATACCCACCACCAGGACCCGTGGTTGGCACGGCCGTGTTGATGAGAGCTTCGGTCGTGAGTCTCCATTGGTTCATCAAGTTGGCAGATGTGCCTGAACCAACCGCACGACACGTCAGCAACCCTTCGAGGTAGAAGTTGACGTTGGTCTTGGCGACGATGTTGCCCAGCACGGCCAACGTATCCGCCGCGATGACGCCACCCAGTCGCACGTCCCAGCGCAACGTGCCGGGTGTGGTGATGACCACCGAGATACGGCCAGTCAGTGTCACCCTCCAGATACGGCCAATCTGCCAGTATCCAGCCGGGAGCGTGGTCGGAAAGTAGGTCGGGACACACGACGCAGCCGCCGCAGCCGTGAGCACTGGTCCGTCGGTATACGATGAGGCGATGACTTGAACAGCCATGTTACTGTGCTCCTACTCGCTGAGTCGCTGGATTGAATCCGGGTGGCAGATGCGCACGACGCGATACCGGAAGGTCCGCGACGTTGGTGACCGGAACCACCGTGCCTCCGGTGACCACCACGGCTTTTCCGTTAGGATCGCATTGCGTGGTCCCATCGTCGTTGATGAGATGAAACGCATTGCGTCCAATGTGAATCGCCAGCTGTCCATCGACTTTTACCCACTGACCGTTACGCGCCATTGTTATTCTCCGGTGAACTGCGGCGTGACCTTGATCTGGTCCCCATTGTTGACGATGTTGAACGGTCCCGTGCTGAACCGCTCCGCGAACAGAATTTTTCCGCTCGTCGTTTGCACCACGTAATACCCGTACACGTTTCCGAGCGCACCAGTAAAGGTCCACGTCTGTTGCGGGTAGGCTGCACTCGTCGGCGCTCCGGGTGTGATGGTCCACGAGGCCGGAGAGAACAGAATATCTGCGTATCCGAATCCGGCCGCTTCGGTGTACGATGCTTCCGTATCCGTTTCAGCCGGAGTGATATTGTTCGTGTAGAGTTTGAGACGACCATCTTGCGGAGCCGTCTTGTTGAGAATGTTCTGAAGCATGACGTCCTCGGCCGCGTTCGGCACGAGGAGCGCCATGACGACGAACAACCCGAGTAAAGAGAGCAACAGCATCTATTTTCTCCCAAATGGGATTGGACCCGGAGGTAGCGGACCCGGTGCCGGTTGCACGATGCGATTCTGCGAGGCCTTGTACTGCTCGTAGACCACTTCTCTGGCCATTTCCAACAAGCCGTAACAGAGCATGCGTTGATCGAACGGTGCTTCCACGTTCACCTGTCCAGCTGCGTTGATGGTGATGATGATCCTGGCCATCTCTGGGATGGCGGCGTTTCCGTTTCCGGGTTCTCCAAACATCGGTTGCTCCTCCTGATGTGCGAACGAAACTAGTTTCCGTTTCCGCGAATCGTCTGCACGAGCTTGAGAATATCCTGCACGTTGAGTTCGCCGGTGAACTTCATGCCGGCTCCAGTGAAGAGGCCGATGATCTCTTTCACGATCTTGAGGATCTCGAGAATCTGATTCAGGTCTGCCATGTTCACTCCTACCGGATCATGATGAGGGGTTTCCAAGGCTCCGGTCGAATCACCGACCATGAGCCGTTCGTGCTGACGAAGTTCTTGCCGAAGTCGATCACTGCCACGGCTCGGTTTTGCTTGGTGGCATTGTACACGAGGCCTCCCCGAGCGGTGATCGTCGCATAGGGCCATGAGGGATCATTCCAATCCAGCGTGGACCACGCGTTCTTGTTGGGATCCTGCGTATCAGCTGGTGTCGTACCCACCATGAACCCGGTGAGCACTTGGCCTCCCGCATCGTACCCCGGAGAACCGATCACTTCTTCCTCGGTTGTGTAGGCTGGCGTGGAGCGAGAAAGATTCGCATTCGACGAGTAGAGTGCTAACCGGTACACGTCCGTGGGTTGATGGATCCCCTGCAAAATATCCGTGAAAAAGCTCTGGACGATAGCTTGAACAATCATCCTTCAATCCTCGTGATGAGTCCACTGGAGTCACGAACGATATTTTTCACCGGTGTAGGAGGTACGGGAGGTGGCGGTGGGGGTGGCTCGTTGGATTTGGTACGATCAATCCGTTCCTGGATATCTTCCAATTCCTCTTCCGCACTCACGCCTTCTCGGGCCCATCCACCCTTCACGAGAATATCGTACCACGTCTCGAACGAAATCTCATCGGCTTGCAAGGCTGCGAGAGCGGCCTGAATGTCTTGCGCCGACGCCTTCATGTCCATGTACGCTTTGTTGAGTTCGACACTGGTCTCCGAGTCCACTGGTTCCTCAACGGTGCTGTCCCACCACACCATCATCTGTAAGGCCTGCGTAAAGGCCTGCTCGATCGAACCGGCAATGGATCGCAGTGACGCGTTCTCTCCCGAGTGGCGGATGATGACCGCCGTAGCCGTGTCGCGGGCGACCGGTTCTTCCAGCAACCGTGCCCCGAGGGAGGCCATCTGCTTCTCTTTATCCGTCATGGCCTCCTTGATGGCTCGGAGGCCTTCACCGGAAAACTCCAACATACCGGCCGCACCGTTCATGTCGAGTTCCCATACGACACTCGGTCCCATACGAAGCGGAGCGTTTGCATCGCCGGATCCCTTGGCTCCCGAGACCCATGGGGTAGGGAGCGCGACGAGGTGCAATCCGTACTCGTAGTCCACCGAGTTACGCCAGTGTGCGAGATTCACATCCGCAAGATCGAGCAGGGGTGGCTTCTCAAGCTCGGATGTCGCATGCGTCGTACCGATGAATACGAACGGAATGAAATCGAGCGGCTCTCCTCGTCGCTGAAGCACGACCGCAGATTCGTAGGTGACCCACTCGTTGTTTCCCGGTTCTTTTTCTCGCCACAGCTGGCGCACGCAGATTCCGTCGAGCAGCATCATCACACGGTATTGGCAGACTCTCTTGCACTCGAATGGATCTTTCGTGTCTGGAGTCTCGGCCTCCTCCTTGAGCACGACCATGGTGAGTTCTTCATCACCCTGAAAGCGAGCCGTCTTCCAGTTCACGATCTGTTCCGCGCGATACCCCACCGCATACGGCCGATTGTCGATCGCACCCTCCACGGCCATGTCCACCAGGATCCCATAGCGACCAAGCAGCATCACCTCACGGCCGGCATCTACCGCAAACATTTCGAACGTGATTCCCGAGAGGGTGATATCTTGCAGATACGGTTTCTGCGCATCCGGGATCTTTACCTCGGGTGGCTTCTGGAAGATGGCACCAGTGAGACCTTGCACGGTCCGCTGCGTGGCATTGTAAAAGTTTCCCCGCTTGCGGTAGGCGACGTTCGCATTCGCATCCACCACACCGGGAAGATCCGGGACATAGAGCGGACCGGCCTTGAGCACGGCATCTCGGCCTCCGTGACAGTGGCGCATCCGCTCCCAGAATGTCGTGAAGGCTTTGTAGTCGTCACGTTCGTAATTGACGGCCATGCTACTTCACCGCCATCATGGTGGATTGACGCTGCTGGATCCGATTCAGTTCTTCGATCACTCTCCTCACCTGCGCATCGAAGTCGCTGGTGTCGCAGTTGATCTTCACGGTGAGTTCGCCGATGTTCTGCTTCTGGTAGCGAGCCGGTGGAATCTCGTACCACGCATTCCAGAAACCCGTACAGAAGGCACGCCAGATCTTCGTGAGCTTCGTTCTCATTGCGTGATCCATTCTCCGTTGGTGAGGAAACCGTGCCACTCACAGCCGTCCATCCGTCGAATGCTTGGCGTGAGGGTGGGCTGCTCCTCGTGGCCGTTCCACTCCCACCCCGGTCCACTCTCTCCCGCGTTCTTGATCGGCAAGTTCAACACCTGTCCGCAGCCACAGGGACAACGAAAGATAATAAACCGATGCCCATCGCCGAAGTAGTACGCACCGGGAAACGTACATTGGTCGTACCCATGCACATGCGAGGCCGGAAGACTCATGCGAATCCGAGGGTGGCCACGGTGAACATCGAGTGGTGCGGGCATGCCATCGGTGATGGCAGGCTCCTCCCGTCCTGGCTCGAGATCAACCACGTGGCCACGAAGTTCGTGATTAAAAGGAACGGAGATCTCATACCTTCTTCTCCGGAGGGTAGGAGGAGGGTGCACGTCCACAATCGCAGCCGAGCACCGGAAGTGCCGTGAGAATTTTCACCTCCACGCCTTTGCAACCGGGGAACCAACATTTGAGAAGTGGCATCAGTGCCACCAACCGAAGGCATGCGAGGCTAGGGCCGACCCAAGGGCTGCGGCAGCTGCGAGGAGCATCGCGCGCACGCAATCCCAACAGAGTCGGCCCCAGATCAAGGGCGCACGACAGTTCAGACAGAAGCGTCCGTTCACCACTGAGCCTCACGTACGCGCACTTCTGATACTGAACCGGTGTAGTCCAGGTTAGAGAGCATCAACGCGTCCGCATCATCCGGGGAGGGTTTGCCTCTCCGCTTGATGTCATCCTTGGACTCCATCTGGATCTTCCCTTTGGAGTTGCGTTTGTATTTCAAGTCCACCAGCTGTGCCGCGAGATCATCATCGTGCTCGTCGATGTCAATCGTTCCGGCCTGAAAGCGTTCCCGCAAAGACCAATACCCTTCCGCGCGGATGTTCTCAAAGTGCTCATGGTCCTTCGCGGGTTTCGAGACATTTACCCCGATCACCGTCTTCTGGTGGCGAAGCTCGTGCGCCCGATTCACCACGCCACGCCCGATGCCAATCTCGTCCACCTTGGCTTTCGTGATGCGATCCTCCTCCTTGAAGGTACCGGGGAGCAGATACGAGAGCAGGTTCCCGCACGTGACCATCGTATCGGGAATCTGATCCCGTCGGACAATGCGGAACACCTCGCCACGCCGTTCGCAATAGGTGGAGTTGTTCGAGCCACCACCGACGTCCAGGCCCATCTCATGCGGGAGCGAGGGGAGAAGGATGCGATCCATCGCCTTGCGGACCCATGTGATCGGCAAGAGACCGTCTTGCGTGTTCTCGGGAAACTGCCCGAGCACCTTACTCTTCCAGAACGGATTCTCTTCACCCCACTTGCGTCGCTTCTCTTCCACCCAGAGTTTACCGACGAGGAGTGGGCGCAAGCGATCGGGGATGGGTTCGTCGGTAAAGTTCGGCGTATCGAAGGCCGAGATCGGAATGACATGCCAGCCGGATCCGGGTTTACAGACGGTATGGAATTCGGTTTCGGGATCGTCCGGGTTCCCGATCACGAGAAAGCGAGAGTCATCGTTCGCAATGAGAGAGTCGGCCGCTTCCCAGAGGCCGCGTGAATCGATACCGCCACCCTCGTCAAAGATCACGAGCACGTATCTGGCGTGGATCCCTTGAAACGCGGCCGGATCTAGATCATCCGGCTTCATGCCGAAGGCCACCAACTCTTCCTTGCCATTGGCCATCGTCATGAACCACTCGGTTTGATTCATGCGGCCGGAGAGGGTCGCATTGCCGTGCACCCGGTTCATTTCACGCCAGAGAATGTTTCGGACCTGACGAGCCGTCGGTGCCGACGTGACGACGAACGCTTCTCCGGCCGGATGATTCATGAGCCAGTGCGCCGCAATCCTCGCCGCAAGGAAGGACTTTCCAGCACCGTGGCATGAGGGCACCGCGGTGCGGCGATTGTCCCGCACGGACTCCATCACGGTCTTCTGCTTACTCCATAAATGCTCCTTCAGAATCTCGGTCGTCCAGCGAACCGGATCTTTGAGGTAGCGTCGGCGTGCAAGCTCCGCCTCGATGGAAGCCAATTCCATGCGGGGTGAGAGCTTCGTCGCCGTCGCGGAGGTCATGCTACTGCACTTCGTCCACGGTCACGTTCGCGTACACGGCGCTATTCACCGCGAGGTTCCACAGCACGAGGCTGGCATTCGCGGGAATGTAGAGCGACATCAGATCGCCTCCCGGATCCACATCCGAGAGATTGTGTCCCTGCGTCGCGGGATGCTGGTACTGCCGATAGAATTGCGTGGGCGCGGTCGGTGGAGTCGCCCATGCCAACGCGATGGTGGCGAGCAGCACATCCGAGGAGCCGTGCACGAGGAACGCCACCGGGGTAGTGGGCGTCACACCTTTCGCAGCTGGCCGACCAATCGCAAACGTCGAGGCCGTGGCGGCTGCGAGGGTGTACGTGAGCCGACGGAGCCAGATCGGTTTCACGCCCGCGATAATTTCTAATGCGGGCGCTGCCGATCCCGTCCCGGTCGTCAGTCTGGAGAGGGAGCCTCGGATCATGGATCTGCCTTTCGTTATTTAAACGCGTGTTCGTTGCCGGTCACGTGAATGCGTTTCGTGGGATGGTCGCGGAGGTGGACATCGCGATCCACGATCCCCGAGTAGCCGTTCTGCGAGGAATAGCCGGAAATGGAAAAATGCGCCGGAGCCGAGAGGAGCCGCGTCATCCGATGCAGCGTACGGGACCGACCATTGGGAGCGAGATGCACGCAAAGCGGTGCAGCCTCGGTGTGGCTGCGGACCAGATATTCCTTCACGGCTCCGCAGTCCTCACATTCGAAATCGTACAGGGGCATGACGGTCTTCCTTAGAGATGCGGCAGGGTGGTCTTGCCGGTGAGGAGGCCGATAAGGAAAAGCACAATCAGAATCACGACGGCGACGTTGAGCGTGGTCTTGAACGTATCCGACATCGGAATCTTCTCGGTGATCAGCCACACGATGAAGCCGATCAGCGCGATCAGGAGCAGGAACGTCAAAATGCCCACGATGGAAAGCGTGGCCATGGTGTCTCGGTTTCAGATTTCAGAATTTCCGGAACCGAAAGTGGCATTCACCACTTCGGTTGAAAAAGCAAATGTGCCATGCGAGTGCATCCCGCACGATATCACCACACTGGGGGTGACACCCGGCCTCCGTCGCATGGCACCATGGCATGCTACGCGTCGTTCTTCTTGCGCGTTTTCTTTTTTCCGTTTTCCTCGTCGAGCATCGCATCGACCGGGTCGCCGCTCTCAGGGAAACGCGTATCCTCTTCCTCTTCCGTAGGCGGATGATCGAACCATTCGCCTATCAACGCGCGATCAGCCTGCTCGTCCTCGACGCGTACAGGGTTCCCGCTCCGAGGGAAGCGGTACGTAGGATAACTGACGCTGCTGCCTGCCATGTGCTCCTCCTGCTCAGTGCTTGGTTGCTACACTATCGCCGCTCTCGGCCTGAAGCATACCCGCAACCGCTAGGGCACGCTCCCTCAGCTGCTCGTCTGTGAGTGCTGATAGCTCTTGCTGCAAGGACAGCGTACCGGAATGCTCCACCATTTCCTTCGGCTTGCCCTTGGCGTAATACCACAACATGCATTCCACCGCAGGCCGCACGTTTCTCAGGCGGAGATCTCGCAGCAGACGTTTCCGATACATCGGATCTTCGATCATTTCGAGTGCGGTCATCCGTGCTTCTGGGGTGAGATGGACTTTCTTCTTGCGTGCTCTGGTCTCGAGCGATTCACGAACGTCCCGTGCGCGGGTTTTTCCATGCGGCGAGACTTTCCAATGACACGCTCCGGGGTGATCGAGTAGTCGAACGCACGGAGAATTCGTGCGTGGATGTTTTTCCTCGCAGCGTGCACGCAAACCCGGTGTGCGCTTCATACTCGGCCGCACGAACGTGATCGATTTTTTCACGTGTCACTCGCTCCGCAGTGCGAAAAAGATTTTTCTTGCGTTCTCGAAATTTTTTCGCACCGCAAAATGGATTTTAGATAGCATCTCGTCACATTTTGGTGGTCCAAAAACCACCCTCACTCCTCCTCAGCCTAGAGCAGAAAAACCGGTGCTTTTTCCACGAATTTTTTTCCATGTTTCTCCATATAAACGCTGGTCCAATTCGCTGTCTAAACCAATTCACCTCCAGGACGTAACGGGTATGGTATGAACCCCTCTAAACGGCCTGTTTTCCCTTTTTGATGCTATGTTGCCCCTCCGCTCTTCCGGCTCACACGCAATCTACCCGCATGAACGTGGGTCCAACCTCACAAAAGAGTATCTCGTTCCTATAGTTTTCTTCATATTCTTTTTTAATTTAGAGAGGGTTTAACCGATAATCCCCATACCCCCTACGTCCTAGACGCGAATTCTTCTTTTGGTCAATTCTTCCATATAAACGCTCGTCCAATTCCACGAAATGACATTCCGGAACCCATCAATTTTCCGCGCAAATCTTTCCTCTTGAAAGTTTGTATAACAAACTCCATAATCTCCCCTTCTCGAAGGAGGAGCAGATGGAAAAATCGACAAGCGATCCGGTCGGCCCGTATGCGGAAGATCTCGCGGTCGAACGCCTCACGGCACTGGCACATCGAGAGCACGACGATACATCCCTACCATGGTGGCTCGCGATCTCGGCACTCACGTATGCCTTGCTGGCCATCGCCTACGAAATCCGCGAGCATGCCAAGCACAACGACATTTCCAAGACCATGGAGGACTTGGCCTCCCGAGGCTTCTTCCACAAATGATTGAGAGATCCAGAAAACCGGAGGGGGCCCAATCTAATGCCATGGGAATACTCGCGCACCATGATCGAGGTCACGAGCCTGAGCCGTCCGAACGAATCCTGGAGCTTCACCGACCACGAAGGACATGTGCATCAATGGGAATGGCCAAGCGGAAAGCGGATCTACGCTCTGGCTGAACCGGCCTCCTTGCCCACCTGCATGCAAGTGGAAGACGCACCCTACTGGACCGAGGACGGAGATGAGATCAAACAATTCCACTGGGAGTGCAAGGACTGCCACGAACACGTGAAACCGGGATACAAGCCGGATGACTATCAGCAATACATTCTCGGCCTTGCCAGACGGCGGTGGGTAGAACCATGAGGCATCAGTTCGAACCGGACACCGAACGGTTTCTGTTCATTGCATGGGATCCGGATTCTCCTTTGCCTCCACTAAACAAGATCATCGTGATGGGATTCTCGAAAGCCGTAGACCTGCATGCGGCTGGTCCTCCGCTCGGGACCGAGCAACCGGCCGTTGTGCTCCGAGAGGCCAGCTACGAAGAGTGGCGAGCCCACGGCAAGTCGGTGAACGCGCAAGCAGGATGCCACCTGCGAGTACGTCCGCAGCACTGTAAACATTACTTTATGGTTCACACGGATTGAGGAAGGAATGATTATCGCCACTCCTGAAAGCTACGACACCGGACAGGAACTCGAAGCCGTGCTCATGAACACGGAGGGAGCTATGGTCTTTCAATGGGTGACCATTGTCCGAGAGGCGACGCAGCTGGAGTGGCGCGCCTATGCGGAGAGCCTGTACCCCGAAGGCCTCCCCGCAAAGTTCCTGTACGCCGTGCACATGGCGTGTCCGTTCTTTTACGAAGTCATCCCCGGAGCACCGCTCCGAAAGGTACATTGATATGCTCGTCAAACTTTCCAAGTACCAGGACCGAAACGTATTCTCAACCGGAGGAGTGAAAACCGAAGTGAACGGGTTCGAGTTACCCGAGGTGACGGATATCGTTCTTCGGTGTTCCGTGGACGCGATCCCGAGGCTGGATGTCACCATGAACGCGTGGGATCTCGACGTGGAGCTAGAAGCCGAGGTGCACGTGCATCTCCAACCACTAGAAGGCTACGGCCTCCTTACCGAGCAGCTACCAGACGGTCGCAAGAAGATTACGAGTATCCGCGTGACGGACCGTGTTCGTCGCTGGTGGCATTGGTAATGCCGAAGAAAGGCTATAAACCGGGACGCATTCATCGGCGGCATCTGGCCGAAGGCAAACGCCAATTCTGGGATAAGGTGCAAGCACTCATGCAGGCCGAAGAAGATGCTGCACGGAAGAAGAAGATCAAGAAAGAGAAGTTCACCAACCCCGGAGCCAACCCGGTGCCGACCCCACGGCCTCCCTCTGCTGGCTACGTATCCACGCCGGCATTCGAGCGATGGGGACTCTACTCGCACACGGCCGAAGGGAAGTACTATTACAAACGAGAGCAGGCCACAACCCTAGAGGCTTTGAAGCAGGCTATCAAGGATCTCGACCTGCCGCATCCGCTGTGGACGTTTGTGAAGAGCGGACAGACCGAGGCCGAATGTTTCATGCCCATTCGCATTGCGGAAGAAGCCGTCTCGAGCCTCGGGCACCGCTTCCAGCAAATGAAAGGCGGGAGGAAAAAGTAATGGAGTACCTCATCACGATTCGAGATCGGGTCATGCGCTACTGCTCCGCGTGTGCGAAGCAGCAACCCGTGTTCGTGGAGGTGAACGATGATCGCGTGGAGATGTGCTGCTGCCAGTGTTCGCGGATTCTCTTTGCGAAGTCGTTCGCGCGATGAGTTTCCTGAACGACGTGCTTCGGCGTATCGTAGACGATCTTGATGTCATTGACATGGAACAAGGAGCCGATGGCGTGTGGAGGAAACCTCAGCGAGATCTCACGGAGGTGAAGTATTCGACGATTTACGTGTTCGACGAAGTGTTTGGACCAGTGAAACCCCTAAAGCGATATCAGCAGCAGCACGAAGAAGGAGCCGCACATGCACCCGGTAAAAATCTCGTCCGCTCTCCCCGCAAACCATCCCTACCGTGAATTGGTATTTGGCGAACGCCAGAGTGAATACCTTCCACTCCCGGCTCTACTCGACAACGAAGGCACCGTCATTACGGAATGGGAGCCAAGCATCGAAGAGCTTGCGGTGTTGCTCTCAGGAGAAGGCCGCATTCGTGTCACGCTTTTGCTTACCGGCATCGGCTTGAAACCCGGAGCGAAGCTCACGCCGCTCAAGGTTCAGGTGGTGGAAAAGCAGGCTCCGCTTCTCGGTGCGTGAGTGTCTGTAAATTGCGTTTTTGAGGCCAAAATAGCACCCCAAAAAAGTGGGGGTAAAGGCCTCCGGCCGGAAGGCGTCGTCTGTAAGTGGCATTCTTTGCCTCAGTGCTAAGTAGTGAATTTCCTAAGGAATTTGCAGAGTAGTGAAAACAGGCCTAAATTCGTGGATAATAAATCCGAAAGTCCAGCAAATTCGCACTCTTTTTTCTTGCTACTCACTCCCCTCTGAGGGATAATTCTCTTGTTGGAGCGGTGAGTCGGAAGGCGGTAGGCCGGTGGGAGCCAAAGCGTTCCCCATAGAGCCAGATACCTAAGTCCTGACCGAACCCGAGAAGACCAGCAGCGTTGACAACCGAAGCGAGGGAAGCCGAAAGGCGAGAAGGTAGGCACCCTCCAAATAGCGACCGGCTTCCGGTAAGGCCTGAAGAAGTGGCACCTAAATCCACTTCGTGCTTCCTCTCCTCGCTCCAGCAAGTTCCACCCACTGGCGCAAAGAGCAGAGACAAGCGAACGAGCAGACCCGGAGCACACCCACCTAATGGCTGGTCGCCTTCACCTGAGTACCGAAAACACAAAGCAGACGAAGTAGGCCGCAATGGCCGGTTCAAAGAAGCGGCGTGCGGTGCTCAGCACAGATGAGGACAAGCGAGAACGTGACAGGCTCTCACTTGTAAATCCCCACGAGGCATTCCGCTTCGTGCTCAGGTTCCAAGGCCTGAAGGAGGACACATGGTTCGCACGGTGCTCTTTTATATTGCGCTCACGGCGCTCTCGTTCGCGGCTCACTCGCAGGTTGAGGTACCCCACTCGCATTCAAACATTCGCCGCGAACGTATCGCGGTACTTTTCTAAAGGAGCCACGAACATGACAACCCTGAAACTCAAAATTACCGGCGTGGACATGAACGGATTCAACGGCCGAGAATATCACCCGAAGCCGAGCGACATCGGCCTCGTGGTTACGGCGCTCGGCCTTGAAACCACCCGCGACCAAGGCGAAACGATTTCCGCATCCTCCCTTCCGTTCGCAGGCATTGATACCGAAGCTCAGAAGATGATCACGCTGGCTGAGGCTCCAGTGCCCGATGAGAATTCTTCGCAGGACGATTTCGTGTATCAGGTGTGGCGATGCCTGACCGAAGATGGCCGCTTGCTCGACCTGATGGACTTTGAAGTTGAAGTGAGCCGATAACAAACAGCAGCAGCAGCAGGAGCAGAACAATGAAACTTACCAAGAACGAAACCATCGTGCTCAACCAGATTGCACGCAACCTGTATCAGCCGTTGAATGGCGCTCGGCCGGAGAGCTTCAGCGACACGAACG
>Ga0137437_1000017_pt1 | contig 48744 bp, 86 predicted proteins | sample EasRivERMGT138_2_FD_102332 | JGI IMG/M metagenome (GOLD analysis project Ga0137437, IMG submission 102332) | Soil microbial communities from meander-bound floodplain in the East River, Colorado, USA - East River MetaG ERMGT138_2 | ecosystem: Environmental > Terrestrial > Soil > Floodplain ...
ATGGATGGGTTAAACCCTTTGAAACTAAAGAATCAATCGGTAAATTAACTCGTGTTGGAAATGTTGAATTTGGTTTAATTGAAGAAAAAGATGCTTATTGCCATACACATAAAATGGATTATGTTAATGAGTGCCATAAATCTATATCAGGCAACATTATTTGGAAAGGTTGTCCTCAATGTCAGAGTGAGCAAGAAGAATTTACTCTTATGCAAAAAGCCAAAGAAGCTCATCAAGAAAGAATGGCAAAATTAAATCAATCGGATCCAATTAAATCAGACCCAATTAAAAGAGCAAAAGGATTTTAGATGCAAAATAAAAAATCTTTTTTATTATATTCAGATTTAAAAAATGTAGTTGATCAATTACCGGACGAAACAAAGGGTAAATTATTCCAATTAATTTTAGATTATGCTAACGGGATAGAAAATACAATTGACGATTTACTCTTATCAGTTGTTTTTGAACCTATTAAATCACAGTTAAATCGAGAGAATGAAAAGTGGGAAGATATGCGCCAGAAGAGAAGCCAGGCGGGTAAAGCAAGTGCTAACAAACGTCAACAAGTGTCAACACATGTTGAAAGTGTTGAACAAAATCCAACACATGATAACACATGTCAACAAGTGTCAACTGTAACTGTTCCTGTAACTGTTCCTGTAACTGTTCCTGATACTATATATCCCCTTACCCCTTTACCGGAAAATCGCCAATTGGGAAAAATTGCAGAAGGAGCTTTTCAAAACTGGCAAATGTTAGCAAAAGAACAGGGAGTAAAATATAAACAGGATGAATGGATGGCTATTAAAGGTTATGCAATGGCAAAACCAAGTTTACAACCTCATCAAATAAGGGCAACTATTATGCAAACACATAAATGGGCACAAGAAGGTTTAGATATTGAAAATGCATTTTTACTTGCAGTAACAAACGGTACGTTTATTAAACAACCATTTGCAGCTAAAGTTACAGACGCCAAAGGAAATCCAATTTATGGTCAAGCGGTTGCAGAACGTAGGAATCGAATAATTGAACAAGAAGAAATGAGGACTAAGGAATGAAAAAACTAAAATGGCGTAAAGAAAGTGCTTACGTCTGGTCAGCAAATTTATTTACATGGTGTGATTTAATGGTTGACATCATAATTGGTAAAGAGGATGATTACTATCGAATTTGTGTAGATTATGACCAATCAATTATGTATAATTTGGGGAATTCCAACACATTAAAAGAGGCTAAAGCATTGGCAAATAAAGAAGTTGAGCTATTTGTTAAAATAAATTTACAACACATTACAACAACAGGAGGTGAGAAATGACAACGGTTAAACAAGAGAAAACGTTATTAGATGAGTTTGCAATGGCTGTTTTGACGGGATTAACTTCAGAACTAATATACGGAGAAGCCATTAATTTCACTGATATATCCAGTATTGCATATGATATTGCTGCCTGTATGATGAAAGAGAGGCAAAAGTATGACAATTAAAGAGTTTGTAACAATTGGAGCAATATGCGTGGGAATACTGGTGGTTAATCTTGGATTGACTTTGTTGATTTGTGAGGTGTTGAAGTGATAGGTTTACCGGGTACAAAAGGCATATACTGGACTGGAGAAGATAACTTTTGTGATTTTCGACCACCAAAAATTAATAAAATAAAACAGTATCTCAGTCTTTTAAAAAGAAAATATTATGATACGGCTAGGAAAATTAAAACTTGTGAGGTGTTGAGATGAAAATAAGACTTGGAGACTTATGGGAAACTCGCAGGTATGTTCCAGAAGTGGTTTATCATGAATTACTCAAATTAATTGATGGATTAGAAAAACGGATTGCATCTTTAGAATCAAAACCGTCAGGAAGCCACCCAGATGCCACCAGGATTGATTTTGAGGGTGACGGTGGTACCAAAGTACCAACCGGGGAAAGTGAAAGCGATATAGAGCGATTAAAGGAGAAATTATGAAATTATTAAAATGGGAAATACAAAACGGTAGTTATTTTGCTGATATTTGTACAATTGGTGATGAAACAATTCAATTTGAGATCATACCTTATACCGACGGTACGTTTGGGCTTTTCATTGCAAATAGCTTCCATTCTGCCCCTAGAAGATTGGCAACGGCTCAAAATAAAGCTCAGAAATTTTATAATCAATTTTTAGAAAGTTGTTGAATGAAAACAGTCAAAACAAATGATTGCATAACTAAAAGCGAACTGATTAAACGTGGTTGGGCAGAGGAAAAAATTGATATGTTCTTGTTTAATGTACTTAGCCCCACAACTAGAGTGCTTCTAGGAGTATCTGACAAATTTGGTAAGAATATTTATAGCAAGTCAAAAGCTATTGACATGGAGAATTATTTAACGAAAATGGGGATTGAGTGGAGGGTGAAAAATAATGTTTAATGCGTCCGATTTAAAATTACATATTGGGAAAGATATGTTAGAAGAAATTTTCAAACATGTTATTACTCAAAGGGAAGCTGATACTCATCTTGTTAGATTGCCAATAACAGAGATATCGGCAGAAGAATTCTATGTAGATTGGAGTTCAACACATTCTAAATTACGGTCCTTTTATAAGATAATCGGACAAGAATTGAGGAACATTTTATTTGATGAGAAAATAATTATTTCACAGAAGGACACTGATGCCCCTCTGTCAGAAAAAATCGCAACAAAACAAGATGATGGGAGGATGAAAAGTGTTGGACAAATATAAGTTATTAGATAGGCTTTATGATTTACACAAAAAGTATAGCCAATTTCATGCAGTCGCTAAAGATGGCGTTGAGGCTTTAGTGTATGATATATTAGCCTGTAGAATAAAGAGTATTATTGATGAAATTAATGAAGGGGTGTATGATGACAACTAAACAAGAAATTATTGATTATATCCAAGATTCGGTTACGCTTGATAGCTGCGATTATGATTCAAGAGATAATTTTAACAATCTTGATGAATGCGCACGGCTTATTAAGATGATCAAAGACCTTAAGCCGGAAATTAAGGTTAAGAAACTTGTGTGGATTCCAGACAATGATAATTGTGCAAAGTATGCATTCTTGAAAACGGAGCCAGAGGGTTACGATATTTACAAGGATTATCCTTATTATGATGATTCTCCCTGTTATGAAACATTTAGTTGTGAACATCGATTTATAAATAGTAGTGACGATTTAGAAAAATGCAAAGAATTTGCTCAGAAGCACTGGAGTGAACATGTGCTGAGTTTATTGGAGGTTGAACCGGAATCGCTGCCAAATCGTTGGATAGACATCAAAGACCCGGATAAATGGCTGCGTGAGAATGGGTTTAGGACTGAATTGGAGGACAAGGAAAATGATTAAAATGAAAAAATTTGAGTGGGTTCCATTAAATGACGAATTAATTATTTGTGATTTGGGGTGTACGGTCTGGGAAATTAATCTATATACTGCAGAGATTCTTCTAAACGGCAAGCATTGGCATAAACATGATACAGTTAAGGGCGCTAAACTCATGGTAGAAAATAGAATGCGAGAGTTTATTAATGGAATGATTGAGGTGATTGAATGATTGAAATATTTAAACGTAGATGGCGCTATATATTACGTAGACAGCGGATAGATATGGAAAAAGAAATATCTGGATTGAAAGATCAAATGTATGATTTAGAACGTACGATTGAGATGTTTAAGAAAGAAAATCAAGAATTGAAGCTTGTCATGGGCATGATGATGTCTGATGAAGATGCCGAATTATTCGTAAATGGACAGCAAATACAATTTGTTCCATATAGACGATTTCCTGATACTCCATCATTCAGAAATGAAATGTTATCTCTGGCATCGCATAGAATGGAACAAGCAAAAACGGAGGGTTTATTATGATTGAAAAATTCATAATCGCTAATTACATTATTTTAGGTATTCTTGGGTGGATAGGCGGTTGGTATATTGGTAAATATTTAGCTCGTAAGAGGGCTAAAAAAGATGCGTTTTATGGTAGTATCCATAATTGTGGAAGGATGAATAAAAAATGAGCGGTAAAAAAAATAAGTGGGAAACATTTAATGTGGGGTCTGATTTTGAGATTGAAGCATTGTTTATTGCACGATGGTGCGAGCTTAAGCAATTGCTATATAAGCACATGTGGGTGAAGGTGGCTAAGGTTAAGATGGTGGATAAATGAACCATATTTCCCATGCGGCGAAAATGGTATTTAGAAAGGATTGAATCATGTGGTTTTTACCTGATGTGAATAAGAAGCCTAATCTACGGGGAAAAGAATGGTGGGAATCTTATTTATATTGCAAACATGCTGATAATAAAACCATTAATGCTATTGTTTATAGTAAGTCACACCCATATAAGGAACAGGCGTTTATAGAATATAAGAAAAGGATTGATGAAATTCTTAGGAAGAGATTATACCATGAAGCGTAGATATAACCACGAAACCAAGCAATGGGATATTGTGTTGACTGAGGAGCAATATGGATTACTTAAAATGAGGGGTCATTCATTCCCAAAACTTAAAATCATTCAAATAATAGATAAAAAACTAGACAATTATAGATTGCCGGATGGTGCTGACTTAGCTCATCCTGATATGATGTTTATGCAGAATCTCCCCACTAATTTAGCAACATTTTTAGGAACTGGAGGTAATTGATGGCAACTAATGAGGAATTAATGTGGATTGATCTGCGTCTGGATGAACATATAAAATACGTAAAAGATCATATCTTAAAAATTGCGTCTGTTAATACAATATTAACAACTCTTGATTTATGGTTCTTTTGGCGTAGGTTGCAATTAAAGCAAAAATGCATACTGTTGATTCTCCAAGATAGAGGGGTACTGTGATGGATTGGATTTTATTCGCTGCCGTTACATTTATAGCAATTTATTTTGGTATTAAAGAGAAAATGGGAATAAAGCTAACAATAATTGTATTGTTAATGGGATATTCTATAGTAATTGGTAGCAAAATTTTAAGATATTTACTAGATTTAATTTGACAAATTGTGTTCAGATGTGCAATAATAGCGCACGTGTAATAAATCAGGACTGCGACAATTCATATCCCGCTAACCCCTATGTATTTAATACACGTACCACGGATTAAACATGACGGTAAGTTTAATCGGTGGTTAAGAAATTATCCACTTTTAAAAGCTCCAGAAGTTTTACCGTCAAGTATATCTTTCTATGGGGCTTTTTTATTTACGGTGTCTCCAGAGATAACTTCATACTCGACCGTGATCAGATAAAGAAGCAGAGCTAAACTGATCTATATAAATAGGATTTATAGAATATAAACTCTCTAAGCCTCTTTGCGGGATCGTGTATTCGGTCAATATAAACGCATAAGCAAATATTTGAGAGTTTATTTATGTATTTCTGTCGTATAGTGGTTAATACATGCGGTTTTCATCCGCAAAATAGCAGTTCAATTCTGCTCAGAAATACCACAATATGGGAAGAAAAGAGTTAAGGGATGGTATATGTAAATATACGCTTGCCGAGTTCAATTCTCGGATCTTCTCACCTATGCAAGATGTAGCTCATTGGAATGTGAGTAAAGATCGTTGTTGCTCTTTTTATAAATGCAGATTAAGTTAATCATTTATACGCTGGTTCGAGTCCAGCCATCTTGCACCAATGTAGTAGATGCAGCATACTGGGAAAGCGGACTCGGTGTAGACGAGTTGGTGAAAGCTGAATTCTAGACTTTAGGCTATGACCTATGCAGGTTCGACTCCTGTCCTACTACACCATCTTGCACCTTTTTGGAGATTGTTATCATGATGTTAAAATGGATAGAAATAGAACGCTATGTTCATCATACTGATTTATCTTTATTTAGATGGGATATTAAATTAGACAAAAATAAAAGTACCCATAATGATCAATTATGGGACATATTTTTAAACGGTAACAAATGGGGATTTAGTGATACTTTAATTGGAGCTAAATTAATGGTAACAACTATAGTAGAACAATTATTTAAAGATATAATAGAAATCAACGGCGGCAAAATTAATATATTTTAATGATTATTTTGTACACAGCTTATAACACATTAAATAAATCTAAAATTTGTTAAGTGTTTCCTTATCTCAATCCGTTATGAGTTGTGTGTAAAATGATGAGTATTTTCCAAAAAGGAAATAACTGAATATGAAAGAGTGACAGAGAAGGGAATGTTAATCAGATAAACTAGTTTCTACAGGTTGCCGCTGGGGAAAACCTACTTTTAAGTAAGTAACTGACTATAGCCAAGGTCGTGAGAACACAGGAGTAGAAAGTAAAACAAGGCGTCGGTACACGCCTATAGTTATCGTCCAAGGTGCAAATCCTTGGCTCTTTCACCTTTTTATGTAATACCAATAAATACACTAGTATTGCCATATCTTTTACCAATACGTTTAATTAAATTTTTATCTTCTAATCTTTTAATTAAATGGCTCCTACTATTCGTTAATTTCAATCCATACTTTACACATAAATGAATATGTAAATCAGTTATTGAAATGGGTTGTTTTTTAATAACATATTTTATTATTTTATCATATTCTAAATCGGTTCTTTTGCCTTGCATTGATTATTGTTTCCTTTCATAAAAAATACATCCGAACTCTTCAGGTTTACGAATTTCCACTGTATCAATAACATTAAGATTTGCCAATACTTCAAATTTATTACATTGATGATACTCATATTCGTAATATTTAAATTGTACCGCAAATTTATTTCCATATTCTGATAAATTTACGGGTGAGTCTAGATACTTTATTTGCGTCTCCAAATAGTTACAACTTATGCACCTATCAATGAGTTTCATGTGAGGCCATTTCTAATTTAAATGGTTTATTATCTACTTGGATAACAACCCCTAGATTATTTTCTTCTCCCATAACCATGCAATGTGTTAAAAACAAAAGCTCTTCCTTGAATTTGACTAAAACCGGCAAATCACCTCTATCCTTTCTTATAGTTTGAAGCATCCTGATGATTCCATCTAAACTAGAGTTTGTATATTCCATTTTCATATTATTTACCTTGCACAGTTAATTGATTTTTAATATAGAATTCAGCATCTTGCAACACATAGAAAGTAGCAACTCGAATTCCATTTGCTAAGAAAACACTGTATTGCTTGTTCCCATTAATAACCGCTTCCGCAATAAAAGATTTTTCATCGACTAACATAATTATTTTCCCTCCTCAAAATTACATTCAATTGGTTTACCCTCTTTAGTGAATACCGGAGTTACCGCATGTAGCCCATTGCCATCGCCAACCGCATAATACTGAACCCCATTAATACATGCTGGCTCTACTTTATATTGCAACATTTTAAACTCATTCCTAACAATTTCTCGCTGATTGAGAGTTAATAGCAAGCCTACATTAAGGCTTACTGCCATAATAGCAATTGCCGATAAGATTAGTGTACTTTTTTTCATTTTTTATTTCCTTTTAAAAATTTTAAGTAATGATATTCTAATTGAATGTTCCATCTCTTTAGCATGTGATAATTTATTACAAGCAAAGCGATTAGTAAATATTATCCTTCCATTTTCATATAGATCGCAGTAAACATTATAATAGTTCCTAGCCAGGCATATAGCAGCATGGTAAGAATAATCTTTTAGTTTTTTTACTAATTGTCGATCCTTACCCCTCTTTAGCCATTTATCAGTTTTAAACCAATTATCACTCATAAATACGTCTCCATTAAAATTAATCTAATTTTGGCTTCTAATTGCATGGCTTGTTTGAGGGTTTTGCAATGAGCGTTTGACGTAAAATCATGACGATAATTTTCTGAATACTTTGAATACCTACCTTTTAATATCTTTAATGATATATCTAGTTCATAACCCAATGGTTTTACATTTTTTATGCAGGCCTTATATAAATAAATATCTTCTTCTAATAAAATTAAAATATGATCACCTTTCTCTGTCTTACTCCAACTCATACTACACTTTTCCCTTCTCTTAACAAGCGTTGATGTGCTAATTTAAATCCCAAGTCATAAGCTCGTTGTGATTGCTTATTCTCGATCTCAAAGTCTGCTGCCAAATCTTTCATTCTCGAATATTTACATTTTACGCACGCTAAATAAAATTGAATTAAAGTTGATTTTAAATTTGTTAATTGTGACATTTTTCTCTCTCCAAAGAATAGTTAATTAAGCTGCTTTTTTAAGTGGTCCAAATTGTTTAAGCCATTGTTCGGCACAAAGCCCATCAATTGAGGTTAATTCAAAACCCCAATATTTCATAAATAAGATACCTTTCTGTGTGAGTTCAAAATTTTTAAGACTATGCTCTTCAATTTTGTTATGTTCTTTATTGTAAAATACTGCTGTATCCATAATTTTATCTCCAAAAAATTAAGTTAATTATCTAAGTGCGTTTGTGCCGTGCTGTGCTAAATCTTTAATTATGTTGTAGGCTATGCGGAATTCTGAGTTCATAACAAAATAATCATCAAGTTTTCTTCCATTGTAAGTTGAATACTCTAAAACAACCTCTTCTTTTAATAAATATTTAAAGTTACAGTCCATTTTTGTAATTTCATTTGTTTCAGTATGTATTTCACAATCAATATATGTTTGAGGTCCATACAATGGATGATCTTCTATTAGCGATCTCCAATTCTTAAAACAATTACTATACTTATTCAAGTATTCTATAGTTTTGTCTAGTATTTGTTGTTCAGTTAATTCCACCCATTCAATATTATGATCACCTTTAAGCTCAATTGCAGTCCCGGCTTTATATTCAGTCATGTTGGTCTCCCGTCTTAATGAGTGCTATTATTAAAAGTATTGCTATATATGTTAATGTAGATACAATACAACATATTATTTCCATTATTATCTCCTTAACAAGCTGCTGCATATGCCATTTGTTGATCATACATATAGTGACAATCTTGGCATAGCATTGATTTAACTTTAATATCTCCACCTTTTTCATAAGCAAAATCTTGAATTTCTTGCTCACTTATATTTGATTCTTCTGAATTTTCCTCACACCATTCACATATATATTGGTTTAGTCTTGTTTCTCTAGTTTTATTCATTAATAACTCTCCTCTTCTTCTTGTTTCAATTTACATTCTAATACGATTCCATTTACACAAAGATATAGTAAAGGATTTGTATTTTTGAAGGGCTTAGCTAATTCCATTAATTTATTAATCTTAAAATCTAAAGTATCCCTATTTAGATCACAGCATTTTTCTGTTATTTCTTCAATTCTGCATTTCAATGTAAGGAATGCGCCTTCTATTTCTTTAATAATGCGTTTTTCTTCATTTTTCATTTTTAACCCTTTATTATAAATATTCTATTATTTTGTGGATTCTTAGCACGGCTGATTATAAAAGAACCTTTTTTTTCATAACCCCCATGTGTTTTAAGAATTGGTTTATCCGCATGAGAATCAAGATTCCCAACTAATATGTATGTCTCAACTAGATTAAGAATTTCATCCTCTTTAATTCCAGCGGGAGAACTACCATACTCTGCTGGGCCTGCTGAATATGTTGTTAGCCAGCTCCCTACCACAACTTGAGGTTTATATTTCTTAACAGCGTCTAAAGCCTCTATTTTTTCCACATCTTCAGGATAATCAATAAGTGGTTGGCGTAAAGCTTCATAATAAGCCTTAATTTCTAGAGTGGTTTGTATTTTAGAATCAGTCATTGGTATACCTAAATGATAACCTAAATCACCATGCCCGGAACCTATTTCAATAGCTGATCTATCACCAATAATAGTTTTTATATATTCCACGAGTTCAATCGTTGGAATACCATATCTTGCATGTTTATATCCAAATAATTGTAGTTCTTGGGTTGTATATTTAGCATAATCAAGAGAAGATAATAATTTAAGTTTACCATTTGGCATTAATAAATCATTAGAAATATCTCTTATTGTTCCTGGGTCAATAATGCTTATCATTTTAATTAATTCCTTTTAAATTATTAAAAGTTAATCCTTGTTGTATTTTTACGTATTGACCAGCAATATTTTTGATTATTGACCCTTCTCTCACAAAATAGTTAATTAAACTAATGGCTCTATTGTATCCTAGACCAAATTTAATCTGTACATTGGCAATATTAAATGGTTTTGCACTATCAATATAAAGTTTCATTTGTTCAATCAAATAAGTTTGATGACTTGTTGATTCTTGAGGATCACTTAAACGATCATAAAAGCTTTGCATGATTATTTCCCTTCTGCTAAGTTATAAGCTATGTTAAATTCTGATATGAATGCATAATAAGCCAATCTAGCAGCGTGCGGATGTGCGTCCATCTCTGTAATTAGATTCTGAAATCCTTTAGTTTCATAGTACGTATCTTCGTGTGCTCTGGTAGCATTAGGTTCATTAGGGGCTAACCTCCATAACCATTCACAAATATGAATCTCTGCACCATCAAAAAAGAATTTAGCTTTTATCAATAAATGGTCTTCACCATCTTCAGTAAATTCAGTACTCCAGTCATAATGCCATTCATGAAATAATTTGCTATTTGCAACAAATAATTTGCTATTTGCATTTAAAATAGCTAATGTGTTTTTTAATTTAGTCATTTTGTTTCTCCTAAATTTGCTCCAGAAATTAATCCCTGGATATAGTGCCATTCATATTTGCATTTTTGATAGATCTCTTGGGATTTACGTGCGTCTAATAAGTGATTTATACTATATAGACTAATAATCAATCTTGTAATAGCTTGAGATTTTGTATCATTTCGGGTATGTAAATCAGGATATTCAAGCCTACATGATGTAATTAACGTTTGTATTTGAGCTTTTAATAGTTTTCTATCAAATCTATGTTTGTAGTCAATCAATAAATTATCTAAATCATTAGATACTTCTAAAAAGTTTACTGTATTCATTATAGCGCTCCCTTACCAAAGTTTAAACATTCATTTAATGCATCTTGAGTTCTTTTATTTGCGTCTTCAATTAACTCAAAACCCTCCTGGATGCCGCAATACTCAATTTCATCATCTGGCACGACTCTATAATTATCTGTTAAGTTTAATTGGAATTTGTTTTGTTGTTTCATTGTATATTACCTTTTAAAGTCATTGGTTGTATGTCATTTTGCGAAGAGTTTGCTACCACATGCTGTTGCTTTTGTTTAATTGCTGCTCCATGTAATAGCAATTTTTCCAAGTAACCCATATGGCTTTTTATTAATCCTTGGGCAAATTTAAGATAATCTATATCATCTTTATGCCTAACAGCGCCTCTTAAATTGATAACCTCATATTTAGGGTGTAGCTCATAAGACAGGTGGCCATATATTTCACAACGTTTATAAATTTCGTATATATTCCAATCTACCATGTCCATGATATTAGTGGCATTTGGGTTTGGTAATGGCCATTGTATACTATATAATTCGGATTCTGCTTTGCTATCACATCCTACTGCAACAAAAACCACTTTACCTCTTCTAGTTGCAATATAAGCGTCTTGTATTTGTTTAATTCTTTTCATGTTATACACCTTTCGCATTAAGATTTGTGAATTTGTATAATGCGCCATTTTTGGTAAGAGTAATTTTCTCTATTTTAATGCCATGTTTAGCTGCTTCGTCTATTGTATAAGCTTCACCTTCGCCAGCATTACACACTAATCGTTCGCCTACTAAGCAGTTAAGCACATGAGATAACATTACCCCGAATTTATCGTAACCACATCCGCCAACAACTTTGCAGCCTTCTATTTTTTTGCCACCACAATATGCCGTTAATCTTCCATATACATTTTTAGCATAACATATTTCGATATAGAACTCAGTGTTATAGCATTCATTTACTGTTAATTTAATTTGTTTCATTTTGTTATCTCCAGTTAAAGTTTTGTTTTCTGGGTTAAGACCATTTCTCAACCTCATACCGATATTCTAACACATGGCATGTAAGGTGTCAAGTAATATGGTAAGTTATTTTACATAAAATAGCTATATCGTTGTGGCACTAAGTAACTAAATGATGTAAATAATTTGTATTTGTTATAAAATAGCAATAAATAATAGAATATAGAATTAATATAGTTGAACAATAGATACTATTTATGGTACATTAATGTTCTATATATAAATGGTTCAGATTTATATATGGCATAATTAACTTTATGTTTTGTGTATTATACATGCAATATAAGCTAAGTCTTTATTGCATGTATTTCAATAATTAAAGAATTTATAGGATTAATAAATGACAGATCAAGTACAACAAGCAGCAGCTAAACCACAAACAGCTGAGCAGCAAGAACAGCAAAAACAAATAAATGCAGCTATGAGGCAACAACAAGAGCAATTACAAATGCATATTAATGCAGAGATACAAAAGGGTGTACAACTTTATAATTTAGATGTGCAACGCTTAACCATTGTGGCACAAGGGCTGGAGGCATTGCATAATGTATCAAAAGAAACAGAAAGTAATGAGATGGCTACATTATGTTTAGCATTGCGCACGAAGTTTGAGGATGCTATTGGTATTTATGTTACACAAAAGGTTTCATGTGAAACACCCGTTGACAGCGCTGTAGATACTGCTGTATAATACACGGGTATTGGAATAGTTCTGATACTTTAAATCCTTATTCTATGTGCAGCATGTTACCAATTAGCATGCTGCGTGTAGAATCAATCAAAGACCGTGCATTATTTAATAAAGTAGTTATAATATATGATAACTAAAGATGATATACACGTTGTAGATCATACTCAATACGATGCCCCAATACAAATATCAATAGATAAAACCAAGACACATATATGCACAATGAAGTATAAACGAATGGGTCGTAAGATAATAATTGTTAGTGTGGAGCATACAGTTAATGAAATTGAATTGTAGGATTAAGAGTAAACAACTTAAGCTATTAATGTTTAATATGTTATTAATTGGTGCACGTAATGTATTTATGAGTCATAATCCATTTGCCTATGAGTTAATTTCATCTATTACACTCAAACGTGACAAGAAGCGTGATAGATATAATTTGTTTATACCCGATGGCATTATCAGAAACAGTTATCCACAAGCTAAATGATTGATGTGATTATAATGAGTAATATTGATAGAACAACAACCGTAATAGCAAAACTTGCAGATCCTAATGAAAAATATGACCATGAAGCAGCCTGGAGAGCCGAAAAGGATGCATCTGATTTAATAACAGTAGTAGAATATGAAGCAATAGGATTGACAATAAAGGAAGACATGGGCGAAGACATTGAAGGGCATTTATTTAGAAGATGCTGCATGTGTTCTGAAGATATACCAATGGGTTACAGTGGTTGTATTATAATACAGTGTATTAGAGAGAGAAACACGCGCGTGAGATAAGGGGCTGATCCGCTTGAGGATTTTCTAGTTACTAACAGTCTTGTGCAATGCACCATTCATAGTTCCATTATTGCCGCGAGTGAATCGCGTCAATCTCTCAAGATTTTTCTAGTTCACTATTACGTGTATAATAGTGAATTGTTCAAGTGTGCTATTATTGCATTAACCTGTGTATAACTCAATAAATCTGTGGATAACTGTTGTAATCTGTTTATAATATTTTTCACAACAAATGCTGTGAAAGCTTAAGCGACCTATTTCTCGAAAGCCTTGTGTCGCAGCATCCTCAGTCCCCTCCCACCACCAACTAATTTTTCAGCAATGTATACCAGAAACCGTACAGAGAATAAAAAGACTTGACAGCGGGAGTAGGACCATGAGATAATGTTGTCCTATCAGGAGTACTTAGCCTCGTGTACAGTACTAGGGGAAATAGTGTTTTTAGTTGAAAGAGGTAAGTAATGGAAGCTTTTAACATTAATGATTTAGGTATAAGACATAAGGTGGTAAAGCTTGATACGGTTGAGGAGTGCAAGACGCGGATTCAGGAGTTGACTCAATACATAGATGCGTTAGTAATGCGTATGCTTGATCACAAGAGGGATTGTCCATTATACTTAGCTGAAGAGTTACATTGGAATACTATCAAGCAAAATGAACTTACAAAAAAGATAAAAGAAGCTAGACTCAAAGAAAATAATAAACTTAGTTGGTGATAGTGTTTTTAGGGGATAATGATGGATTATGTTATTAATGCTAGATTACAATTAGAGGCTATTCTAAAAACTCTTGATACTAAGATTGATCAAGCTCGGGTAGATTTCTATGATTGTGGAGAAGGTAAAGACATTCGTTTATTCTTGCCTAGATGGTATACTCAGATTCAATATGATGAATTTATGAATGGATTGGATTTTAACTATAGGTATGATATTGGTGGAGAACCGTTATATGCCTATATTATATTAAGTTCTAATAAATACTTAATAACACATGAGTATGATGGGTCAACTGAATATAGATTATATGAACCTTTCATGGGTTTATTTACTAATCCTGCTGGAAGAGACATATGTGTTTCACATTGTGATTATAAAGTTAAGGTGTATGAGTAATGATCGCAGAAGGTTTAAGATAGTTGATGGTGAGATTGTTGAGTTAAGAGAGTTTCAGGGGTTTAATTCCAAGTGTATGTTACATGATAAGTTTTATGTAGAGGAGAGTGAGCTAAGTGAATCTAGAGGATAAATATTTAATATTACAAAAGTACATGAGGGAAACACCTTTTAAGTTTAAGATAGGGGATAAGGTAAGTAGTCTTAATGAAGATCCTCTAATTGGATATGTTATAAGTATTGTTATTGATTTTGATAGCGATTGTTTAACAAGAGAAACTAAGTTTAAACATACTTATCATGTTCTTATACATTTTCCTGATTCAGGTAATGCTTATATCTGTGCCGGTCCGGAAAATACCTTAAAACTTTATGTGGAGGAAGATAAATTATGAACCTAATACTAAAAGGTAAAGATGTAGAATTAACGTCTCATAACTGTGAGATTAAAGTTAAGAATGAATTTGATATTCAAGAGTTCTTATATGTAGATGCAAGGTTCTATAATAATCTAATTCCTCCTGATGTTGGTTTTGATAAAGATATACAGACTCTTAAGGATAAATTAAATCTAGTTACTGAGATTGGCTTTAATTCAGGCTTTCAGGGTAGTTACAGTTGTTACAGAGATAACCTATCCCTTGATTGTATTACCGATGAAACTATTCTTATTCTTGAGGGTGTTCTTTATTTATGTATGAATATTGTGTTTGTTAGAAAGGATCAGCAATGACTAAAGAAACAACTATAACCTGTAAAGGGGTTCCGGAAGAAGATAGGGTTGCATATACTATACTAGTTGGTGAAAAATTAACGTGCGTACTACCGTCTCCCGAAGCCTACGATAAATTAAGAACAAAGGTAGCTTGTCTTGAGGATAATGTAGCCTGGTTAAGAATGAAGGTAGAAGAATTGGAGTATCCAAATATTACTAAAGGAAAAAGAAATGAAAAAGAATAATGCTATTGCACTTATTGGTTATATTGCTATCATAGCAGCTCCTATAATGGGTATCACAGGACTTATAATGGCTGTTGTGTTAGTATGTAACAAAGCTCGTATTAGACAGGCTCTGGGGCCTATAGTTATGGGAATAGCATCTTTTATGGAAGGTACTAACTTTGCTGGACCCTCTGATTGGCAACAACATCCTATAATGGTTCCTATGGCATTTATATTGGTTATTGGTGTGCCAAGTGCTATAATATATTATTTTACTAAGGAGTGAATTGGAATGATTACCATTATTGATGATTATATTAGCAAAAACTAAACCATCTGATTTTATAATAGTTTGGACTTCGTGGGATCCAATAGACAAAATTAAACAATTAAAGGAGAAAACAATGGAATTTAAAGTAGGTGATAATATTTTAGTAACAAAAGACCTTGTGTCTGTATTTTGTCCTGTATATCCTTTATCTGGCAAAATAGTTGCAGCATTTGATTGGAATGGCACTACGGCTTACCATATTACACTTGGGAAGCTTGATCGGAAACATTTTGTTTATGCTTATCAACTTGAATTAGTAAAAGAAGAATCATCCCCTAAATTCAAGATTGGCGATAAAATCAAAGTTGTAAAAGCGACCCATTGCTTTCATGAAAGAATTGGACAACTTGGTACAATAGTTGATGTTAGTGTATCTATTTTAGCCACACCATATTTAATTAAATTAGATAATGCTCAACTTTGGTTTTGTGAAGAAGATATTGAAAAACTAGAAGAACCAGAACTAAAACCTGGTGACTATGTTGAAATCTTAAGCGATGCTATGGATCGTAGTAAAAGCATAGTTGCGGGAGGTATTAAAAGTGCAATTGGAAAAATAGGTAAAATAGCAGAAATTTGTAACGGTTATTTTAAAATTTCTAAATTACCTAAAGAATGTTATGCATATCTTGGTCAGGAGACATGGGCTTATACTTCGGACCAACTCAAAAAAGTAGATAAGCCCAAAGAAGAATGGCAACCTAAGTTTAAAGTTGGTGACTGGGTTACAATATGTTCATGTTATCCAAGAGCTAATCAATTGGCTCTAATTACAGAAATCAAATCTGATCAATATGTTTTAAAATCTACCTATTCGATTCATACCATAGATAGAATGGCCGAACATACTTTAACATATTGGCAACCAATGCAAGAGCTGAAAGATCAAAATGAAAGTCAAGCTAAAAACATTAGAATTCATTTAGCAACAGTCCAAGGTTTAGAATCAAATGCAATAAGATTACGAACTATTATTGATGCCAAGAATGAGATGCTTTATAAAGAACGTGCAGCAAATGAAGCCCTGAAAAGAGAAATTAAAGAAGTTGAGGAAAGTGCATTATCTCCTTACATTGCTAGGTTAGAAAAAAGAGTGCATGATCTTACTTTGGAAAATCTTACCAATAAAGAAGAAACTGAATCTCTTCAAAAGTCACATCTTGCGTATGTTAAGTTAATGAAAATAGTAACTGACGAGTTGGCATCCCAGATAAAAAAATGAAACTAACAACTGATGAGCTATGTGATTTAATTGACATTCCACCACATCGTATGTATAAACGGTGTGGTTTGCATGATGGCAATCATTTTACATGGCTCACCCGGGAGATCGCACTTAATGATTGGCACGGGATAGGATATGAGGGACAGAAATATTTAACAGAACTTTTGAAGATTCTATTTTTAACGCCACACGGTCGCTTTGGTGACATTCTAAGCGAGTTAATGATGAATGGGCTACTGTGTTATAAGATTCCATATATAAACTCCCTGGCGCACGTATATGCGCAACATAGTCCATTTATAATGCATAAAAAATAAGAGATTGGAGAAATAAATGCCTATGATATATCATGGTGTAAAAGAAGAATTAAAGTTATATATAGATAAACTCAAAAAAATTACTTGTCCAAATTGTCCTGATAATAAGCACTGGGATTGTGACATAATTGCTGAAATTCAAATATCAATAGATAAGTGTATTCCATGTTTACCTCTTATTTGTAATAGTTGTGGATTTATCTCATTTCATGCGATTAGTAAGTTAGGTTGGAAAAAAGAAAACAATATTGAGGTGTAGCTCAGCAGGTTAGAGCAACGGACTGTTAATCCGCAGGTCACTGGTTCGATTCCAGTCTCCTCAGCCATTAAAGAAAGGAAGATAATGAGTAACCATATTGTAGAACCTTACAAAGTATTTAAAAAACATAAAGAGATTTTAGATAATATGGAATGTGATTTATTTCGTAGAATGTATCTTAGAAATATTTATGCACAAACTTCTAAAATACTTTTAGCTAAGTCTGCAATTGACATACAGGGGTTAAAGTTCAGGCGATGGGAGCAGGAACTTAATCAGGAGATCTACATGGCTATTAAAGGTTATAAATTACCATTATATATTGAGACTTATTAATATGGATGAAATTATAGATAAAATGTCTCTTGAAACTTTAGAGGCAATTAAATATGCAGAAGAAGAATTTCAAAATAAACGAATTGCTAATTATAAATATGATAGAATATCAAATACATTAAGTATACAATTATTTCCAAATGTGGAAAATACTAAAATAAACGTAACTATAATTTAAAGGAATTAAAAAATGGCCAGACCTAAAAAAGATCAAGAAATTACACAAGAACAACAAAATATCATAATTGAAGAAGCTAAACAGGAAGAGCCTCACTCCATACAAGTGAATAGCCATATAGTATCTACACCAAAGGCGGAAGTTGAAAAAGTTATGCCTACAGTTATGGTATCTGGAAAGAAAGTATTTCCAACTGATTATAAATTTAATGTAGATGATGAAATCGAAGTTCATGGATTGCCCGAATGTAAAGAATATCTTATAATTGGCAAGATTGCGAAACAACTTGATAATTATACATATGCAGTACATGGACATTCTTATCTTCTTAATAAGAAAGCTATTGGTCATGATGGGCCAGTTGTTAGAACATTCAAAGAAGTTAATTTACGCAAGGCAACTATTGTGCATAAAGTTAATAATGAAAGCTAAATTTATTAAAATAGTTTGCTCTGCGTGTAAAGGATTGGGGCATCTTAAAAAGAAGGATTGTCCCAAATGTCTTGGAAAAGGATATTTATTTGAGAAAGATAATACGTGGGTTAAATTATAAATGACCGATCCAGTTAATGCTAATAAACTATATGGTAAGATGAAGGTGCTTTATACTAATTATCCTCTTAGAACTCATAAGTTTAGAAAGTTATATCATACTTCGCCAGCATATAAAAATCTTATTGATTATTTGTATGCTGTTATTCCTAATGAGCCATTATATAAAGAATATAAATCAATTGTGCCCGCATTAGAATTAATGACTAGTACTGCTTTTGAAATGTTATGTGATTTAGAAAAAATAAATAAATTAGATACAATTGTTAATTTAATTAAAATGTCTGCGAGATAATAATGCGAATAGTCTTAGCGCAATATAAAGGGCATATTAATAATAATTTTATATTTGCAGTTAATAAACAAAATATTATCTTCATGCCTCATGAAATCACAGTGATTGATATGCCCCTTATGGATTTAATTAGACTTATGCAAAAAGAAATTAATTCTTGGTATAAATTGTCCGTATTCTGGGACCCATATGGCTATTATGTTATGAAGAATAAAAATGGTAAATATGATCTATATGATGCATTAACTAACATTAATACGGGTACAACTTATGAAACATTTGAATCAATACCATCCAAATATATGTATAAGTATGTACAAAAATATCAACGCAAAATATTATTGGCAAAAATCCGTCCATGTTCGACATAAAATTCCTACCCAAACCGACCGAAGATATTGAAGAAGAACTTACTGAATCTGATATTAAGAACTTTGATAAACTTATTAATTCAATTGTAGTTAGTGACAAATATATTCAATATAAGGGAGGCTGCAAACGATTAAACAACAATAATCCATATTACACTATTTTAAATGAACAAACTTGGAATAAAAAAACCAAAGTTAAATATGAAAAATATATTAAAATGAGGTTCAATGATCCAGAAACGTTTAATGATTTTTGTCAAACTAGGACAGCGGTGCAGCTTTATCAGGGTCAATCAAAAAGTTTATCATTTTCTGATGATGATGAATTTAATCTTGTCTTTATTCGTAATGGAATACATATAGACTGTTATGGTTATGATGATAAAAATGAATCCAGACAAATTAAATATATTTGTAGCTCTAGTAATAAAAGAAATTTCCAAGATGGAATATTATCTTATTTAAGATATTTTACTCACCTTAAAAGTATCGTGGGCGTATCAAATTCATATGTATTGAAATTACTCGATGCTGAATTAAATAAAGGTTTATTGATATATAATGGAAAAATTAAACAAATCTCTAACTATTTTGATGATTATTGCCTAGCCTATTTTCCAATAGATCACTTAACCAAAAATAATAAACAAACTCCAGCATGGGATCTATTTTTATCTCAATTTGATACAGACCATGACCGTAAATTATTTAGAGCTTGGATATTCGGGATATTTGTTGATAATGATTTTAACCGGCAAATATTATGGATAGAGGGAGAAGGGTATACGGGAAAATCAACTGTAGCCAGTGCTATTGGTGAGATTCTATCTAGTTATAATCCACATCTATTTAATAGTATTAGAATTGATACAGATAATAATAAAATAAATCTAGTAAATTTTGATAAATGTCGTTTTGCGGTATTTTCTAATTTAGCTATAAATTCTAATTTATTACATCGTGAAGAAATCTTATTACTTACTGGAAATGATTATACGACTGTTAAAAAACTTTACCATGATCCTGAAAATAAAAAGCTTTTTTCTAAAATTATGATAAATAGTAACTTTTCTCCTATATATAATGATAAAATAGTACATGAATCTACTCGAATGATACATTTAAAAATGAATTCAGCCAATGTCAAAAAGGCTAAAACCCAATGGGGAGAGCATAAATTATCATTTAATGAGCGATTAAAAAAAGAATTTGAAGATTTTATGAGAAAGGCACGCATTGATTACAAAGAATTAATGCAACACAATGGATTACTAAAAATATAAACCCTATGCAGGAGAATGTATTTAAATATACATAGCATAGGGCTTACAATATCAAATACCTGCGCAAACAAGCATTGATACCATGATTATATAACATGAAGGGTATTAATGCAAACTAATTTAACTACACAAAACAAACCAAAAACAAAAATTATTACGGAATATAAGCCAGAATATTGCGATCTCTATATCGAATACGCTACTAAATATCTTAATCCTAATGGTTTTTGGGGTCAATATAATATTGATGAATCGGTAAAAGAAACTTGGATTAAGACTTATCCAGAGTTTGGCCAAGTAGTAAATCTCATACCTAATATCACAACACACGGAATAAATCAATCATTAAAAAAATTAATAGATGTAGCTACTGATATGCGCGATGCTAAATTAATTGCCCAAATTTTGCTTAAAGCTGTAGATATGCAATTTAGAAATGATAAAGAAACCGGAGAAATAAAAGATCGGGCAAGAACTAATAAATCTGCTAGAGATAAAGGTGATTTATCTATAAGTGATTTGGATGAGGAAATAGCAAAAGAAGCATTAGCGCGAAAAGATTTATTGGGAAAATAAATGATATTGACATTTGATTATCCGTGGCATAGAAAAGATATTTATGATAGAAGATTATGGAGTGATATTAACTCAAGCCTTGCTTTTGAAGAAAAAAAATATGATTTAATGGATACGGTTGTTATAGTTACTATTTTTAAGGGAAAAAAAGTAACCTTTCCAAAACAAAAGTATTTTAGTTTATCGCAATTAGAGATACTTGTAAATATTATATTGACTCGTTCAAATATTAAATTTAATATTTGCGAATTATTCTATAGAGAAAAAGAAATTTATGGAAAAACAAGGATTAGAGTGGAGTTTTTAACTAAAGGAGAAGATAATGCCAGTACCAGTAATTAAAAAAGAAGCAGAAAAACATGGTGTATCAAAAGAGCATGCTGAGGCTAAATGGGAAGAAGCTAAAGCCCAGGCGGCAAAAGAGGGCTTTAAAGAAGATTGGGCATATATTATGACTATATTTAAAAATATGATGAAAGATAAAAAATGAAATATGCTGTTTTTAAAAATAATCAATTTATTAAATTGGCAGATGAAATCACATTAACTAATCCAGATTATATGTATTATGAGATTGATACTACAGAACTTATAGATGAATTGGAAGATATTGCACTAATGAAAATAAAACAAAAATCCTTTTCATTATTACAAAGAATTAAATTTTTATTTACAGGAAAATTATAATGCCACCAACATATACTCTACAAACCGCTCTTGCTGATCTATTGTTGCCAACTCCGACTATAGATTTATCTAATGGTGTTATAGCGCAATTAACTAGATATGAATATTATTTGCCATATATAACTGATGTTAACCCACAATTAAATGTTCCAATCTTATATTTTAATATTGTAACTGGAACAATAACAATAGGAGACACATCAGATATTGGTATAAATAATACTGATTTATTTATTGCAGATGATTGGATAGTTCTAAATGCGATTCCATAATGATTGACTACGGTAAATTAGCAGAATTACTTAAGAAAAAAGAAAGTGGAATCTCTCTTACTCATTTTGAATTACAAGAATTTGCTAAATTAACTCGTGAAATTAAAACAAAAGATTATTATTCTTTTTGTAAAGCAATACGACCAACTTATAAATGGGCCTGGTTTCATCAATATACTATAAATGAATTGAATGATATTGCTAATAAAAAAAGTGGTAGATTGCTTCTGGCAATTGGCGACCAGCACGGCAAAACGGAGTGTGCAGCAAGATTATATGTACCTTATTTAATGGGTAAAAATCCAAATTGGAAATTTCTTTATATTACCTATTCTGATACTCGCGCTAAAGAACCATCTGCTGAAATATTAGATATTATGGCAAGTAAAGAATATGCACAATTATTTCCTAATTTTAAATTACCTGATGATGTTCATGATACTAGATTAGCTGAAAAAAGAACCAATAAGCTTTCTGTAAATAATTTTACTAATGCTAATAGTCCTAAACCCGGTAAAACAGGCGAATTTAAAGCCGTTGGTATAACCGGTTCTATTACTGGTTTTGATGCAGATGTAATTATTGTGGATGATCCTTTTAATGGATGGGAAGAAGCTTCTAGTGAAATAACTAGAGAAAAACGATGGAATATATTTGTTGGTAATATTTTATCTCGTCAGCAAAAAAATGTAATTATTATCGTATTTTGTACATGGTGGCATCCAGAAGATATAAATGGTAAATTAAGACAATATATCAAAGATAAACCCAAAATTGCACCTAATGCGCCTGAATGGAAATTAATAGAATTTAATAGCCTAAAAGATGATCGGGATTATCCATATGACCCACGAAAAGTTGGTGAATATCTATGGCCAGAACAAAAAATGGATACGTATTTAGAGCAACAAGCATTAAGTCCACAATTATGGGCAGTTAAACATCAGAATTTGCCAATGCTAACTACTGGACAAATATTTGATGTTACATGTTTTAGATATTATGACGTAATGCCAAATATTGATAATATGAGAATAATTATTAGTGTTGACCCAAATTATAAAAAAGCCGCCAAAAAAGGTGATGATTGTGCAATTGTAGTATTAGGATTTGATAGAGACAAAGTTTATTTATTAGATTATTCGGCTATTAATAAAGTAGATATTATAGATAATATTAATAGAATTAATATCTTTAGACAAAAATATCCTAATTATTATGCAATATTGATTGAAGATGCAGCACAAGGTGAAGACATTGTAACATTAATGCAATTTGAGGGCGTAAGTAAACTTAATAAATTTGTACCTCAAGGATATAACAAAGGCGATAATGGTAAATTATTCCGCGCACAAAATATGATTCCATATTGCAGAGCTGGACAATTTTATTTACCATCCCCTCGGATTTATCCGTCAATTCAATTATATATTAATCAATTTTTATCATTTGATGGTTTTGATGGTGGAAAAGATGATTGTGTTGATGCTACGTCACAAGCCTTTATCGAATATAAAGCTTTATTAGAACCAATACAATTATCAAGATTTGATTATTCAATCAAAAATGAATTTAATTTAGGTAATGGATTAACAAAAATTAGTACTCCATTTATGGGAAATAGTTATGAAAAAAAACAAGCGTTATCAAGCAAAAACAGCTACGCCCAAAGATTCTTTGGTTCAGCAAAAAGACAATAAAATCCCTAGAGTAGATTTAGGGAAAATAATAATACCAGTTAATAAAACAGTATCTTTTAAAGAACAAATAAAGAATTTAATTACTAGTGGGGAGCATTTATTAGATGAAAGTAATAGGGATGTATTTAAGAATTTTTTAGGAATTGGAGATTTAACTAAAGCTAAAAAAGGAACTTCAATACCTTTTATATCAACAATTACTGGCAATTTTCTTGTTAATCCATGTCCAATTAATCCATCTACATTTAAAAAAATGGTTGATACAGACGATATTATTGCCAGATGTCAAACATTAATGATTTCAGATATTGTTAATAGAATTGGTGAATATTACAATGAAACAGCAAAAATACAAAAATTCATACGTTATGCTTTTAAATGCTTAAAAGGGGGCAGAGATGGATTAGTGCGAAAAATATGCACAGCAATTCATTTTGGACATTGGGTTGCGGTTATGGAAGATATACGAGATAAAAATGGATACACCATAATAGAAAATATTCGACATTTACCCCAAGTATCTATTCAATATACTGTAACTTTGCAGGGTGATATAGATAATATTTGGCAATATATTTACAATTATCCATATACGGGAACTCAAAATGCATTAAGCACCGGGTGGGGATTTGGTGGTCTTTCTGGCGGTGTAAATAGTTGGAATGGTGGAATAGGATTTGGATTAGATAATGCAGCTTCATTGGGCAGCATGGACTATCCATTCAGAACTAATTTCATTAATACTTTTGGTTTGGTTCAATTAGAAAAGAAAAAAACATTGCATTTTGCGTATGGAGTAACTAATGGAAAAATTAATCCATACGGTGATCCAATTTTACAAGCAGGTTATCCAATATGGATTAATAAACAAGTGGCAAGGGCGCTTTACCAATCAGCTATGGGGAGATGCGCTAATCCAATGGTGGTAGTATATGCAGATGCTAATAAGGCCGTATATAACATAGGTGCTGGAGATATTAATGCCGTAGAAGCTGCTTATACTGTTATGCAAACATATAGTGAAGATACTGCTGTGATATTGCCGGGCAGAAAAGGTGAATTATTTGATATTGAAGTAGTGGCTAATAGCGGTAATTTTGATGTATATGAAAAAGCACTGACTAAATATGATGCAGATTTAGAAAAATTACATTTAGTTCCAGAGGGTATTTTTAGTACCGCAACAACATTTGCTGGAGCAACAGCACAAAATAGTATTTTTACTAAATTAATGGGCGGTATTGCTGAGGAAATGGTACAGCACGTGCTATTAGATCAAGTTGTTAAATATTTAATTATAGAAAATTTTGGTGAATCATATGCAACAGATTTAGGATATTTTGAATCCGAATTACAAAATATTGATGATAAATTAAAATATCAAAAATTATATGAGGGTATGACCAATGATGGATATTTAGATAATACTAATAAAAAAGATATTCAACATGTACGCAAAACACTTGGTGAACCTACATTAGATGAGGAAGGTTTAAACGCATTAATTAAACGTAATTTGGAAAAAGATAAAAAAGATAAAATGGATAATAATAAAAAAGTAAATAGTAAAGAAGTTGGCGACCATTATACTAAAAGGAGTGTGACTGATGTCTAATGTTAAATTAATGAATAGTGGCTATTCTATAGCCTTAGGTAAAAGCAAAGATGATGATTCTCAATTAGATGTAAAGATCATGGCATTATGTCCTGGTAAATATCAAGATATGAATGGTACAGAAGTTGAGGTTACTCCTGGCACAATTCATGATATATGTAGAACCTATAATGAAAGTCTTCAGGTACGTTTTGAAGAAGATCAAAAATTAACTCCAGATATTGTTAAATTGGGAATTGAAGCCTTTGATAATCGTCTTGCTCCAAACCAATTAGATCATGATGATAGTACAGTTTTAAAAACTGTAGGACATGTAATTGGGTTTATGCAAGTTAATGAAGTTGATGATATACCATATCTATTTTTAACAGTTCGAGTTAAAGGTAAAAAAAATGTTGAACCAGTAAAAGATCAACGTTGGCGTAATGTGTCCATTCAATACCATCCCAAGACATTTGAGTTCGCTGAAATATCTTGGGTTGTCAAAGGTGCAGCGGTCGAGGCACGAGCATTAAGTAAGCCACAAACAAATAAACAGGCGATAAACAATCATTTGTCCAGTGTTTTTCTAAGTGATTTTGCTACAATTCAACAAACTGAACAAATTTTGCTTGCTAAACAACGAGCATTAGAAAATGAATTGGTTATAAAAAAACATTTAATTGCATTATGCATAGATGGAAAAATTAATCGGGCAACTGCTGATTACATTGAACATGAAATCAAAAGTAAAAAAATTGCTAATCCTGAAGTAATCAAATTAATGGAAGCCGTTTTACCTGATAATAAATTTAGACCAAAATATCTCAATTTGTTAAATGAAGAGGAAATGATAAAGATGAGTAAAGAAAATATCGCTTTAGGAACCCATGATTTTATTGCTGAATGTGTTGCCTTGAAAAAAGAATCAGGCAAAAAGTTTAGTGAAGAAACCAAGGAAGAATCCAAAGAAGAAAAAAATGAAAAATATGGTAAATCTCATGCAATGAAGCATAAAGAGCTTATGTCCAAAATGGCAGAATCCTATGAAAAGGGTGATGTTGAAATGGGTAAAAAATATCTTGAGAAAGCTCATAAATTAGCCGATGATGCTGTAGACGGCACTATGAATCTTGCTGAATATGATATTGATAAAAAAAGTGAAGATTCCGAGGAAGTTAAAAAACTTTCTCAAGAGCTTGATGAAACTAAAATTAAATTGGCCGCATTGAAAGATGAGCAAACAACTGCTTTGAATAAATTTAAAGATGAACAAATGCTGGTGTTGGGTCAGTTCACGGATAAATTGAGTGAGAATTTCAATAGTTCTGATCTTAAACAATTACTTGCTAAAATTGCAACAAAAGAAGAGGTGAAATAATGAAGCTATATCCAGTTATAGATAATAATTACGCTAATGTAGATTTTGGTATTGTTAATTCAATCAAAGGTAGTCCTCCATCTGTTGTTAATTCTTGTCGAATCAATTTGCTTAAACAGCCAGATACTACCAAATATAATGTTTTAACCTTGATGGCTAAAGCTGTAGATTATGCCACAACAGGTAATGTACAAATTTTTGATAATGCAATAGCTGCAACTCGTCCATTTGCAGGAGTGTTTTTTGATGAAGCATTTAGTGCGTCTGGTTTTATTTCTACTATTACAGCCAACGTTACTGATGGTTTCTTTCAAATAGCTCAGGGTTCAGCTCCAGATACATTATTTCATTATACTTCATTAGTGGGTTTTAATGCTGGAACTGCTGATATTGATGCTTTAATTACCGCAGGTATTGCATCTAAGGTCATTATAGTAGAGGGCAATGTGGCGGTGGCATGGGTTAAATTTAATCAAATGATCGTAGGAGTATAATATGTTAGAAAATTCAATGCAACATTTAAAGGTTCATAAAAAAGTTAATCCTTTGCTAGAAGCTGTTAAATTCAAATCAACCTCAGAAAAAGAAGCTGCTGTTGAAGAGGTTTTAAAATCTATGGGACTTAAAACTCTCGGAGATATTATGGTTCCTTATACTGAACAGGAAAAAAATGAAGGTAGAGTAAATTTGAAATTTTCTGCTAAATCTGGAACTTTAGCTGCTGAACATATTAGATTAAAATCTGAATCACAAAATGTTAAATTAGGCGTTACTGGTAGCGATTATCTTGATGGTACGAGTTTAATTACAGGCGTAATTGAACAAGTAACTCCGGTAGTAGAAAATGAAGTTATTGCAAAAATGTTCCCAGAGGGTGAATATTCTGCTAGTAAATTATTTATGGATGTTTGGCAACCAATTACTGGTATGACTCATGCTAATGCTATGGATGCTCCAGTACAAGTGGTTAAAAAAAGAGGATTTCAAACTGAAGAATGGTTGCCGCCTTTCTATATTGAAATGGCTCAATTTAACCAAAACGAAATTTTAAATTTACGTGATCCCGGTAATCAAAATCTTGCTATTCGTGGAATTGCTGCTGTAATAGCCAAAATATCAGATCAATTAACTCATCGTGGTGGCACTAGACGTTTAAATGATATTTACAATGCTATATTTACTGGTAGTTATATTTGGCAAGGTGAATCATTAAGTTATGGTATTCCAAGTGGTAATAGATTTACCGCCGGTGCTTTGAATGGTGTATGGGGAGTAATTTCAGGAACCAATTATGTTCCTAATCCAGCATCAAATCCAATTCTTGATATGACAGTAATTGTTAATAATTTATTGAAAAAATATCGTGGATTAAAGCAAACTTGGATTATGAACCCAAGTACGTCTGCATTATTCTCACAAAATGATACTGTAATTAATCGTGTTAATACACAATACTCAGATGCCATTATGCAAAAAGCTGGTACAAATCCAAATAGTATGAAAAGCGTTGCTAGTTATTACTTGGGAGCTGATATTGATGTTGATTTCTTAGTTGATGGTAGCGCATATATTGCAGATGAAAATGATCCAAATGGGTATACTGCTGGCACAACTAACTACATTCTACCTGATTATCAAATCTGGATCAAAATTGAGACTGATAAATTTGGTGGACCTTATGGTGAATACGCATATTGTTTAGCTGCTCAAAATGGTGGTTTACAAAATGCTAGACCTGGTAAATTTTTCCAAATTATTGATAGTATGGCATCAAATACAATTCAAGGGATTACACAACCTACAATAGCTTTAATGAATGGCTGGCGTGGTGGAGTTCGTATTCCTAGATATTTTGATGTATATACATTTAACGTGGGCATATAAGGAGAAATTATGCAAGAAAAGTCTCAATCTAAAAGTAAAGAAGTTGTTTTAAAATTTAATCAAATTGCTGTTAATCAGAAATATTTGAGAAAAGGTGCTGACGGAAAATCTCTGTGGGATAAAGCTAAAGAGAAACATATCGCTAGTTTTGAAAATAGACCTGACTTTGGTAGAAGCTATAAAGCGTTACCAAATGAAGATCATATAATTCAGAATGCATTAGTTAATGAATATAAACAACCGTATATGTTTCAAAGTTCTCTTAAAAATGATAGAACTACATATTCTTTAGATGAAATTAATGCAATGTCTGAAAAAGAAAGAGCTGGACTTTTTTTGTATAAAATGGATGAGGAAGATGCTGCATTTTATCTTTCTGATTCTCAAACAAAAATATTACCAAGAGATGACAGAACTCGTGCATACAAAGATAAAAAAGATTTTGATCGTGATATGATTAAAGTGCCTTTGGCAGAAATTGTAGGATAATATGTCATTTTATGTGCCTAAATATACCACATTAGAGGCGGTTAAACGCGCTTTAAGTGGTAAGGTGCAGTTTAGTAATAGTAATCCAAAATATATGTCTGATAATGATGTATTAGATAATATAGAAGATGCAGAAGCTTGGATAGAGAGAGAGTTAAGTCGTCAATATATAATAAGTCCTGACGGTCTTATAGGGATAGATGTAGATGGTAATGATATACCATTTAAAGAAATCATTCCAAGATCTACTATAAAAGCGATACAAAAGCTTTGTTTAGTTGAAACCTGTATTTATATTATGGAAACAGGATTTGGACAAAGTGAAGGAGTAAGAGGGCAATCTTACATTGATAACTATATGGTGCGTTTTGAAAAAATGAAGCATGATATAGTAGGAATAGATCAAATAAGCGGTCAATATTTATTTCCTCCATTTCCTGGACTTAAACCAGATCCTCAGGCTTCATTTTATAAAAAAGGCATTCCATTTCCATTAGCTTCAGTGGTGGGTTCACATCCAGTATCACAATTAGGCAGATTAAATCAAAAAGCAATTAGAGGTCAAGTTAATCCATTTAGAAATTGGTTTTTTAATAATATGGGTAAACATGGTGGGAATTGCTGAGGAATTTAAAAATAGATTAGATAGTTCCATTAATGCAATTATGCCAATAATAGTAGCTGAATTAATAGAACTAAAACGATCATATTTTACCGAAAAAGGCAAACCTGAATGGAAGCCTTTGGCTGAAAGTACTATTGCTAAAAAATCTAGCAATAGACCTAAAAATAAATTAGGATGGATTGTACCACAGGATAATGCTAAAAAGTTTAATGTTGAATTTGGTTTTTTACGAAATAGTATAAAAGTATATTATCAATTGCATGGTGATGAATTAACTCTGATTGTGGAGGCTCAACATCGAGAAGGTGATCAAGCTATAGAACAATTAATTGATGGTTATGGACGTGATTTTTTAAGATTTGATCAAAATGAAATTGAATTTATAAAAAAAAGATTAGGTGAATTACTTGCAAGTAGGTTCTGATAACAATAATAATGATGGTGGTCAAGCATTATTAGCAATGGCGGAATATGATTGGATTACTTATTTAGGTTCCAATAGAATGCCATTAGCAATTAAATATGCCTTATTAGCTAATCCTTATATTTTACAAATATTTGGTAATGAAGAATCAATTGCCATCTATAGACGAGATGATTCTACAATACAATCATTGCCCGCAATAAGTATTTATGAAGATGTGCAAGATACACAAAGTAGATTTTATTCAGATAAGGGACAAATACGTTTTGATATATTTCTTCCAATTAGATTAGCACGAGAAGATAATGCCGTTGTAATTAAAACCATAGGGCAAGCATTTAAGAATATTTTACAATCTCCACATTTTTGGGGAAATTTAAATGATAAATTAGTACCGTTACCTGAGCCTATTTCCTCTATATATAATGATGTAGTGAGGTATAAAGAATTATATGGTAGCCCATTGGTGGAATTTGCTAAAAATTGTAAAATTACATCTCCATTAAAACCTAGTTTGACGGACATTGGGGATGCGTGGAGATTAGATTTAGTTACTGATTATTATTATGATATGTCAAATCATTATGCTATGTTAGAAGATTTTGGAATTGAAGGTAAAGTAGATCCCAATAAAATTATTTATCAAATACTTAAAGATTTTAGTGTTGATGTTCAGCCTATTTCAAGTTTATAGAAGGAAATAATATGTTTATCAAAAATACTCGTATTCCAAGTGTTCAAGGCACTCAGAATTTAATTGGTACGCCACCATTACCAGCACCACAAAATAATATTTTTATTTTTGGTAATAGAAGGAATGCAACAACAAGTGAAACCAGTGGATTGCCTATTTTAGATCCAGATAGTGGATTTCCATTGTATGAATATTATAATACATATCCATTACCTTCACAATTATTAAATGATCCATTGGGTATGTTATCTTATTTTAAAGATGCGGGGTTTACTGTTACAACCGGATATAGTGCAACTGTACAATTAAATAATGCTACAGCGGTAGATATACTTACTTTAGCTGCCGATAATCAGGTTATTGTTTATTACACCAATGCTTCTACGTTAGTGGAACCACTCGTCGGAACTGGTATAACCGGCACATTTAATGATACAACGGCCGTTGTTACAGGAACATTTATAAGTGCAGAAATAGGTTCATTTTTAGGTTTATATGATAGTAAAATTATTTTAGAAGCTGCTGGTTTTGCTTCTGTAGCAGCGGCTGATAATATATCTATTTCATTTACTAATTCTACTGTATTGGTTCCAGACCCAACAGGAACTGAACCTTTTATTATGAATTTATTTTCTGCTATAGATGCAAGTTTAATACCAGAGAATGTAAATTCTACCATTGCAACTCCACAAGTATATTTTTCATTTTTACCGGATGCGGCTCGCAGTGGACTTTTTGGTCCTACGGCCACTCCGTTAACATTAACGGCTCCTACCGCACAAACTGCAACTACTGTAAGTTTTGCAATTCCTTCATTAAATGTAGCTTATATTCCAATGTCAGCGTTAGGGGCAACTACAATAACCCAAGCAGTAACTCTTGCTGTTGGAACAGTAGTAAGTTCCGTTGTTAATGGTGGTCAATTAATAGTTACGTTATCTAATGTAACTGGAACTTTTAATACAACAAATGTTTGTACTTTACATTTAGATGCTACTCAAACAGTTTTCTCTTTTCAGAAGAAATTATTTGCTACAAAAGTTATTTCATTACAACAATTGGCATTACCTTATGCAATAAATTCAAGTACAGATATTACAACTACGTATAAGGCTGCATTTGATTATGTTGCCGAATTGAATCAACCAGCTACCTCACAATCGGGGCAAGCTATTTGTTTAATTCCATTCGCTAATTTAACTATTGCTCAAAATTCAGCGGCTTTAAGTTTACCTACAAATGTAAATAATTATCAATTTGAACCAATATATTATCCATATCAACCAATAATTGGTGAATTACCTTTAAGTGCTGGTCAAATGGCCGCTGCTTTTGCTATGGTTGTAGGTAGTAATGTAAATCCATTAAATCCACAAGGCGGTGTAATTATTAATGGTTTACCGACTCCAACAAATCCAAATAAATATATTGATGTAACAATTAATGGTATTGCGGATCAAGTAATGAAATTAGGTTGGAATACGATTGCTGTTAATAATAATCAACAGGCATATATAGTTAATCCAATTACCGGCATGACTACATTACCTAATTTAACAACACCTGATAATGAATTTTTCCCAATTTATGTTTGGCAAACCTTAGATTATTTAAGAAAAGGCGTAACATTAATTTGTCAACAAATGGGATTAGGTCAAATTCGTCAAACACCTAGAATATTATCAATATTAAAGGGTAATATTGTAATATTTATGCAAGGTATGCAAACAAGTGGAATGTTATTAAATGTATTACAAAATGAATCATTAATAACAATAATTCAAGATCCAAATAATCCATTAGGTATTGATATTACAATACCAACACAAATAGTACCTGGATTAGAGGATATTTTCTACACAATTAATGTATTTAGCAGTACAGTTAATTTAATAACTAATACGTAAGGAGTATAGATATGGCTGGAGTAGGAATTTATTTTGACCGATTTCGTGTTGAAATTAATGGTCAAGATATTGGCGGTAAACCTGGTAATGTAGTATCTTTATCTGTAAGTAGAGATGGTGGAATTTCTTGGGTTGAAGGATTTAGTGAAAATCATCAAATATCAGGTACAGTTTTAGGTAATAAAAAAGTAATTTTTAGAATTACTATTAATTTACAATCTAATACATTACCAATAGATTTTAGTAGTTTTGATTATGATGCTAATGAAGTCAATTTATTATTGATTGCTGCTGCGGGTAATTACGGTACTGATGTTTATAAGGGTGGCAATGTATATGTTCTTCCTAATGTAGCATGGGCTAATGATGATATGCCGGCTTCATTGGGTATAAATGTTAAAAATGATTTAGTGTTCTATGTGCGTAGTCCTGATTTCTGGTTAGGAGCCGTATAATATGTCTGCAACAATGAGCATCATTGATGAATATGTAGAACAAGATAAACGATTACAAGATCCAGAAGTAAAAAGAGAGATTGTTGCCAATAATTTAGGTTTGAATTTTGAGAGACTGATAAAAATTGGCAAAGGTACTCGAGAAATTCATTATACAAAAATATATGGTGAAGAAATTCCTCTGAGAGTAATATCTCGGGACGAAGAAACGCATCTTCAACATAGTTGTGTTGTTGAAATGGCTGAAAAATTTCCTCATTTTAAGGGTCTTTTATTTAATATTAATTTTGAAAAAATGTTTCAAAAAAAATTAATAAGTTTAGCTACAAGCGTTTGTATCGAAGCCACAAGTAAACGATATTTATCTGAAGATGAAGTTGGATCTTTAACCTCTTACACGCTTGCAGCACTTGTTACGGAATATGAGCGTCTCGAAAAAGAATATAATCCAACAATTAATCAAATTGATGAAGAGGAAGTTAATCGGTTACTTGTGAGGTTACTAGACCCAGAAAAAAAGTCAATTATTATGACTGGATTGACTTCCAATCAGACGTCAAATGCGTTGAACAAATTATTAGATGTAGTGATCGAACTAGAGGGCAATACTTCTATTATAGATTCATTAATAGATACCTCATCCGTCAATCAGAATTAGCACAAAGAAATCAAATTTTAGGTAATTTAAATCAATCATATGGTACATTAGGTAAGGGTTAATAATGCAAGATGAAATTGTATTTCGTTTAAAAACCGAATCTAGTGATACAACTTCTGGAGCACACGGAGGGGCTGATACTGGCGGTGGACTAGGTTCATCTATGTCCACACTTAATGAAAGTATTAAATCCCTATCTAGTAATTTAAAATCATTCACCCTTAAATTCAATTCAATTAAAGAAAATTTATCTAAAGGTGGAGAGCCTTCATATGCTCAAACCACATCACGTATGCGGGCTGAGGCATATAAGACCCGATCAGATTTTCTCAATGATCCACAAGGTAAACAAATATCACAACAAAGAGCGGAAGCTAATTTATTGAGAATTGAAACAGAAAAACAGCGTCAAGATTTAAAAAATGATATTCTTAAACGTGCTTCTGAATATAAACTTAGTGGTGATACAAAATTTGCTAAGAAATTAGAAAGTGATGTATCTGAAAGTTTAAGTGGCGGAATTAATAAAGGTGTTAATCAAAGTAAATTATCTCAAGTATTTACCGCTATTGGAGGCGCTGGTTTAGTTTTAAGCACCGCTAGTAAATTATTTAGCTCACAATCAACCGCTGGATTAGCTATGATGCAAAATCCATATACCAATGGATATGATTATGGAGGTCAAGTAGCTGGTGTAATGCAAGCTAATACTCAAAAAGAAAATGCTTATGTAGGATTGGGTGCTGCTGGTATAGGTGCTATAATCGGTTCTGTAGTACCCGTAATTGGAACAGCTATTGGTGCAGTTGCAGGCAGTCTTGTGGGTGGTTTATATGGATCCTACGCATCTTCCCAAACTAACTTAAAATCTATGGCAGCTAGTTCATTAGTTAATAATACAATGAATGCTCAAGCTTTATCAGCAACTAATCAAGCGGCACAGGGTATATATACACAAGGTATGTATAACAGACGGATTACTGATGTTGAACAGCCTTTGGTTTTAGCCATGTCTAAAGCTGCTGGTGTATATAATCGTAATTTTAAAGAAATAGATAAATTAACTGATTATGTACGCGCTGGCAATATGTCTATTCAACAAGGGGCCGGATTAACTGGAGCGGTATCATTTTTAACACAAGGAATGAATCAAAAACAACAAAGTGGTTTTATTGACAAAATGAAACAAAGTTTTAGCGCTTATGGGGTTGTTGATCCTGCAAGTACAGCTGCTAGTGCAATGATGTTTAAACAGGCTGGTATGGGCGCATCAGATGCTGCTGAATTGGCAGCTCGTGCTACAGGTCTTAATTCTGGCGCACAGGGGGCATTATCTAGTTATTATAGCCAGCCAATTACCAGCAGAGGAATGCAAAATTTTATATCTAAAAGTATTTATGGTGTAAATCTTCCCAATTTAGTAACAGGTAAAGGCGATGCCAGAGCACAAGCATATAGAAAAAATGCATTGAATTTTGAGAAAACTGGCAATTTAGGAGCTTTAGATCCTAGAGCTATGGGCTTTGAACAACTTTATAATCTTACCAATGAGCAAACTGTTAATAAACAAAGTGATTTAAGAGATATTACTTCAACATCTTCACAAAAAAAAATTCAAGATTTAACAAATCAAACTATTGCTAAAAATGCAGAAGGCGTTACTTTAGAAAAAGCTATTGGTACATTAAATGGAGAAATAGAAGCCACATCTGGAACTCTTTCACAATTAAAAGATACAACAAATCAATTAACTAATGCATTTAATGGATTAATGTCAAAATTAGGCGGAGCTATTGGTGGTGAACATAGATTAGCGCCAGCTAAAGTTCCGGCGGCTAAACCAATGAGTGGTAGCACTGGAACTGGATATAATGCCACATCAGGTCATGCAATATCGCCAAATCAGCAAAGAGAAGCCGCGGCAATGACTGCGTACAATAAATCTTATTTTGGATTAAATAAATAATGGCAATATCAGTATTAGGTGCTGTAGCACAAGCTCAAGCGATTGCCCATGAATTAGGATTAGATGGGTGGCAAATACAAACTGGCACATATAATGGCGTTGCTTTTCATGTAGTGCCTTCTGTATTAGATAGATTAAATCAAGATTTAAACCCTGCTGCTGGGATTATTGATGCAACGGAAAATTTACTTGGAATTACTTCAAATTCACAAGATAATACAAGTCTTCCATATGGAACACATGCTACAGGTACAGCCATTGCAGATGAAACTCATCGTAAATTAGTAATTCATAGACCACCAAATAATGCTGATATATTTGAAGATCAAGGATGGTTTGGTGATACTTTTTCTATTCAAGGTATTTTATATGGAGCGGCCTATTCTCAAGCATTAAATAATATTTTAAATGCATTTTTAAATGATTCAAATATATCTAATTCAGATAGAAATGTTTTGGTTCATCCAATTTTAGGAAGAATTGAAAATGTAATGATGATAAGTAAACGCCAAATTCATGATCCTAAAATGTGGAGATGTTGTTTATATCAATTTACTTTTGTTTGCACCAAGCCTGTAGCAACACTTGCGAAAAATATTTCAAGTACATTAAATAGTATAACCTCTGGAATAACTTCTATATTAAGTATCATTACTGGTTTATTAAATACATGGGGTGAAATTAAGGCTATTCAAAATACTTTTGGTTCTTCTGGCAATACAAGTTCTGTACAAAATGCATTGAAAAATAGCCAAGCTGCTGTAATTAGTACATGCAACATAAGTGTTAGTATTACTCAATTTTTGGTAAATAATCTACAACCTCCAGGTTACAATAATGTTCAATTATCTAAAACAAAAACCACACCAATAGTTGCATTATCACAATTATATTATTTTAGTAGTAATATGACACCTACTGATGTTAATACATTATTGACATATAGTGATAATTCTATTGATGACTGTATTGCTGTTTTACAAACAGTTAATGATAATCCAATTTATGATAGCATTACTGCTTTAATTAATTTACAATCACAAATTAATGGATTAGCATTGGCATTATTAAATAGTTTTTATGGTTCTACTAAATTATATACCACGCCATATGATACAAATTTATTTGATATATGTTTTTTAAATAATCTTAATTATAATACTCAAAGTAGTACGATTCTTAAATTAAATCAATCAGTAATTTTTAGTACCAATTTTATAGCTAAACATACATCATTAAGATTACCATTATCTACCAATCCTAATACTGCTGGGGCATTATGAACCCAACGCAAATTATATATCATATAACTATAGAACCCATTATAACAAATGGTGATCCAATTAATGGAAAGTTTTTAACATTAGGTGGCATTCAGCGTGTGGATTCAATAGATTTTGAAATATCAGGAACACAACAAAGAACATTTTTATATGATAATGGAAATCCAGTTTATTATTATCCAAATGGAACAAATTCTGATAGTAGCATTAATTCATTAGATAATTATAATCCAATTATATTTACAGAATTTTTTGTATCAGGTAATATTTTTAATCCAGTCGGTAGAGTTGGATTTTCTCTTGTTATAAATTCTGGAAATGGTAAAAATTTATTTGCTAGTCCATTTTGTGATTTATTTAGAGCTAATGATATAATTAGAGTTTATTATTTTACACCAGAATCAGCGGGACTTCAACCGTTATTTGTGGGTTCTATAGAAACTCCTGAAATAGATTCTGATTTATCTGGAACAAAAATAACCTTTACCGCTGGATATTTACCAAATATATTACAACGTAGTCAAATGGTACAAACTCAATCAGATCAAATAATTAATGGATTAACTCTTACAAGTATAGCGCCTACAAATATTCAATTTGATGATTTATTAAGTAAATTATTAAATGAAACTTATATTAATCAAACAATTTCAGAAACTCAATATTTTGGCGGCGTAACAGATGGAATTTCAGAACAAATTGCAATAGGTAAACCTGATCCAAATAATCCAAGTCTCACTAAAGGAAGTGCAATTAATGCTGATTCTTGGGTATTTGCTATAACAGTTCCTACGGGAACTAAATTAGATTGTATATTACAAATTTTATACCCTTATCAGCGTGTATTTTATGTTGATCCTAAGGGTGATTTTATTATTACTCCACTTAGTACATTTTTTGATGAAACAGAAAATTGGAAAGTTGATTTATTTGGTGATCCTAATTCAATTCCATTGTTGGGTATTAAAAATATTAAAAATACTGCATTAATACAAAATAGAGCATATTGCACATTTAATCAATTATTTACTGAATTTAATCAATCCAATCCAAATTCTACTCAATCTAATTCAGCATTTAGTATAGCTACTCCTCCACAAAATTTATTTCCACGTGCTTATGATATGGTTCAAAGTACATTAGGATTACAAACTATTTTTGATATTGAGGCATTTGATGGTAATGCAATACTGCAAAATAGTGGTATACTTAATACTGCAATTAATATGGTAAATGGCGTTACTGGAATGATATCAGTATTAAATATAGATAATAAAAATTCACATATTACTAATATAAATGCTAAACTTGATTTTGTCAAATATTTAATGTCATTATATGCGAGTAGGAAATTAGCAGAAAGTTTATTTGAGGATTTATTAGTAGATATAAATATGGCTACAGTTTCTACTTACAGTACAGAATTAGGTAGATTTAGACAATTACCATTAAATCAAATGGTAAAAATGCCAGTTGTCAATAATAATAATTTTGATGGTCAAGTAGAATTATTTTGTTATGGATTTAATCTTCATTGGGGAGCTAATGGATCGGTGACGACACTTAATTTATGTAAGCCTTATGTATTTACAGCATTATGGTGCGATAGTGTGGAGCAGATATGAGTGGCTTTTATAACTGTTATACTTTTAGTCCTAAATTAAATTTTACTCCGAGTGAGAATAGTACTTCTGCGGCTGTAACGGTATCTGTTAATTATAACACTATTGATGGATATGTTAAATCCGATGTGCCGATATTATCTCCATATGGATTTATAAGCATGCCAGATGATAATGCTAATGGCATATATCTTGGCACAAGCGCTTATAATGCTATTGGTATAGCGGGATATACTAACTCTTTACCTAAAGACAGCAATATGTCAGAAATGGTTAAAGGTGAATCTGGTATATTCAGTGCTGGTAATTTTACTCTTAAAGCAAAATTAGATGCTCTTATTAGTACATTTACCAATAATGCTGATGCAGTTATAACAACCATATTACCAATTAGTGAAAATATTGTATTAATTTTAATAGATATTATGAAAGAAATTAGGGCTTTAGAGGCGGCAGTGAATACTATGGTAAGTACATATAATTTACATACTCATCCTGTTACTGGAAGTACAACTACACCTCCGAATCAACCTCAAAATTCATATACGGAGACTAGTAGATTTACTAATGATTATACTTTTATTAATACAACACCATCAAAAATGTATATCAATATTAATGGTGAGGTATTAACATGACATTATTAGCTACCTTTATTAAAGCAGAAACACAAGATTATATTGCACAAAATGGATTGTTAATACAAAAAAATGCATTACTTACTGAGGCATATACTAGATCAAATACACCATTAGGTACTTATGCTTTTAATCCATTATTTGGTAATGAATTGATTTTAAAAATAAATACACGGGGGATTTTAACTGAATCCGCTATTACTACAATGCAAAGCAATGCATTACAACCAATGATAGATCAAGGAAGAGCATTAGCTATTTCTATAAAGGTTCCATTAATTACGGGTAATTTAATTGAACTTATTTGTTTTATTACTGATACTAATAAAATTACATATGAATTGCCAATAGATTTTATAAAAGGGGCTTTAAATGGGTAATATTTTACCACAAAGTCAAGTGCAATTTTTGCAGGTATTTTTTAATTCAATAACATCATTGAATCCTAATTTAGTTCCCTCTATACCTGGAGGAGATTTTTATTTTGTTGGAAATGGCGCTTCACAAATAGCTGCAAATATAGTCCAAGACATTCAATTATTTTATAATAATATATTTCCAGCTAGTTCTAATAGTACTTATTTAGATAAACATGCGGCAGATTTAGGGATGACCCCAAGAATGGGGGCTTTGCCATCATTGGGAACTGTTACATTAATTGCTGTTGGAACATCATCAGCGAGCTATACTATTTTAGAAGGAACATTATTACAAAGTAGTGTAACTAATAATCAATATAAAACTACACGAGATGTAATTATTCCTACATTGACAATTGTTAATACTATAACGCTACCAATTATGTCCGTTTTATTAGGAACGGGTACAGAAAGTCCAGCGGGAGATATTTTAACTTTTGCCACACCATTTACAGTACCTACAAGTATTTTAGTTAGTACAGCAACAGTAACTGGGAATATGATTGCAGGTTCTGACATAGAAAATGATCAACAATTTGCATTAAGAATATTTGATTTTGCTCAAAACCCTAGAGGTGGTGGTAGTGATGGAGATTACATTGGATGGTGTTTTTTGGGTTCATCCAATGTAACACAAGCTACTATTATTCAAACAAATAGTATTGGTAATAATAATATTTTATTTCCGATAGTATTATCTGGAAACTCAAATACTGATTATTATGTTGATGGTAATATTAGTAATGGATTTAATCAAACTCCAGCACCCGTAAATAGAACTACCCCTGATCTAGATGTGGAAAATGTTCAAACTTATATAGATGGTGTTAAACCTGAAAATGATAATCCATTTGTACTTACTGTAATAACTTATGAATTTAGTAATAGTATGCCATCTGCAAGAGTTGTTGATACTACAGTGGTGGGTACATATTTCGATATTAAAGTATCTTTAAGTCCAGGATTAACCTTAGCTACTCAATTAACTTTACCAGATTTACCTTCTCCGGGTTATATTACGGTAGAGAATTTAATTAAAAGAGAATTTAGACGTGGAATTTTAAGAGCACCTTTAGGGGGAACTTCTGTTGTATTAAATCCCAATCCGGCTAATCAATTTTTAATAATTAGTGATATTGAAAATATAATGCAACAGGGATTAGCTAATAATGGAAATTTTCAAGGAAATTTTGCTTCAATATTAATTGCATTACAAATAGAATATTTTCCAGGTGGTTCATCAAATCCCACACCAGATTATATAGCCGTTCCAAGTCTTGAATCTTCAACTATTTTTAAAGTAGTTGGTTCTTCTTGGGAAGCTTATTTAGTATATGATGTAGATTATACAATTTTAAATGTTAAAGATAATAGTCAGCCATAAATGAATACATTAGTTTTTTACTTATTTCCTAATCCTGCCTATATAGGACAATATTCTCCATTTCAAATCGGATGGATTGATAATGTAGGTGTTTTAACAAATGTGACCTTAAGTTGTACTATTGAAATAATATCACCAACTTCAGGTGCTACGCTTTTTACTAATTATATTCCTACTGCAACTGGAGCTGTAACCGTTACAGGAACAAATCAAAATATAACTTTATATTTAAAGGTTACGTATGCTAGTAATCCGCCTCAATATTTTTCTTTTTGTTTTGTACAGCCATTGCCAATAATTGATAAAACAATATTATATAGAAATTATAGAAGTTATTTACCTAAAAATGTATATACTGAAAAACAATATACTTTGTTAGCTGATGGAACTAAAATTTATGATGTTAATGTTTATCTTAAAACAAACGCTATTGTAACCACATTATTACAATTATATGATAATTCAATATTAAAAACTCTTTTTCAAAATTCAGAGACCCCGGCTTTTATAGATATAAATACGGCTGTAGGTTCTATTTATCCATCAAGTGGAAATCCAGCGTGGGAACAGTTTTTAACTGGAACTAATCAACTTTATTTACAAAAAACAGCTGGCTTTATTACTGATTATAATAGCTTATTAACTTTATTTTATCAAACTACAATTAATAATAATACAAATGCATATTTTGAAGCATTAAATATTTCTAAATATATTTATTTTAGATTAGGTATACAAAAATATGTTTTAATTGGTGAAGATAATGTAAATGTGCCAGGGGCTTTTATATTAAATATAAATTCATTAGGTCATTCCATTTTTAATAATGGAAGTGACTTTCCAGGAGTAAATAGTTTTACAATATCAGTATTTATCATAGATGGAAATACATTATCTGATGAATTTCAATTAGAATTAAATAAATTTATTAGAAGAATCACTAGAGCAAGCATGTTAATAAATGTATATTATAATTATACATTTACTGATTTAGGCCTTACTAATATAAATGATACTTATTGGAAAGATCCAAGACAAAATAATGTCGCTTGTATAGCTTATAATCCGAATATATTAGCACAAGCATTGGGATATTCTGGGCCATTAACTGATATTGATATTACAGATTATACACTTAGAGTAGAAGATAATATTGGAAATCAAATGGATTTGATACCCTCAACTCCTGGATTGCCCGTTCCAAATAATCTTTTATTAGCTAATAGTCCTTACACCGTAATAACTATTACAACAACACCGTCTGTTCCAATAATTAATCTAGCATCATTAATGCAATATTATGCAAATAATGTAACATTATTATGGAATGAATATTATCCATTTTCTACATTATTAAGCCCTACATATAATGGTACAAATGAAATATTAATTTTAAATAATACGGGTAATTTAATTTTAAATACTTATTTAGGAAATGTTCAAAATAGTTATCTTATAAATATTTCATAACTTATGATATAATACTTTTTAGTATTAGAAAGGATATAATGAGTAATTTTACGATTCAAGGTTATGCTAATCTTGAAAATGTCAATGCAAATAATATGGACTTATTTTATGCAACAATGTCTGCACAATTAAGTGCATTTTTTCCAAACTTAACCGCTACACAAGGTTCGATTTGTAGTGGAATTGGTAACATTGTTAATAAATTTGATCAAGTAGGCACTAGCAATATTTTTTCTTTTGCTGGTGGTGTAATTAGATTTTTAGATCAAGCAACTAATTTAACCACGGATACTTCTATTAAACCATGTTATGCATATTTTACAAATGTAGGATTTGCAACAATTACATGTCCAATATCAGCTACACAATATTATGTGGTTGCAGTATTAAGTTTCAATACACCTACTGACCCATTTACAACTTCAACTAATGTAATTATTTCGCCAACTGCAATGACATTAGCTCAAATAGCAGCACAGTCTAACCCTTTATTATATAATCCATTATTTGCAATTACAACAACAGATGGAACAAATTATACAATTCATGTTGATGGATATTGTGCATTTAATTATGGATATATAATAGGTAATCCATTTCCTGATATTACCGATATTGCTGGATTAGTTTCAATTATTGGCGCTGGTGGATTATCTGTTACTAATAATGTGGTAGTTGGTGGAAATTTAGATGTTACTGGATTATTTGGTTGCGCTCAAAATGGTTCCTTTGTTAGAAATGGATTGGGTCCTTTTGTTTTTCTTAGTCGACAAACAAGTACTTTACCTAATACTTATAATTTAGGATTATATTCAGAAGTTGCAGACAGTAGCATACCAGGTGAAACTCATATTGCCATTTTACAGGCAAATGGGGGAAGTCAAAATCCTGTTTTGGCGGCTGGATATAGCACCAAACGGTGGCATATGTTGAATTGTGCGCCAGGAGATACATCCTTTACAGACACCAATGCGTTAGCTATGTTAGGTGATTTATCGGGAACATTGGCATTTTCTGTAACCGATAGTGGCGGAAATGCTTGGGTTTTACTTTGTACTAGCTATAGTGGAACTTTCCCGGGAATTAATGGAATATTAATAGAGGGGTATGCTAATACAACAACCCTTCCGCCAGGTACTTATGATTTAACCATAGATTTAGCTGCAGCGGGAATAATAACTACAGCTCCCAGTTTGACCATAAAGGGTGTAATAACGGTTTTTGATAACGTTGGTATTGTAGCTATAGCGGTGCGAAGTGCTGCTCCAGCTAATTTGATTTTTGAATTAAATATTGGATCCGCATCTGTTACTGCGATACAATTTTTTATAACATACAAATAAAGGAATAAAAATATGAAATATGCTTATCAAATAGGAGTGGATAATAAAGTCTATCTTGCGTCAGGAGAAAATATTATTTTTTGGAAAGAACTCACTGAAGAAGATTACAATATTTATCATGACGCAAGACATAACAAAGATCAAATAATCTATAAAGATGCAAATGGCAATCTTCAGATTCGCGATAAAGATACAATTTGGGATGAGGCTACAAACTCATGGATTCCTGACGTTAAAGCTATTCTTGATAGAGTTAATAACGCTGCAATTGCACAAGCAAGACAAGCTTATCAAGCCGGTAATCTTGACCGTCATCAATTTAGTAAATTATCACATGACCAACAACTAGAATTGGGTAAATATCTAGATGAATTGCTTGAAATAATGAATATTAAAGAATCGCGAGATTATGAGCTTGCTCTTCCATTGAAACCGGAGTTTTTATTATAAATTAATTTATTTTGTCCAGTGTTTTTCTAAGTGATTTTGCTACAATTCATGAATAAATAATCTTTTAGGATGAATATTCATGAGTTTATCTTTAGTTCCAAGCTTTTTAGGTACATGGAATGGTGCTATACAATATGCAGTTAAGCCATTAACTGGTATAAGTCCATTATCTTATTTATCTCCAACCGTGGTATATAGCGGAGACGTATATATTGCTAATTATAATGGTGGTTTAAATCCTCCAATTGGTGCAGTACCTGGTGTAAGTTCGTTATGGACATTATTTGCAGATGCTGGCGGTAGCGGAGGTGGAATTACTGGTCTTACAAGTTCTGACAGTTCAATAGATATAACCAATCCAAGTGGTCCAACTTCAGATTTAAAAATTATCGGATTAGATCCTCTTAATATTTTACCAAATACTGTAACGTCTACAAAATTCGGCTATTTAACTAACGTTACTAGCGACATTCAAACTCAGATTAATAACATTATTAGCGGTTACGTTAATTTTGAATGCTTGGCCATCGCAACTGCCAATAAAACTATTGCAACTCCTGGAGCAACAAACTGGGATGGTATAACTCCTAGTAATGGCGATATAGTGTTTTTACTACCAGCCGCTTCCGGTGGTAGTCAAACGACCGCCTCAGAAGGTGGATTGTATACTTATAACGGCGCAGCAACACCATTAACTCGCCTTTCAACCATGAGTACATGGGCTGAGGTTGTGGGTAGCAGGATTTATGTCAATGCTGGCGGTTCAACGTTTGGCAATACTGCCTGGATTAATACCAATAATCCTACCGGTACAATTGATGTTACTGCTATCACATATCAACAACAACAAAATTCATATGCTGCTGGTACTAATATGGTATTAATTGGTAATATATTTTCCACTTCATTGACTCCGGGATTCACTAGCGAAACTCTTTCTGCTAATACGAATTTTTTAGTAACCGGTACAACAAATACAATGACTTGGACAATGGCAACATTGACGGGTTCTCATATATTTACTTTACCGAATGCTAACAGTAATCCTGTTCAGCCTAGAACTCTAACTGCCGGAAGTGCAGTACAGTTTATTGATAGCAATGGACTTCAAAATTTAATGGTAGTTATAGATCAGGTATTAACTAGCTTTACGGCCACTCCTGGAACAGTAAGTAATACGGATACAGTAGTACAGGCTATTGGAAAAATAGCCGGTAATGCCGCAAGCGCTATTACTTCAATTACCGGACTCCAAGGTATAGCGATAGATAATACCACACCGACTGCCCCAATAGTCTTAATCCACAAACAAGGCGCTACAATTAATTCATCTGGTCAAATAGCCGTTGATACAAATTATGTAGCGGTCGGTACGACTGTTTTGACTATAACATTGCCATCAAGTAGTGCTGTATTGGCGGCATGGGGAGCTTTTGCGGAAATCACTATCACCAATTTAAATATAGCGATTTCTTCAATTGTTCCAGATACCGGCGATACTATTAATGAAAGTGCTAGTGCTATAAGTATTACGGGCGCATACGCTACCAAAGTATTCTACATCGATCCAGTTCATGGTTGGTTAATTAAATAACAATTTAACAATTTAAGGAAATAAATCATGTCATGGGATCCAAAAAATGAGCCAGGTGGGGTATATGGATTAGAGGCTGATGGATTTGCTGATCCGTCAATTTTAGCGCCAGGTACTATTACATCAACAAAATTAGGTTATCTGGCGAATGTAACCTCTGACATTCAAGCGCAAATTAATGCTCTTATCAGTGGTGGTGTTGCGGCAGAAACTCAAAACGGTACTTTTACCACAGGAATTAACACAACTACAGATATAATAATCGCGGCAGCTCCAATTTTAGATACTAGCGGGTCCTATACGTTAGATATTATTGATGATGTAACTGGCAATCAATTGACTATATTATTCCAACTTTGCGTGAATAACTATAATTTCTTATCGCGGCCGGCTGTTAAAATTAGTACAGTAAATGATTCCGCTGGAATTATCACGGAATCTAATCTAAGCCAATACCTTACATTTTTTGCACATTATAGATCAACTACTCCAAACCCATATATTGCAGTTACTTTTAGATTGACCGGTGGATTGTTGTATGGTTCGACTGATTTCACATTTGTTTGCACGCGCAATAGCCGATCATTTAATAGCGATAATCCAGTAATTACAGGATATATTTGCTATGATTTAACCGCATTACCTGCACCTGATATTTCATTAACATTGGATGGTATTACTAATGCCATAGGCACGTATCCTGCATCATCAGTATATGCGTATTGTGTTAATAGGGATGATAATACAGTTAATCAATATCGGATAAATAGTATTACGGGACAATTAGCTAATCTATCTCCGGCAACAATACCCATAGCTGCTGACGCATCTGCCGAAGACATGATATCTACCCCTAATGGAGAATTTGTTTATATTCCGAGTGGCGGCTCTAATATAATTCAAATGTATGGTACGAATATAATTACAGGGCAATTGGTTCCCTTAACCACGCCAACAATATCAGTGCCAGTCCCGTTCTATATTGCCATGCACCCAAGTGGGAAATTTGTATATGTAGTAACAGTTGGTTCAGATTTGCATATGTTTAGTGTAAATAGTGCTACTGGAATATTATCACCATTGACTCCAGCAAGTATACCCGCTGGTACATTCCCGTGGCAAATGGCAATAACACCTAATGGCAAGTTTTTATATGTTACTGATATTACTCTTAATGAAGTGCGACAATTTAGCATAGACGTCATTACTGGATTATTGACACCTTTAGGTACGCCAACAATTGGGGCTGGGAATGAACCAATTAGTATAACCGTACACCCTTCTGGTGAATTTGCTTATGTAACAAATCATAATGATAATACGATTAGTCCATATAGCATAGATAGCGTTACGGGACAATTAACTCTTTTAACACCTCTAATAATCGGAACTGGCTCCGGTCCTCTTAATTTTACAATAACACCTAATGGATTATTTGGTTATGTAATAAATGTCAATGATGCAACTATAGGATGCTATATTATCAATACTACTACTGGACAATTAATTCTACAAACTCCAGCTTCTATATCAGGGACTAATCCGGGAAATTTAAGAATTTCACCAAATAATAAATTCTTATATGTGTCAATTACCGCAGACGCATTGATTGGTCAATATAGTATAGACAATAGCACTGGACAATTAACCCCTTTACCAGCTCCTACAATTCCAGCAGGTGCGGTAGTTAAACAGATCATAATTATTTAAGGAATTAATATGAGTATTTTGGCTGATTATACTTCGGCGCAACCTTCTATAGGAATAGAAGGAACAGCTATACAGTCTATTGACTCAAAAGGTGCAGCAAAGACAATATCAATTATTAATCAAATATTAACTGGACTTATTGCTGTTTCAGGCACTGTAACTGCTGCGGATACTATATTACAAGCAATTCAAAAATTGGCTGGTACAGCCCCTACGGCATATGGTTCTATTAATGTTTCTGCAAATCATCAATTTTTAGCTTCTGAAACATTAGTGATTATGGATTCTAATAATAAAATCGGTACATTGCCTGCGGCAAATGCTACGGGCGTAATCCCGGGCGTGACAACATATACTCTTAAAATGGGGACTGGAGCAATTCTAGGTACATTAGCGGTTCCTGTTGGGGAATCATTAGATGGTACATTAAATGGTACTTTTGCAATTCATGGTGCTCATAATTCGCAAAGTGCTCAAAGTAATGGGATTACATGGTATCTTGTATAATATTAAAAAGGTGATAAATGATGTCATTTAATGGCGGAAAAAATATAGCGGATGGGGTGTATGGAATTGAATCTGATGGGTTTGCAGACCCGGCACATTTAAGTCCTGGCACTAATACGTCTACAACACTTGGCTATTTAGCTAATGTAACCTCTGATATTCAAACTCAGATTAACGATCGAGCTACTGTAGATAGCCCAGCTTTTACAGGTACACCAACAGCACCCACACCTCTTGGTTCTGATAGCTCTACAACTCTAGCAACTACTGCTGCTATTTTAAATAAATTACTTCCCGGATTTTATATATTCTACGCAAATGCAGTGCCAATTCTTGAGACAGATACAATTTTTGAGGCGCTTCAAAAGCTTGCTGCTGGTGCGATAACTTCGTATAGCACATTGACTAC
>Ga0137437_1000018_pt1 | contig 48198 bp, 58 predicted proteins | sample EasRivERMGT138_2_FD_102332 | JGI IMG/M metagenome (GOLD analysis project Ga0137437, IMG submission 102332) | Soil microbial communities from meander-bound floodplain in the East River, Colorado, USA - East River MetaG ERMGT138_2 | ecosystem: Environmental > Terrestrial > Soil > Floodplain ...
ACCTGTGGAAGGTCATCGCCGATGACATCCCGCGCGACCTGCGCTCCGCCTCGGGCGAGGCTCTGAACGTGCACGTCGTCATGGACCACTTGCTCCGGGCGGCCGAGGGCGACCTGCGCATCATGGGCGTGACCTCGAAGCTGTCGCAGCGGATGCGCAACGCGCTCCGCCAGCTTGGCGCCGACCCGTCCAACATCGGCGGGCAGATGACCGTCACCATGTACAACCGGCTGCGCTACAGCCAGCCGATGTTCCTCATCCAGCGCATCACGGACGCGCCGTACTACAGCATCCTCTACGGCGTCACGCCGGTCGGGAAGGGCGCGCTGAAGGGCGCGAACGCCGAGCTGGAGGCCATCACCGAGAACCTTGGGCGCTCCGGCATGGCGCGCGACTTCAGCATGGACATGCCCGAGTACGCCACGCGCTCGAACTTCAGCGCAGGCATCAAGTCCTCGATGCAGGAGATGGGGCTACGCGAGGCGCGGCTGGAGGCCATCCGCACGGCGCCCGACACCATCATCGCCAACAACATGACGAACATGCTCGCCGCCCGGATGGGCGACATCGTCCGGGGCGTGCTCGACAACCTCGCCACCGCCGCCGAGAAGGGCGACCCGGCTCTGCTGGAGGACATGCTCCGCGCGCAGGGCACGCTGGAGAAGACGTTCGCTGACCTCCGCGAGGTCTACTCGCGCAACGCCGGGCGGGTGCTCGATGACAATGAGGTCGGATTGCAATACATCAAGGACCAGCTCAACGCGTGGCGCCGCCATCAGGTGCGCGCCGACGGCACCATCGACATGTCGAAGCTCATCCACGAGGGCGAGCGGTCGCTGCCGTCGAGCATCGCCGACATCGGCCCCATCCGGCCGGACGACCTCGCGAAGGAGCTTGGCTACGCCGACGCGGCCTCGCTGCGCCGGGACGTGGTCGGGCACGTTGAGAAAATCAACGGGCAGTTCGTGGTCGTCAAGGGCGAGAACGACATCGCCCGGCTGGAGGAGCGCCTGACCACCGAGCTGAACGCCCACCCGGACTACGTCCGCCGCGCCACCGCTTACTTCGGCTCGACGTGGGAGGACTACTGGAGCGGCCTCGCCCGGTCGGTCGAGGAGGGCGGGCTGGACATCACGCCGCACTACGCCAAGGAGGCGCAGGAGTTCATCATGCGCGAGGCCCAGTCGCGCGAGATGGACCCGTGGGAGTACCTGTCGGGCGTCATGGCGTCGAACATCGGGGGCAAGGACCTCCAGAGCCACATCGGTCAGCTCATGGGCTTCCTGAAGGCAGGCAAGTCCGCCCAGCCGATGGAGGAGTGGAGCCGTATCTTCCGGGGCTCGCTGGACCAGAGCGCCCAGCGCACTCTGCTGGACGAGTTCCGCACGGCCACCGGCACCGCCGACCCGGCGGGCATCCTGCGCCCGGCCAAGTTCGAGATGGTCACGCCCAAGAGCGCGCCCGGCGCCAAGCCGCGCCCGCCCGTCGCCGAGCTGCCGAAGACCTTCAAGGCCGAGCCCGGCTACGCCTACCGCGTCGAGACCCCCGAGGCGATGGAGATGGGGCTGCCCACGAAGAGCGGCGTCACCGTCGGCAAGCCGACCGCGTTCTACAACGGCAAGGACGACATCGAGAAGGCCATCTACCGCATCAAGGATGACGGCACGCTGGCCACCGGGCGACACGGCGCGGGCGGCGGCGACCGCCTGACCACGGCACACGTTCCGCCCGAGCAAATTGAAATGCTCACCGAGGACGGGAAGTGGGTCGCGCTGTCGGCCGACCCGTACGACAACTTCTTCGCCCACGACTTCCCGAACATGGTGCGCCAGCGCATCCTTGACGGCGCGCCCCACGCGAACCCCGAGGTCGAGGCGTACGTCCAGCAGTTCAGCAAGTGGGTCAACGACAACATCAAGGGCGAGCTGTCCGAGCGCACCCGCGCCGACCTCCGCCAACTGGTCGAGAACGTCCCCACGCACGCCGCCTCGCCGTTCAACCGCTCGCAGGCGCTCGTGGTCCACCTGCTGAAGTCCAAGATTGAGGACGCCCAGCAGGACATCTTCCGGCTCGCTGAGATGCAGACCCAGCGTACCGTCATCGAGCGGTCGCTGAACCATCCGCTCTTCGGCCTGTACCCGGCGAGCTACATGTGGGGCAAGGTGTTGCCGGAGACGGTGAAGTTCCTCGCGAAGAACCCCTACGCCGCGACCTACCTCATCGCCGACGTCCAGCGCGCAATTGCAATCCAGCGGGAGTACAACCCCGAGATGGAGGATGCGATGAACACGGTGGACCGCAGCTCGGCCGCCTTCCTGCTCGACTACCTGACCCCGGGACTCCCGTGGTCCGACCACTCCGCGCGCATGTCCCCGATGGTCCGCGACCTGTTGGGCGGCAAGGACCTCGGCACCATCTGGAGCGACGAACTGGCCACGGTCAGCCCGCAGCGGTGGGTGTCCACGGTCGTCAACGCGGGCAACGAAATCCCCGGTGCAATCGACCAGCTCACGCAGCCGCAGGAGGCGCCGGAGATGTCCGGCCTCCAGTCCCTCGCGGGCGGCAGCGGCGGCTCCACATCCAGCCCGACCACCAACGGTGGCGGACGTATCACCGGGCCGACCCCGGCGGCTGCCCTCGCACCCATCCTTGCGGATGACCTCGCGCGGCTGCAATCCATCCTCATCTCGGGCAAGCCGCCCGAGGAGTAGTTCGGCCTCCGTCAAATTGAAATGTTGACGAACGCCGAAGAAAGGTGTACGGTTCCACTCGCATGAGCGAAACCAACAACGACGGCACGACCCAGCAGGGGTCGCCAGCAGCCGATGCCTCCCCGGATGCGGGGACGCAGGAGCCTACGGCCACTCCGGGCGAAGACCCGATTGCCCTCGCGCGGAAGCGTCAGGCAGGAGCCGAGGCAGCTCGTCAGAAAGCCGAAGAGGCGCGCGACAACGCGCTGAAGGAACTCGAAGTGTTCCGGGCGAAAGACCGGACCGAGAGTGACAAGGAGCTGGCTGACAACGCCAAACTTCAGGAGAGGCTGACCGCAGCCGAAGCCCGAGCCAACGAGGCAGAGGCCAAGGCAGAAGCCCGCATTCTCGACATCAAGTACCCAGCGGCACGCGCCGAGCTGCCCGAGATTACGGACGAAGTCCGGCTCGCGAAGCTCGAAGCACTGCTCGGTGACGGACCTGTCGCGGACGCAGAGCCTCCGACGCCACAGAACCCCAACGAGTCCAATCGAACCGCCAGCGGCGACAAGACCAACCAGCCCAAGCCCGAGACGTCAGCAGACATCGAGGCCCGGCTGAAGGCCATGAAGCCCGACTGGTCCTAGCCCCGGAACCCCACCGGAGAAAGTAACCACCAACTACCATGGCAACCACCCAGACCAGCACGACCAACTTCAACCAGACGGTCGTGGCACTGGTCAACAAGCGGCTCGAAGAGCTGTTGCGCGCACCCCTGCCGCACCTGCTCCCGGGCAACTTCCGTGAGGCCGCGTTCGTCAAAGGCACGAACAACGTCATGCGGTTCATCAACATCCCCGACATGTCCGTCGTGGCCGGTACCCCCGACCATGCGACGCCGACCTCGCCGTGGCTGAAGGAAGGCGTTCCCCCGACCGGGGAGTCGCTGGCCTTCGGGTACGAAGAGTTCTCGGCCGACCAAGCCGGTCGTGTCATCGAGCTGACCGACGTCGCAATGATGGAGAACCCCTTCGACCTGCTTGCCGTCGCCGCCGACCGCGTTGCTCGCAACGCCATCGCCACGGCCGACAAGCGAGTCGCGGAAATCCTCAGCGCAGGCGCGCAGGTCACGTACGCTGGCGGTGCCTCGTCCCGAGCCACCATCCCCAGCAACTCCGCCCTCACGGGTGCCCTCGTCAAGCTGACCGTCGCCCGCCTGAAGGCGGCTGCGGTTCCGACCTTCGAGGACGGCACCTACCGCGCCATCGTGCACCCGGGTTCGACCTTCGACCTCGAAAGCGACACGGCGGTCGGCGGGTGGATTGACGCCCAGCGGTATGCGGGCTCGGCTGCGCTCTTCACGGGCGAAGTCGGCCGGTACGCAGGCGTCCGGTTCATCGAGTCCCCGGCGGCTGTCAGCTTCGCGGCTGTGCAGGGTCCGGCCATCACCCTCGCGGGTGCGGCGGCCATCGCGGCCACGGACAACGTCACCATCTCGGCGCCGACCAACCTCGTTGCGGGCAACCGCATCAAAATCCTCACCCTCACGGGCGGGGCGGGGCTGGCGGCTGGCTCGACCTACTACATCGTGCAGCCCACGTCGAGCACGGTGTTCAAGCTGAGCGCGACCCTCAACGGCGCGCCCATCGACATCACGTCGGACTCCTCGGCCATCACGGCTGCGGTCGTCAACGACGTCCTGAATGCGGTCATCTTCGGCCCGGAGGCTTATGCCTTCGGCGACTGGGGCAGCATCCAGACCTACTTCACCCAGCCGGGTGGACTGGTGGACCCGCTCCATCAGCTCGCCAAGGTCGGTTGGAAGGGGATGTTCGGAGCCGTCATCATGGGCGAGGGCGCGAACGCGACCAACGTCACGGCGGCCCGCTACCGGCGCATCGAGCACACGTCCCAGCTCTAAGGGACGGCTGCCGCAGCAGCTAATTACAATCCACCAGCCCCCGGGATTGCGGCCCGGGGGCTTTTCATGTACCCTGAGAGGCGACTATGGACACCACGCGCGACATCCTCTACCGAGGGTTCAAGCTCAACGACTCCGAGATTGCGTGGGACGCATCCGACGGTCTCGTCAAGGGCATCGCCGGGTGCACCGTGGACGACTTCGACCCCGATGACGTGGACGTTGTCCAGTTCAGCGAGAAGCGCGCCGAGGCCGACGGCATGGACGTCGGAAACCCCTTCCTCGGCGGTCGGCGCATCCGCGTCACCGGGACCATCTACGGCAAGACCCGAGCCCTGTGCTACGACCAGCTCTGGCAGCTCCGCGCCACCATGAGCCCGGTCCTCGCGTCGCGGGAAATCCCGGGCGACAAGGGCTACCTGCCGCTGTACTTCGCGGTCCCGACCAACGACCCGGACTTCGCCGGGGCGATTGCAATGCGGGCGCTCGTCATGCCTCGCCAGTTCCGAGCCCCCATCAGCCGGGACCAGCACGGCGGGGAGGACAGCAACGCGCTCGCCATCCCGTGGTCGGCCACGTTCGTCATGCGTGACCCGAACTTCGAGGGCGAGACCCCGCAGGACGTGGCCTTCGCCGACACGCCCCTCATCAGCGAGGGCACCGCGTCGCAGGCCACGGACACCATCACCTTCAGCGCCGCCCACGGGCTGGTCGCCAACGACCGCATCTACCTCACCAAGCTGGTCGCCGGAACCGGGCTGGCCCTGAACACGGCCTACTACGTCATCGCCTCGGGCCTGACCTCCACCGCCATCAAGGTCAGCACCACCGTCGGCGGCGCCGCCGTCAACATCACCGTGGACTACACCCGGGTCGAGGCGGCCAAGTTCCAGACCTTCAGCGGCAACTTCCTGAACCGGGGCACGTACAACGCGCCGCTGAACATGCTCTTCGCGGTCAGCGCGCAGGCGGGCAGCATCGTCGTCTCGACGTCAGGCTCGAACTACACAATTGCAATTCCGGCCAGCACGGACCCGAGCATCACCGGGGCCACGGGCGCCCAGTCCACGGACCTCATCACGAAGAACTCCCACGGCCTCCTCGCCGGGGACCGCATCTACATCACCGCCCTGACCGGCGGCGCCGGGCTCCTGCTCAACCGGAACTACTACGTCGTCAACCCCACGACGAACACGTTTCAGGTCAGCCTGACGGCGGGCGGGGCGGCCGTGAACTTCACGACTGACGCCACCGTCCTGACGTACTCGAAGGTCAGCTACCGGCTCCTGCGGTTCAAGCGCGAGAAGGTCTTCACCGTGGAGGAGAACGGCGTGGAGACCCTGCGCCGGAGCTGGCTCACCTTCCAGCAGTCCACGACGTGGCCGCTCATCTCCGTGGGCTCCCCGAGCTACACCGTGACCGTGACCGGGACCCTGCTCGACCCGGGGTCCTCGGACGGCAGCCACATGTGGTTCTGGGAGTCGTACGCGTAGCCCTTGACGGCGCGCGGCTGGTCGGCGATGATGGCGTCCTACCCCTCCACCCCGTACTGAGGACCCCCTCAATGGAAGACCAGACCGCCCCGCGCCGGGGCTGCAACTGCGACGTGTGCAAGTGGGCTCGTGCCCGCATCGACCGCGAGCAGCGCCTCGCCGACGACCTCGAACAGAACTACCAGCGGTACCTCGCTGGAGAGCTTGTCAGCCGGGACGAACGGGAGTAGACTGTCCCCACCATGGCTACCCCAACCACCATCCGAAAGGGTCGCGCCCTTCTCATCAGCTCCGATGCCTGCCCGCGCAATTGCCGCACAGGGGCCAACGGCTCCGTCCACCTTCTGTCCGACCACTCGGACACGGAGCGCGGGCGCCAGTGCACGCTGTGCTCGTGCGTCATTCAGGACACCCACGAAGTCAAGCCGGGCTAACCGCCAGTGACGGCCTACTCGACCCTCCAGACGTACGTCGCTCGGGACCTCTCGGACCCGGGCAACTTGACGTTTGACACGGACGCCGTCAAGGACTTCATCCAGCAGGGCCTCAGCGAGATTGCGCGGGTCGCCCCGATGCAGTTTCAGGAGGACCTTGACCCCGTCGCCGACACGCTGGTCTACCCCCTGCGAGCGAACATCTTCGACGTCCCGCAGCAGGAAATCAAGCTGACCCGGGTCGAGATTTGGTCGGGCTCGCCCTCCCGATTTCAATGGAAGCTGAAGGCCAAGGCCGGTCAGCCGAGCCGCGACAGCATCGCGGGCTGGGAGGTCTGGGCGGGCAAGCTGGAGCTGTCGCAGTTCGACATGGACAGCATCACGGGCTTCGGCGCGGAGGTCATCCGCGTCTGGGGCTACTCCCCGTACGACCCCATCGTTGATGACGCAGACGTCGTCCCGGTGAGCGCCGAGCTGGAGCAGGCGCTCCGCACCTTCTGCCGAGTCGAGGGTCTGAGGCGTCTCACCCAGAGCCGTGTCCTGTTCAAGCAGTGGCAGACGCGCTCGAACAACACCGACGTCACGCTGGGGATGCTGAACAGCGACCTTCAGGTGGCCGAGGAGCACTGGCGCAAGCTGAAGCGGGAGCTGACGGTCCTCCAGCAGAACCCGGACTAGCCCGTGCCTACGCGGACGTTCTCCATCAGCTCGGACACGAGCATCCGCACCGACACCGACGGGTCGTCGGGTACTGGCTGCGGCAACTCGAAGCACATCTACGTCGGCCGCTACGGCACGAAGCAGTACAAGCACTTCGCCAAGTTCACGCTGGATTACAGCGGGATGGCGAAAATCACCGCCGCCACCCTCAACGTCTACACCGACGAGTACGACACGTTCGGCGTCGCTGGCGAGCCCGGCATCTTCGCGCAGCCCGCGAGCGCCGACCACCCTGAGTTCAGCGTCTATCGGTTGGGCGACGCGTTCAGTGAGGGCAACAACGCCGACGGCCACTACGACTCGGGCGACTACACGAGCGCGACCCAGACCGGCACGGGCGTCCACAAGAACGTCACCAAGGGGGCCAACCTCCTCCAGCAGGTGAACGTCCTCGACATCGTCAAGGCGTGGGCGCCGTCGAGCGTCGCTGGTGGCGGGCGCCACACGAACTACGGCATTGTCATCAAGGGCAGCACGGACCCCAAGGAGGCGTGGTCGGGCTGGGCGGACGAGCACGGCAACCCGTCCGAGGAGCCGAGCATCACCGTCACCTACGAGCTGGGGCCGACCAAGCCGGACGCGCCGTCGAACATGACGCCGGTCGGCGCGGTGGCGAGTGTGGACACGTTCGAGGGCAACTTCACGGACCAGCGAGCCACCGACACGCTAGCCACGGCCTACGTGCAGGTCTACGACGGCGGCGTGGCGTGCACCGTCGCGACCAACAACCGCGTGGCCAAGGCTAGCCACGGTCTGGCCGTCAACGACACCATCTACTTCACGTCCCTGACGGGCGGCGTGGGCCTGTCGCTTTTCACGGCGTATCGGGTCCGGGCTGTCGTTGACAGCTCGCACTTCACCTTGAAGACGGCGACTGGGACCACCGAGGTTGACGTCACCAACGACTACTCGGCCGCCACCTACTCGAAGCTCCTCCTGAACACGAGCAAGGTCGCGACCAACAGCGAACGCGTGGCAGCGCACTTCATCGTGGAACGTCCGCCCACATTGAAATTCACGGTCGGGGTGACGTACCGCTGGCGCGCTCAGGTTGTGGACCAAGAGGGGCAGTCCTCCGGCTTCGGCGCGCTGGTCTCGTTCAGCCTGACCAACACGGCGCCGAACCCGCCCGTCCTCAGCCCCATCGACGGGTCGAGCTACGCCACCCTGAACCTCGTCAAGTTCACGGGCACCTACAGCGACCCGGACGGGGACCCGCTGTCGGCGCATCAGGTCCAGCTCGCGCTCCTGCCGCCCGGTGACTCGGGCTGGGACGAGCCCGACCGCCTCCTGTGGGACACGGGCTACAGCTACGCCGCGCTCGGAGACACCGACTGGACCGACTACTACGGCGGCCGGGCGCTGGTGTCCGGCATCTACTACTGGCGGGCGCGCAACATCGACGCTCGGCAGGGCGTGTCCAACTGGACGTACGGCTCCATCGTTCTGACGGCCGACTTCAGCCCGGAGCCCGGCTCGTATGACAATGTGCAAATCAACCCGAACGCCCCATGGCGCATCCTCATCCGCGACGTCTATCTCGCCGACGGCGTGACGAAGACCGCCGGGCGCGGCCCGGGCACGCTGGTCGCCGTGCTGGAGGAGGCGAAGAACGTCGGCGCCTCCATCGTCTACAACAGCCCGGGCGAGCTGCACTTCACCCTGCTGAAGGACGACGAGCAGATTGGCGTCATCGAGCCCCGGCAGGTCCACTACGCCGTCGAGTTCTACTCGGGCGACGGGTGGCAGGAGAAGTTCGCCGGGGTCATCTGGGACGCCGACGCCACGGAGACCGACGTCGTGTTCAAGGGCATCGACTACCTCGCCCTGTACGACACGGTCATCGACTCGCGGTACGACGCGAACAAGCCCGACAAGAGCTACAAGAACAACGGGTCCTACTACTCGCAGGTCACGGTGCGCAACATCATCCTCGACCAGCTCGCCTACGCAAAGAAGCAGCCCGACTCGTGGGTCGGCTTCATCGGTCTGAGCGGCGCTGACATCCCGGCGATGGGCGAGAAAATCAGCATCTACTCCACCTTCCAGCCCGTATTGTCATTCGTCTCGGGGCTCCTCGACAGCCACCGGCAGGGGCAGGGTATCCGCACCCGCATCCGCGTCGTGAAGACCACGACCGGCGCGTACAAGGTGCAAATCATCGACAACCCGGGCGCGACCCGGGTGGACCTCGCACTGTACTACGGCGAGCTGGTGCAGGGCTACCGCGTCATCCTCTTCGGGGACCAGTGGGCGAACGTCATGCACGTCGTCGGCCGCAACCGGGACGGCGTCAAGGTCACGTACAAGACCATCAGCGGCAAGTCGTTCCAGCCCTCGACCTCCCTCTTCGGGCGCATCGCCACGGTCGCCGTCATGGACGGGGTGCAGGACGCCATCGACCTCAACCGGCGCGGCCTTCAGGCGGCGATGCAGGCGGCGAAGATTGGCCGCAACATTGCAATTGGGCTGCGGGTCCAGTTCCTCGGCGTGCTTCAGGGCTACGACCTGACGGACCTCTTCCCGGTCAAGATTGACGACGGGGCCATCGACACCGACGCCTTCGGCTCCGGCTACTGGGCGGCCATGGCGGTCGCGTGGGAGGCCACCGACATCGGCGAGCAGAGCCTCATCATCACCCTCATGCCGAAGGAGGACAGCTCGGCGCCGGACCCGTCGCTCATCCAGTCCAGCCCCATCTCCCCGCAGCCCGAGTGGCAGCTCGGCTGGACCCCGCCTGACCCGCTGAAGGCGACCTCGAAGTTCTGGCTCGACCAGTCCACGGGCAAGGTCTATGTGCGCGACGCGGATACTGGTACACTCGTGCCTGTGACAGGAACCCCGTAATGAGCGCCATCGTCAAGAACGCCCACGGCTACGCGGCCGGGACCCGCATCGTCTTCGACTCGATGACGGGCGGGGCTCCGCTCGACATCGACACCATCTACTACGTGGTGCCGGTCATCAACGCGAACGACTTCCAGATTGCCGAGACGGACGGCGGCACCCCGCTGACCTTCGCCACCATCTCGGCGGCCAACATCATCGTCGTGCCCGAGACCGACGACACCGACCCGTACGGCGTGAACTACGTTCCCATCACGGACCCGGTCGATGTCATGGCGCCGCCTACCTTGCCGCCTACCCCGAGCGCGCCGACCGTCACGTCCGCCGTGGTCTCGGGCATCGTCCGCCTCGAAATCACCCTCAACGACACGGCGCAGTCCAAGGTCCGCAACTGGGAAGTGCAGGTCACGCACTCCTTCTCCGGCGCGAACCCCGACTGGACGACCCCGACCAAGGTCACGCTGCCCGAGGGCTCGACCACGGTGTCCCTGCCCGCGCTCGGCTCCACGGTGTACGCCGTGCGGGTCTCGGCCACGGACGTCTACGGGCTGCTCAGCGCCTACTCGGCCGAGGTCACGCACACCACCATCGTCGGGTCCGACGCCCTGAACACCGCCATCGCCGCGCTCGCCAACGCGGTGTCCGACGGCTCCATCACGGAGTCCAGCATCCAGCCGGGCAGCATCTCGACGCCGCTCCTTCAGGCCGGTGCGGTGACGGCCCAAATCCTCGCGGCCACCATCGTCCTGACATCCCTCATCAAGACCGCAGACTCGGGCCGCCGAATTGAAATTGACATCGACGGCATCCGGCTGTACGACGTGGACGAGTCGCTGCTCGTGCGCATCCCGACCAACGGCGACCCGGTCTTCATCAAGGGCCAGATTACGGCCGACACGCTGGTATCGCAGGTGGCCGCCTCGTTCCGGGGCTCAGTGGACATGGCGGGCAACTCCGTCATCACCCTCCAGAACGGCATCGCTGCCCCGGGCACGCCGCCGTCCCTCGCCGCCAGCGTGGACTACCTCGGGCTGACCGGCACGGCGCTCCCGGCCTCCGCGCTGGGTCTCGCCTACGACTCCGCCGCTGGCACCTTCTGGGTTGCCACGGACCCCGCGACTGGCTACGTCGCCTACGAGTACAACGCCACGACTGGTGCGTTCGTCCGGCGCATCCCGGCGACTGGCTCGACCTCCACCACCACGGCCACGTCCGGCTCGACGTCGCACATCAGCGACACGGCGCAGGGCATCGACGGCTCGACCAACTCGCACATCACGACCCCGATGGTCATGCCATCCCCGGCCGGTGCGACCAACATGAAAATCACCAAGGTCAGCGCCTACTTCGCGGGCCATAACGGCACGTGCTCGGCGCGCGTCGGCGTGTGGAACACGTCGAACATCGCCCTGCGCGAGAGCGCGACCTTCACGGCGGCCGACGAGGGCGCGACCGGGACCGGCGACTCGCACCACTACGACCAAGCATTGTCATCGGCCCTGTCCGTCACGGCGGGCACCACCTACCGCGTCGGCTTCCGGCACACGTCCACGTCGGAGGGCTACCAGTTCGACCGCGACGACGGCGCCGGGAAGACCACCTACTCCGGCGATGGCTCGACCGACGACGGCACGGGCTGGGGCACGCTGAACAGCGCAAGCAAGCCGAACGTCTACTTCACCTACACCTACGACGTGGACTCCCGGCTGGAGACGGCGCCCATGATTGCCGTGGCGACCGACGGCACCTACATCTACACCCTTGATACCCTCGGGCAGGTCTGGAAGTACAACCGCTCGACCATGGCCTACGTCGCCAAGTCCGGCGTGCAGACGGCCATCACCGGCACCAAGACGAAGGCCGGGATGTTCTACGACGCGACGGCCACCGAACTCATCATCACCACGACCACCGGCACGGGCGCGGGCGTCTTCCCCAAGTTCGTCAGGGTCGTCCCGAGCACGCTGGTCGTCAGCTCGACGGTCTACAGCGCGGCTGCCGGGACCAGCTTCAGCGGCACCACAGACACGTTCCGGGGCGGTGCCCGGCTGGCCGACCCTCTCAATGCCTCGGCCGCCACGTACTGGGTTGCCACGACCTCGGCGGTCTACGCCTACACCTTCAGCGGCACGACCGCCACGCAGACGGCCAACCGAGACTTCGGTCAGGCGGTCACGGTCAGTGACGGCCTCACGCACGACGGCACGGTCTTCCGGGGCTTCGACGCGGGCAGCCTGACCAAGGTCTGGAAGTTCAGCCCGTGGGACTTCACCACGGCGAGCACCACTCTCTGGGTCTCCTACTCGTGGTACGACTCGAACGCCACAGGCGGCACGCACGAGACCGCAGTGAGCCCGCGCTCCAGCATTGTCATTCGCAGGCGCGAGCAGATGACGGTCGTCAATCCGGCCGTCCCGGTGGGCGGCACCGACGACCCGGACAACCGCCGCATCTACTTCCTCCAGAGCGCCACGGACACGGGCGTCGGGACCTACTGGCTTCAGGCCACGGGAAACTTCACGTCCCGCACGTACAACGACTACACGGGCTCGGGCACCCACGACGGGACCGGCACCGCGTTCCCCGCTGGCACCCCGTCCGACATGAAGGACGCGGGCGGGAACTGGCACCTGAAGGGCGACGGCACGTCCACGTTCAAGGACCTCGTCGCCTCGGGCAACGCCACCATCACGGGAGACATCGGGCTGAACGGCACGGCTGGCTCCCACCAGAACGGCAGCACGTTCACTATCAGCGGCGGAGGCACGGCGACATTCGGCTCGAAGGTCATCGAGTGGGTCCAAATCGGAAAGCTCGTCGTGATGCGATTGTCCTTCAGCGTCACGGCCAATGGCTCAGGGGCGACGTCGGTGACTCTTGGTTCCGCCACCGGACTGCCCGGCTCGCCCACCACCTTCATCGCATGGGGCGATAGGGGTGGTGTCGGCGTCACACCGATTGCATGGCGCATGTCTGGCACCCCGCTTGGCGCTTCCCGCATCCAGACGTTGGCCGGTGCCACCATCACGGGGGCTGACCTTCTGTCGGGCGCGGGCTACACCCTCGTTTGCGCTTACCTCTCGGTCTAGGCCATGGCCAAAGCTGTCGTCAGCTACGCCGAGGCCAAGGCCGTCATGGCCTTCCTCGGGTATCTCCAGAAGCACTACTCGAAGAGCATCAACCCGAAGGACCAGTTCCTCATCATCGCCGTCACGGCGTGGTTCCATCAGGAGTCGGGCGGGCTGAAGAACGTCATCGGCAACAACCCGTTCAACATCCGGGACTCGCCATTGCAATCGGGGACCCGCCAGTCGAAGAACGGCAACGGCCACTTCGCGGTCTTCAGCTCGATGGCCCGGGGGTTCGAGGCTGCGGCCTACCTCCTCATCCACGGCGGCCACGGCTCCGGCACCAAGGACGCCGACAGCTACGGCTACCGACTCGCCCTGAACGCCATGAAGAAAGGCGGCAATCAGGGCGCGTGGGAGTTCCTTGCGGCCCTCGCCATGTCGAGCTGGGACGCTGGCCACTACGGCTCCCAGAACTGGACCGAGGCGTTCAGCGAGAAGACGAACCACCTGCTGCGGGTCTACCTGTCGTTCGGCGGCATCCAGCTCCGCGACCCCCACCCGAAGCCAAAGAAGCCGCCGCCCAAGCTGCCGCAGGACTTCAAGTACAAGCAGGCACCCAACGCGTTCCTCGACCCATGGCGCGCTCGGGACCTCTACTCCAAGCGACACGACAAGCCGTCGTTGACAGTTGCAGGTTCGCGCCTGAAGCGGTAGACTGTCGCCACGATGAAAACGAGGTCAACGTGTGCTTGAACAGTGGATGCCGCAAATTCTCGGCCCCGGCGGGGCTCTCGTTCTCGCCGTCATCGGGCTCATGGCCCTCTGGCGTCAGGGGCGCAAGGACCTCGCGGCCAAGGACAAGCTCTTCGCTGAACTCATCCTCTCGAAGGACGCCGACATCGCGTTCGAGCGGGCTCGCACAGCCGCCGCAGACGCGCGGCTCGAAGGACTAGGGAGTACCCTCAAAGATGCGACTATCGTCATGGACAAATCCATTGCGCTCACCGAAAAGGCAATCGACCGACTCCGAGCCGAGGCCCGAGATTAGCGTGCAGCCCCTTCCCGACGTCAAGCCGACCGAGGCCGTCATCGCCGCCTCGCAGGAAATGGAGGCCGCCGAGCTGCGCATCGCCGCCGCACGGAAGCGCCTCGCTGCCGCCAACCGCAAGTACATCGCCTACAACCGGCAGGTGCACTCGTGAACGAGATTGCAATTGCCGCCCTCGACATCATCAACTTCGTCGCCCTCCTCCTGTTCGTCGCGCTGACCGGCGCCATCCTCTTCTCGATGGGCCGCCGATTGGTGGACTACCGCGTCGCCAAGATGCCCGTGCCCACCCTGCTGAAGCGGGGGTTCGTGCTCTTCGGCGCGCTGGCCGTCATGGGCGGCGAGATTGCCGTTCTCCGTGTGCTCGGTGTGAGCCTCGCGGACGACCCCGTCATGCGTCTGCTCTTCACCGTCCAGTCCGACGTCATCCTGTTCACCGCCCTCGGCTACTACGCCAAGGCTGAGCTGTTCGACGTCGATGACCCGGACAAGCCATGAGCACTGGCGACCCCGCCGACACCCGCGACCCCTCCACCCACAAGCACATCAGCGAGCGCGAGGCTGACGGCTCCTTCGAGGACTGCACGTGGGACTCCGGGTTGGAGTTCTACCGCGATGCCATCGACCCGTCCAAGCCCGCGACGCACGCTGAGGCGCAGGCGCTTCGAGCGGCCAGTGGCGAGCCCCCGACCGGCGGCTCCAACCTCGGCGACTTCCGGCGCGGCGTGGCCGCCCGGTACCATCACACGCTGCCCGCTGCCATCAGCAACAAGGGCATCCTCACCGCCCTGAAGCCCGGCATGGTCGGGACGGTTCAGGGTTCCATGTCGGCCTTCGGGCCACTCCACGTCCTGTCCAAGTGGGACAGGAACTTCGACGGCGGCCACGCCACGTGGGTAGCGCGTACCCCCAGTGGTGTGCTACTCTGGTGCGACCCGGAGGCTCCGACCAGTGCGGACGTCCCGGTTCTCATCAGCGAGGACAACCTCCAGAAGTTCGTCAACGCGTTCAACGGCGAGGCCATCGTGGCCCCCGCATTGCAATGGCCGGGCGTCCCGGCAGGAGTTCCCACCGTGTACCCCATCAACCCCCTCCCCGCTGTCGTGCTCGGCTCGACCGCCGTCATCGACCCCCTGTCGAACATCCGGGTGGACCCGAAGATTGCGGCCGTCAAGGTCCGCACCACCACCGTTGCCGAGACCGTGAAGAACGTGGTCGGCTACGTGACCGGCGACAAGGACCCGGCCAACGGCAAGACCGACTGGCTGGCGTGGCTGGAGGCGGGCAAGTGGCGGTACACTGCCATCGACAACATCAAGTCCATCACGGCCCCCGTGGCCGGAGCCGACGACGGGTTCACCGCCGTCACGCAGGCTGCCGCCGTGGCAGCCCAGAAAGCAGCCGACCAAGCGGCCATCGACGCCGCGAACTCGGCCGCTGCGAAGTCCGCAGCGGCGGCAGTTGCCGCCCCCGGTTTGGAGCGAGAGCGCCTTGCTGTCGTGCTGGGGAAGGCTGAAGCCGACAAGGTCAGGAACTCGTGAAAGGAGTCTCCGTGGACAACATTCGCAAGGTCGTCTCGGCCATCCTCGACAAGGCCGACCAGCTCCTCACGTCGGAGCCCGCACGCATGATTGGCTACGGCGCCGCCGTGCTGGTCTACCTCATCATCCGGCTCGTCGGAGAGCTGAAGCCCGGTCTCGTCCCGCAGGTTGGGTTCGAGGAGGCCGTTGGCATGGCGTTCAGCGCCCTCGCCACGGTCGTCATCCTCGTGGAGTCCATCCGTCGGTTCGTCTACAGCCCCTTGACCTACATCGAGGACCTTGCTGACGAGTCGCAGGCGGCCCACGAGGCAGCCCATCTGGAAGAGGACCTTCGCCGCTGGAAGGAAGCCATCGCGGCCCAGCAGGCGGCCGAGGCCCAGCCCCAGACCAAGACCGTTGTGGTCGGCACCGCCAAGGCTGGCGGCTCCGGCGACAAGAGCAACTAGTCCCATGACGGCCACGCCCATCCAGTGGTCGTCTCGCCCCGAGTACGACGCCTTCCTTCGGGAGGGCGTCGCTGCCGGGACGGGATGGAACCAGCTCGCGGAGGAGTTCACCGCGAATTACAATGTGAAGGCCAACGGCGAGCAGCTTCGCCGACGCGCTGCAATCCTGCGACGCGGCGGACCCAAGCGCCCCGGCCCGGCCCCCGCTGACGACCTGACCCCGGAGGAGCGGTTCCAGCAGCAGGTCGCCAAGGAGCGCACCAAGGCGCTCGACCTCTCCCTCGCCCGCGAGATGGCCAGTGCCGCCAAGGCGCAGGCCCGGTGGGACGAGTTCCTTGACATCGTGAAGGGCGAGCTGGGCGCCGCCCCGCGCGCCGACACGGTCGAACAGCTCGTCATCCCCGTCGGCTCCGGCACGCCCGAGACCATGACGGTCCTCATCGGCGACGTGCACATCGGCAAGCTGGCCGACCCCGGCGTCGTGGGCTCCGAGTTCGGGTACAGCCTGCCCATCTTCGAGCAGCGCGCCGCCCGGCTGGAGAACCGCATCATGCGCCTCTACGGGCTGCACTCGATGACGGCCCCCATCAACAAGCTGGTCATCTACTTCCTCGGCGACGGCGTCGATGGGGTGGACATGCGCCGTGGCCACAAGGGCCGCGTGGACGTCCAGACCGCCACGCAGCAGACCCTCATCCTCACCTACTGGGTCGAGGGCATGGTCCGCCGTCTCCGTGCCGCGCTCGGCATCGAGATTGCAATTGTCTGGGAGTTCGGCAACCACGGGCGCGTCGGCGAGTTCGGCGTCAACCTGCCTGCCGACAACTGGGACTACCTCGCCGGTCAGATGCTCGGCATTGCCCTGCGCGACCTCGTCGCCGAGGGTGGGGTCAAGCTCCACGCCGACACCCTGAAGTACAGCGTGACGCAGCTCGGCCCGCTCCGGGTCTACAGCTCGCACAACGACGCCATCAAGGGCGGGGACGGCTTCTCCGGCCTGCCCATCAACGGCATGGCCCGTGGCGCCGCCAAGGACACCGGCCTGCACAAGCAGCTCTTCGACCTCCATCTGGTCGCCCACTTCCACACGCCGCAGGACGTCACGTTCCAGACCGGCCGTGAGATTATGAACGGGGCGTGGGACGGCGGCGACGACTACTCGGTCAACGGCATCAAGGCGGCCAGCGACCCCATCCAGTGGGCCTTCGGAGTCCACCCGGAGAACGGGATTACGTGGCAGTCACGCATCCTGCTGACCCCCAACGCCCAGACCCGCAAGCCTACCCCGGCCATCGAGTTGTAGCGCCTCGCCATGATGAGCCCCGAGGAGATTGAGGCGCGGCTTCGCTCCTTGGGGCTCGACTCTGTCCCGGCCAACTGCCCCATCGAGGCGCGCTACATCGACCCCCTGCGGGCCGACCGACCGCTCCTCTCGCAGGACTGGGACCTCACCGCTGACGAGCTGTTCCGGCTGGCCGTGAACGTCGTGGAGCTGGAGCGCCGCCGGGGCTACAGGTGAACCTCGTTCACAGCTACCGGCACATGAAGGTCTTCGGACACTGGCCCGCGTGGCGCTCGGGCTTCGAGTTCCCGGTGTGCGAACGGTGCCTCCGGCCACCCTCCCGACCGCGTCGCTGGTGGGCTCCGCAATTCCAATTGGTCCCTGCGCGGAACGCTTGACAAGGTACCCCGGTGGGAGTACATTTCGTTCAGTTGTTGCGGACCCCACCAGACGGGTTTAGCCTCTAGTCGGACCACCTGCGGGACTTGTTCCCAACGGCGGCGAGGCGAAGGGGATGGACCCCGAGGAGGGCGATGCATTTCCGGTCTCTCAATGGGTCTGTCGTAAGCCCAAGCGGAGGTACGACCCGGCGACGAAGAAGAGGTTCGGCTATCGAGGCCGGGCCTTTTTGATTACCCGCCGCGTCTCCAATTGCAATTAGCTGCCTGCCTCGGCCTTGCCGCTTCCGATGCCTCGGAGTACAATTCCCATGCGTCGCCCCACCAAGGGTTGACGAGCGGCCCAATATGGCAGGACGGCGGGATGGTACCCGCCCGGTGGCCGGACCGTAACGGAGCCCCGTCGGCGCGTACGGCCGGTGGGGCTCTGCTATCATCTCGTGGCGGGCAAGAGGTCGTGGGACCTCGGTGGGCTCATTCCCCAGTCAGCAGGGTTCGACTCCCGGCCCGCTACCAAGTGCCAGCGAGCGCGCGGGCGTGCAGCGGTCTCCAAAACCGCCCGCCGTGGGTTCGACTCCTACCGCTGGTGCCAGCCTCTCAGGCCAGCTCGGTCAGCCGGTGTGGCCCCTTTCGCACCGCGACGTGGTGCGGCCCCTTGCGGGGTAGCTCAGTGGTAGAGCGGTCGGTTGTTACCCGACTGGTCGGTGGTTCGAGCCCACCCCCCGCAGCCAACGCCTCTGCCAGCGACTCGGGCGTGATGCCCGCCAGCCCGCGAGTGCTCTGCTGCTGCGTCACCATCCGGCGCCCGTCCATGGTGTCGTGGATGCTCGGGTGCTCAGCCACCCACGCGAGGTACGTCACGATGGCGGCCTCCCGCTCGGCCCGGACGATGGCCTCCCGCTCCTCCCGCTTGACGCGCTCGGTGTTGGCCACGAAGTGCTGGAAGCAGTAGCCGTCGGCGTCCATGGCCCAGCGGGTGCACGGCGTCGGCTCCCTGTCGCCGGTAATTGCAATGCAACGTCCCCACTGGTGAGCTGCGGCGTCGTCGCAGTCCGCCCAGTTTGTCATGCCGTACGGGCAGGGCTGGTGCGCGGTCTTGTGGTTAGGCCGCCTTGCGGGCACGTTCGTTCCTCCCCCGGCACAGGGTCGAGCAGTAGCGCCGACGCGTCGGGTTATGGCAGATGATGGTGGTGCCGCACTCGACGCACGTGGCGGGCGGCAGCGGCCCTCGGTGGGCCTTGTTGTAGGCGTCAGACCGAAGGCGCCTGCGCTCGCGGACCACGGCGGGGTCCAGACGCTCACGCGGGGCGGCAACGGGGCGTAGCGGGCGTGGCGTCCTCGCCACAGCCGACTTCACCGGGCGTGCTCGCGCCGTTGTCTCTCGGCGCGCTGCGACTCCTACCGCCTCCACAGACGGTTTGGAACTGGGGCGAGGACGCGATACGGTGAGAGAGCGGCCGACGCACCCGGAACCTCGGTCCCAAGGGCATCGGCCGCCTTCCCACATTGGAGCCCCGCACGCGGGGCACTGGAGCTGCCTCACTTCCAGAGCGGGCAGTTCGAGACGTGCACCCCGGAGCCCCAGTCCACCTTGCACGTGCAGGCCAGCTCGTTCGACACGGGGCCGAGCTGAATTGCAATTGCGAGGCGGCCGATGAGGCAGGTGCGGACCCCATCATCGAGGACGTCGTCGCGGACGCCAGCCTCGGTCAGCATCTCGTGCATGACCTTGCGCTCGCCGCGCAGCTTGCGGACGGTCGCGCGGAGCAACAGCAGCTCGGCGCTCGGCGGGGCCACGTAGCCCGAGCCGTACGGATTACCGGGGGCCACGGCCACCCTCCTTCACCGGGGTCGGCTTGCCGAGCCCCAGCCTACGTGCGACCTGACGGGCCGCGTTCGCTACCACCTTATCAGGGTCGTCAACCCCCGGGTGGTCGGCATCGAACAGCAGCGTGGTGCTATCCACGCTGCTGAACCCACCCTTGGGGGTGACGACGACGGTGACTTGGACCTTCACGAGAAGTCCGGGCACTCCAGCAGGTGGCGCCCGGGGATGTGGTTCCCGCTGTCCTCGCACACGGCGACGATGGCGGGCACAGCCTCGGGGCCGACCGGCCGGAACTCGAACGACGGGACCATCTCGACCCCGTTGACGCGCGACCAGTGAGCGGTCGGGTCGCAGCCCTCAGTGGGCTCCTCGCCGAACACGTGGCCGCACATGAACCGGGTTGGCTGGCCGACGTCGTACATGTCCGGGCGAGCCGTCTGCTCGAACACGAGCTTCAGGGTCTCGTTGACCGGGTCCACGCCCATTGCAATCGGCGCCGACTTGTCGAGCCGTCGGAGGATGTTCGCTGCCGGGCCGGGAACCCGGTCGTCCAGCAGCGAGTCGTTGGCCGCCGCGTCCAGCAGGATGCCACAGCTCGCCGCGATATGGGCGATGTGGTTGAGTCCGCTATCTTCGGCGTTGTCCTGACCGTCCAGCCACGCGCTCAGGTGGCGCTGGATGGCCTCGGCGTAGGTGACAGCCGACACTGGCTGCTCCCGCCAGTTGAAGGGGCCGTACTTGGCCGCCCCGTTCGCCATGACCGGCGCGACCTCCAGCACGAGGGCTTGGGGGACGTACCGTGTTGGGGCCTTCTTAGCCCCGACGCTGTCCTTGGGGTTCATGCGCGTACCGCCTTCCACAGGCGCCGCCAGAGCGGCACCGTCTGCCGGGCTTCGAGGGTCCACGAGAGAACGAAGGTGTCCTCGCGCTGCTCCTCAGTCACCTTGACGGTGTCCACGTCCACGGCGTAGCCGAGGGTGTGGAGCATCTTCAGCGACTCCGAGATGTTGCGCGAGAGCATGTCCCGCGCCTTGCCCAGCGTCTCATCGAAGTCCTCGACGGCATCGGGACCCGAGGTCTGGATTGCAATTGACTGGCCGAAGGTCTTCACGCCGTCACCGCCTCGGTGTGGAAGCTGATGTCGGCCTTGCCCGACCACGCTCGCACGAGGTCGAGGAACGGGACCGGCGTCAGCTCGCCGTCGAACGTGTAGATGGTCTTGCCGTTCATGGCGGCGGCCACGAACGTCTCCAGCCGGGCGCCGCGCGAGCGGGTCCAGTTGGGTAGGACCACGATGGCGTCGATGCCACCGTCCGACAGGAGCTTGACGTCACGGGCGAGGAAGTCGCCCCACGTCTCGCCGTTGGCCGAGCCGCTGCCCGGCGCCCCGTCTGGGCTGGCCATCGCGGCTGCCCGGGTGGTCGGGTCGTCCATCTCGGCCGGGCTCGACACCGTGAACCCGGCGTCCCGGAGGGACTGGGCCATGGCGTCGAACGCGGGGAAGTTGAACTGGGGGATGCCGGTCATCGGACCGGCGACGTAGATGTGCATGGAGCCTTAGCCCTCTCCGCCGAGGTCGTGGACGTCGGCATAAGCGGCGCGCGAGTCGATGTCTTCGACCCACGCACCAGCGACCGCTGCGACCTGCACCAGCTCCTCACGGAGCTTGGCGACATCGCCTTCGGCCAGAGCCTCGAAGACCTCTTCGAGGAGGATGGACGACCACGTCACCTTGCCCATGGCTGCGAGCTGGTCGCAGTAGGCTCGGGCGTCGTCGCGTAGTTTCCGGGATGCCCGAGTGTCCTCGGTCCCGTCGGGGTGGTGCTGCGGCCCCCACTTGGTGAACTGCCGCTCGCGCTCCTCGCCGATGTCGGCGAGCACGGCCTCGGTGGAGGCAGGAGCTTCGGTGCTGAACCGGCCGGTGCCGCTCACGAGGCGGCCACCGCTGCCAGCCGGGCCTCGCGGACCGACTTGGGTTCGCCGTCACCCTCCAGCGTCACCTTGAACATGGTCCCGGCGGCGGTGTGGAAAATGACAATGCCCTCGGCAGGCGTGCCGCTGATGTTGGACCCGGCCCGGCGCAGGTGGTCGAGGCAGCCGTCGATGGCGTCCTGCGACCACGGCCCCTCATAGAGCTTCGGCACGGTGCCGACCTCGGGCAGGGACATCTCGGCGAACGCGACGGGCTCGTATCGGGCGACGTTGAACAGGGCGAACCGGCGGTCGGTCAGCCCGTAGCCGCGCTGGATGCCCTTGCCGTACCACTCGCCGAAGTGCAGGCCGGTGCCGAGCGCGTACGCCAGCTCCGCCTGATGGTCGAGGACCCAGCGGGCGAACCCGAAGTTGTCGTCGGCGGGGGTGATGAGCCGGGTCCGGGACTGCGCGTACGCGAACCCGTCCTCGGTGATGCCGATGGCGGCGTTGGTGCCGTCCACCTTCTCCGTGATGACAATGTCACGGTTGAGCCGGGCCAGCTTGGGCCACGGCTTGAACTCGATGTCGGTCACTTCGCTCCTTCTGCGGCACGCCGCTTGTTCTCACGCCGCTCGACCGCGAGGGTCAACAGCTTCGACGGCTGCGGTGTCCGGGCGACCCGCAGGATGACGGCCCGATGGCGACGCTGCCGTCGGGTCTTGGGGAACAGGAACTTCTGCTGGTCGAAGTGGCGCCGCGCGTAGCGACGGGGCAGGTCGGCCGGGAGCCCGAGCGCCTGCTGGTCCCACTTCCAGATGGAGCCCCACAGCTTGGCCCAGCGCCGGGTGGCGCGGTTGTGGAGGGCGGGCGACTCCCAGACCTCGGCCGGTGTCAGCAGCGCGGGCGGCTTGGGCTTGTCGGGCGCCTGCTCGCTCCGAGCGAACGGGTTGCGGATGTTCAGCTTCACGATAGCCACTCCTTCGAGACGATGCTCGGCTTCCAGATGACCTGAGCGTTGAGGTACTGCTCGGACTGGCCCATGCCCTCCATGGCACGGGTCCCGGCGACCATGACGACATTGTCATTCTCGCCGAGCCAGAGCCCGATGGTCTCGACGGTGGCGACGTCGGTCGGGATTTCCGACATGAGCATCCAGCCGTCGTGCGCCGCGAGCCCGCTGTCAATCCAGCGCACCCGGACGGCGCGACCGAGGTCAGCGTCCTCGCTGATGGACTCGGCGATGACCGCTTCGAGCGGGTCCGCCTTGAACTGCTCGGGGAGGATGGACTCACCCATCGAGCCAGTCCCGCATCCCGCCGAAGTCCTGCCCGACGGGCTGGACCCAGCTCTTGGCCTGCGCCCACATGCGAGCCCGCTCGTCCTTGTTCGGCAGCCGTCCGGCCTCCTTCATGCGGGCGTCGCGCACCGCAGCGACCGAGTCGGGGCTGAGCCTCGACGTGGCCTGCGCGTAGAGCGCATCGACCCGAGCCCACTTGGCGGCCAGCGCCTCGGCGGTCTCGGGGATGGGGATGAATTCGTCGGTCATGCGTGCTCTCCTCTCAATTGCAATTGGTGTGCTCGGCTGCGGTAGCCCTTCCGCACCCCCGGGAGGAGGCAGAGGCGGGAGGGGCTACCGGAGCCGAGCACGGTGGCTCCGGGTTGAACTAGCGGCGGCCGTACGGTCGCTTGAACTTCCAGACCAGCAGGTAGGCTGCGGTCCCGATGGCGGCCAGCAGGAACAGCGTGCCGTTACTCGGTGCGGAAGGGGTCGTGGTGGGCTCGGTGTCCGTCGGCGGCGCCGTCACGGTGACGACAGGCGGGACCGACGAGGACGTTGTAGGGGTGGGGGTCGGGCTGGAGGGCGTCGATGACGGCGCCGGGGTCTCGCTCGGAGACGTACTCGGCGAGGGCAGCGGCGTCGGCTCGACGCTGGGCTCCGCGCTGGGCGTGGGCGAGGGCTCGACGGACGGCTCGACGGACGGTGTTGCGGATGGCTCGACCTCCTTCGGGGTGCACACGATGATGTGGCTGATGTCCTTGTTGGACGCCGTCAGGTAGAGGTTGCCGGGCGTCGGGTCCACGAACACGTCGTTGACGAGAGCCGACTTCAGGATGAGGGCGACGTAGTCGCCGGGGCTGAGGACGACGCCGTCCGTGCCGACCCAGAGGTCCACGGGCGCCGACTGGTCGAACGGCTCGTACTTGACGCACGTGGCCGGAACGTCGAACTGGTTCTCCCAGTTCTCGGCATGGTTGCCGTCGCTGCCGCCGGGATAGGCGGATGCGCTGCCCGCGAGGGCGATGGCGAGGACGGCCCCGAGGACCGCTGCGGTACGGATGAGCTTCAAGGCTTTCCCCTTCGTGGTGGAGCTATCTTGCTCCTGTGGTGAAGTGTAGCACGTCTTGTCAACTACACTAGACTCCCCCAACACGACGTCCGTGCAGTGGTGGCGGCTGCGCCAGTGGTCAGCGAGGGGCGGGCGCTCGGCCAGCCGGTCCCGCCACGTCTGGCCGCTCATGCGTCGAGGACCATGCCCCGGAACCGGACGTAGCCGCCCCGGTCCAGCGTCAGGCCCTTGCCGAAGTTGACCGTGGTGTCGGGCTCGGGCAGGAACTCGCCCTGCACCAGCTCCTTGTACGTGGCCGGGTTCAGGATGCCCATGACCTGCCGGTCCATCTCGGCCGCCGCGTTCTCGCCGATGCGCTGCGCGGCCTGCCTAATCATGTCAGCGGTGAGGACGCTGCCCGATTGCAATGCGTCCTTCGGGACCTCGGGGTCGATGGAGTAACTGCCGGTGTACCCCGCCAGCTTTGCAACGGCCGCGATGTCAGCGTCGGTCGCCCCGGCCGCGCGGAGCTTGGCCTTGGCCTTGTCCTCCTTGGTGGCTGACTCGGCCGCAACGGCCAGCTCGTTGAGGCGGGACACCGCTCGGGCATCCTCGACCTTGGCGCCCTGCGACACGGCGTACGCCTCGGTCCCCTCGTTGCACTGCCAGCAGTCGGCGTGCTTGCAGGGCTGGCGGCACAGGCCGGAGCACAGGTTCCCGGAGTGCGGCACCATCGTCATCGGAGCACCAGCGCGAGCGTCCACACGGTGAGCGCCCACGGCAGCATGTCGGCCACGTGCTGTCGGGCCTTGAAGGTGCCGCGCGAGTTCAGGACTGCCGACCACAGCATTACAATGACGCCAGCTCCGAGCACAGCTCGGGCGATGGTGCCATCGAACCCCAACAGCGCGAGCAGGCCGAGCAGTCCCGGCGCCCACAGCAGGGGGAGGAGCATGACCATGGCGGTCTACCTCTCGAACTTGTTGCAGTCGGGGCAGCCGATGTAGGGGCGCCCGGCCTTGGAGGTCTTCCCGATGCCGGGCTTCCCGTGGTCGGGGCAGACCCAGTCGGTGACGGGCGGCTCGGCCGCCGTCGGGTGGAGCAGATGGTCTTCGGCGTCGGGGTGCTTGAAGGTGGCCTCCTGCGCCGCCTTCTGCTTGGCCTCGAAGTCGCGGGCGAACGCCTTCGCGTCACCCTCGGCCTCGCGCGCCTTTCGCTCTGCGTCGAGGTCCACGACCTTGTCGTCGGTGGAGTCGCCGAGATAGGTTCCGCTCACCATGACGTCGATGCCGTCGGCAATTGCAATGGCGTCCACGGCGAACTTGCGTAGCGCCTTGGCGTGGTTGTGCAGCGCCTCGTTCGACATGAACACGCCGACGTCGTTCGGCAGCGGCAGCTCGGCGGCTCCGGCCTCCCCCGCCACGGGGGTCAGCTTGCGGGCCTCGGTCTTCTTTCCTTGCATGACCTCAGCGGTCAGTGCGGCGAGGGCGGACTGCCCGCCCTTCTTCTCGTCGGTCATGGCTTATCTCCAGTCGCTAGGTGCGCTGCCCGAGACGGACTCGGTGAACAGCGCGGTGGGGTGTTCGTTGGTGAGCAGGAAGCGGGCGAGGGCAATCTCCCCGAAGAACGCGAGGCTCACGTCCTCACGATACTCGAAGCTGTCAACCTCCCACCCGTCCGGGCGGATTTTGATGATGTTCCCGTGCATCGTGGCACGGAGGAGCTTGCTCAGGCGGTCGTCAATCTGGTCGCCCGACCCGATGAACGTCCCGGCGAGGTAGGCGGTGCCCTGCACCACGTGGCCGGTGTACACGTCGGGGCTCGTCTTCCAGTCGCCCAGTGACAGGCGCCCGCCGATGGCCGCGATGATGGCGGTGTTGATGCGCCCGGCGTCGGCCTCCTTCTGCCAGTAGTCGGAGCGGTTGGCCTCGGACGGCGGGAGGAACCAGAGCAGGACGTCGGCGGACCCGGCGTACCCGACCTTCAGGTTCCAGACCTGCGGCTCCTGCGCGAGGATGACGAACGGCACGGCCGACCGCATCTCCCAGTAGTTGACCATGCAGTTCCCGACGAAGTCGATGTCCTCGTCGGTCACGGTCGGCAGCACCTTGCGCTTCTCCTGACCCCACTGCTGGTCGAAGTACCAGCGGATGATGTCCTCGGAGAGCTGCTTCATCGGCACGCCAATTTCAATGAGCTTGTGGGTCACGCTCCCTCGAACAGCGGCGATGTCGCGCGGCTCGTCGGCGGTGGATTGGAACCACTCGCGCAGGTCGCGTAGCTGCTGCTCGTCGCCGTTGGTGGCCAGCATCCGGGTGACGAACTCGCCGGGGAACGGGCCGTCTTTCTTGTAGCCCTTGACCAGCCGCCCTCGGGTGGACTTGGAGTAGTCGCGCCACTCCGCCCGGCGCTGGCCGATGGCGAGGTTCGTCAGGTTGTTGTTCTGCCATCGCTGGAGCTGGTACGGGATGCCCACCACGCTCCGGGCTGCGGTCACGCTGATGACCATGGCTCGCTCAGTTGCGCCGTACTCGCGGTGGAGGTCGGTGTCCCCGCCCGGCCACTCGTACATGCGGAACCCGGCGGCGTTGGAGCTGGCGTTGACCGGCATTACAATCCCGCCCGCTCTCGCGCTGTGGCTGTAGAGATGAGGCCCACGTTGAGCTGCTGCATGGTGGACATGAGCATGGCCATGGCCTGCACGCTGTCGGGCTTCAGAGCCGGGTCGTCCCATGACGCGCGGTCCCGGGTCCAGCACCGGCTGAACTTGGGGATGCCCAGCAATCGGGCGGCAGCGTCGAGGTCCACCTGCTCGCACGGGGGGAGCCGCTTCAGGCTATCGACGTGGTTGGCTTCAGCGACTTCGCACGGGGAGTCGCCGGTCGTGTACCACGTCCCGCCGCAGAGCGTCTTCCCGTTCTCGTACTTGTGCAGCACGACCGGGTCGCTCGGGTCCACGCCGCTCACTTGATGAGCCTCCGATTGGGGCGGCCAGAGTCGCGGACGGCCCACTCGTTGGGGTCGATGCCATCGGCCTGTCGCGCGCCGCCGATGGGCGGGCGGTACGGGGCGCCGTGCTCGCGGCACACGTTCCACTTCGGACCCTGCGAGTTGCCGAACTGGATTTCCACGACGCCCTCCCACGGGCACGGGTTGATGTCGCGCTCGTCCGGTGACTCCGGGCGACGGCAGCCGATGAGGCGATGCACTGCGGCGAGGTCAGCGGCAGAAGCGCGCTCGCGCTCGACGGTACCCGGGACGGTGGTCTCGGCCGTGCGCCCGAAGGTCCCCTGCTGCAAGTGCGGGAGGGGCGCCCGGAGTTGGGCTTCGACCTGCTCGCCGACCAGCTTTGCGACCTCGTCGCTGAACAGGTTGCTCACGCGACGGAGTCGGTGAGCGCGAGCATTGCAATGGCGAGGAGCGCGAAGAGTAGAGCTGGCGTCCAGACGGACCCGAGGCCGATGGCCACGAAGGCGATGAGGAACAGCGTGGGCCGACGGACCCGGCTGCCGCCCTGCCCCGTGACAGCCGTGGCGTAGAACTCGTGGCCGGACTCGATGATGTCCTTCACCTTGGCGCCGATGGCGTTGGGCTCAGGCTTCTCGATGTGCGTCGTCACCATCTGGTGTCTCCTTTCGCTGACGGGGGTTCACCCAGTCGTTGCCGGATGCGTCGCGGGGGCATCCGATGTCATGCGTCTGGTGCGGGCAATACTGGCGACCGCCCGTCGAAGTGACGTACATCTTGCCATGTCCTGCGACGGGGCACAAGTCCCCATCGCCGAGGTCGTGGTAGTCGCTCGTCCGACGGAATGCCTTGCCCGCTGGCTTGGCGATACGGGCCAGCCGCTCGCGCGGGCTGACCCCCGTGTCAACCGGGGCGCGGAGTCGGGACTCCTCCCGCTCCGTGTCGAGGTTGGTGTCCTTCGAGGCCCGGCTCATTGCAATTAGACCTCGGGGTCTTCGGTCAGAGACGGGCGGGTTCCCGTCACGGCGGCCACGGCGGCGATGAGCGCGGCTCGGTCGTTGGCGCTGATGACCTTCTGGAGGTCCATGCTCGCGTGGACCACCTGCACGAGGAGCTTGACGTCGCCCGTCAGGGCCACGGCCTGCTGGGCCTCGGGTCCGGTCATCCCCTGCATGAGGGCCAACATCTCGGGGGTGGTGAGCAATTCCTTGAACTGCTCGTAGGTGGATTTGATGTCCTGCACCTTCTCGGGCAGGGAACGCTGCTGTGCCATGCGACTACTCTACTCCCTTCAACCCAGGATTGTCCAGCGGGGTGTGCGTGTGGGTGTCGTGGTAATCCTCGTACTGGCGGCGCCACGCCTCGTGGTTCATGGCCGCCTCGCCCGGGAGATGCCCCTTCGTGTGCCGCTCGGGCAGAGGGCCAGTGCTCTCCGCCCACGCGACCTCGCCCCCGCTGATGGACCGGGGCTCATTGGCTGACCAGCTCCGGCCGGTCTTCACCTGCATTTCAATATCCTTCCACGGTGACGGTACCCTCGAACGGATGCTCGGGGTCCTCTCGCTCGGTGGCCAACTCGGCCTCGACATCGCGCTTGGCTCGGTGCGCGCCACAGGTCCCGGCGCGGCAGGATGCGCACCACGTCTCGCCGGGCTTCGGGAACGCGGCGTTCCACATGGCGCGGAACCCGCCCTCGGCCTCGCCCGACTGGCTGCCCCGGGTCGGCAGCCCGAACGCGTGCTTCAGGTCCACGTGGGCCGACAGGGCCTCGCCGTCTCGCGGCGTGGACCACGACCCTCGATGGATGTCGGCGACGACAAGCCGCTCGACCGCATCGAGCTGACGCTGGGTGAGCGGCATTACAATCCCCTCGGCTTCATGTGGGGGTCCTTGACGAACTCGTGCTCGGCGGGGTTGGCGCAGCCGCGCTCGCCGTTCGACATCCGGCGCATGTCCCGCTCGCACTCCTCGGCCGTGTAGCCGATGACGCGCCACGGGAGCCGCAGGTCGATGACGCCTGCCGTGATGGTGTCGCTGACCTCGTTCATGCACTGGTTGCAGAACCGGAACTCGGACCCGCCGCCCGACCCGCGCTCGTCACGCGAGCCGATGTTCAGGATGGCCACGACCTCGGGGTCCTCTTGGTTGACGGACCGGGAGCGACGGCACCCATTGCAGGATGACGTGCGCTCCCAGCCCTCGGCCGCTCGGACCTCGGCGTGGACCTTGGCGAACGGCTTCGTCATGGCCGCACCGCGACGGACGTCTGGTCCGCTGCCCGGTGCGCCGCCTCGACCATGGCTTCGGCCACGGCGAGCGCCTGCGCCGCGCTGTACTTGTTGCCGCCGATGGTGACGTAGACCCGCCCGAACTGGTCGGGCTTCGGGGTCGTCACCTGCTCCTTGACCTTGTCGAGCCCGGCCACCGAATTGTAATCGGCGCGCTTCGAGCCCCAGTTCTCTCTGGTGTAGGCGAGGTCGCGGGCCTCGGCCTCGATGCGCCGGGCCGTGGCCAAATGCTCATTGGCCCGTTCCTTGGCCGCGATGTACCCGGCCACGTTCAGGGCCACGACGCCCGGGGTCTCGGGTGCGAACTCGGCGTCACGCCCGGCGTAGTTGCCCTTGGTGATGGCGGACTTGACGGAGCGCCCGTGCTCGGGGCACAGGAACGTGACGTAGTCCACCTTGACCTTGCTGGAGTCGTGCCACTCGATGAACACGCCCGCAGCGGCGGGGGTCGGGACCTCCTTGGAATAGTAGGACCGGCTGGAGCCCTTCTCATAGTGGCGGCTCGTGCTCGCGCACGCGACCTCCCCAGCGAAGACCCCTTCGGTGATGCGCTCGACCTGCTCGGTCTCGCGAATGCGCTTGGCGTAGTAGATGCTCACGCGGTGCCTCCTGTCCAGTCGATGACTCGGTCCACTCGCAGGACCTCGGGGGTGAAGTCTTGGTCCCAGCTCCGGCGGAGCATGGCCGTAATTGCAATGTTGTCTCGGGCGATGACGACAAGGGTGTCGCCGTTGGTGGCCTTGTCATCCTGCCGCCCGTTCCAGCGGCCAAGCGACTCGGGGAGCCGGGCGACGATGAGCGCCGCTGCTCCCTCGATGTCCTCGGTGCGGAGCCGGGCGAGGATGACGCTCGCGGGCTGCGGCATCTTCTGCCCCAGTGCCACGAGCGACTTCTCGGTGTGCCGGTGTACCAGCATCTCAGTTGCTCCACGCTCGGGAGTTGACGCCACAGGCCCAGTGGTGAGGGCGCCCGTCTCGGGGCGAATTGCAATCGCAGCCGATGCCGAACTGGCGTCGGACCGCGAGCATCTTGTGGCGCTGGATGCGGAGCGCCCGCTCGATGGCTTCGTGCATCTCAGTGTTCGACCATCTGGTCGTGGTTGCCGTCGATGTAGCCGCAGTCGTCGCAGAGCGTATCCTCGACGCGCTGGGTGTGCTTGCAGGACTGGCCGCCGAACTTCCACGCGGGGCACGGGCAGTAGAAATAGGTGCCGCCGTTCTTCGTATCGTAGCGGCGCTCGACGTGCCACGGCTGACGGCCAGAGCCGACGATGTCCCACGTGTTGGTGATGACCACCTTGCTGAAGGTGCCGTCGGACTGGAGCACGTCGGGCGTGGCGCCCATCAACTTCTGGACGGCGGCGAGGTCCGCCTTGCTCGGGGTGGGCATCACAGACCCTCCGCCGTGCACGCCTTGCAGCGGCGCGGATTTGCGATGGTGCGGACGCCGTCGTCGCAGGTCGGGCACGCGGTGCCGGGGATGCGAGTGTCGTCCGCCCGGGACACACGGTCCAGAGCGTCATTGACGCGAACCGTGATGCCCATAGCGGCGGCCCGATTGGTCTCGCCGCTCGTGTCGGGCATGAGGTCCATCATGCGATACCTCCGTGGTGGGTCCTCTAGTAGGACCGCGTACGCGCGACTCTAGTCTACATCTCACACCATGTCAAGGGGGTACTTTCGGCGGGGCGGGTTGTTCCCGGCGGGGGAATTGCAATGTTCGGCGAGCCCCAGCTCCAGCTCGGCGAGCTGGTGCGTTCGAGCACCGCCCTCGAAGGCGCATTGCAATCGCTCCTCCGGGCTCCTCGTCGTAGTTCTTCAAGCGCCATTGCAATGCCCGGCGCGTGTTGTTCCGGGCATGAAAACGCCCGGGCCATCTCTGACCCGGGCGCTGGTTGGGTGTGGCCGGGAGGGGTCCCGGCCCTCCCGCTACTGGCGGACGATGGGCACCGCCACCGCCCACGTGGGGGTCGCTCCGTTGGCCACGTACCGGCTGCCGGTGACGTTGGCCCCGATGATGACCGGGACGCCCGGGTCGCTGCCCCACGGAGTGTCGCAGTCGGTGATGACGATGACGGCCCGGTTGCCGTCGGCCACCGCTCGGGCGATGCCGACATCCATCCGGGTCCCGCCGCCGCCGCCGATGCGCTCCGGGACGGTGGACCCGTAGTCCGTGACCCGGGTGTCGCAGCCGTAGACCCGGACGTCCGCAATGCGCTTGATGAACGCGGCAGCGGCCACGGCCATTTCAATGTCCATCGGGGTGATGGACCCGCTCGTGTCGATGACGATTGCCGCGCTCGGCCGCTGGCCAGTCCAGCGCGGGACCATCGCCCCGCCCATGTCCCGGATGTCACGGCGGCCCGGCCATGTCCACGTGGTCGGTGCGCCGACCTGCGACATGCTCCGGGACACGACCGTCGCCAGCGCCCGGTACCATGCGGCCCGGTCGATGTCGAGTTCGCGCTCGGCCCATTCGCGGAGCGCATCGCCCGGAGCGTCGCCCCGACCGCCACCGTAGGCGGATTGCAATACGTTCTGCGCCGCTTCGTGCCGTGCGTCCTCGCCACCGTTGGCCGCCCCGCTGCCGGGCTGGCGAGCGTCGCCCGCTTCCCAGTCTCGGGGGGTCCCATCGGCTGCGCTGCCGCAGTCGGTGGGGTCCTGCGTGGCGGTCCCGGCGCCGCTGCCGGACCCGTCGCCCGGCTGGCCGCTGCCGCTGCCGTCGCCCTCGCCCTTGTCAGGGTCGGGAGTCTGGCCGCCAGCGGCGCCGTAGTAGACCTCGGCCGCTAGCCCGTCCGGCAGTCCCAGCGTGGCGGGATAGACCGCCCCGTCAGGTAGCCCGGCGAGCCGTTGGTTGATTTCGGCATCCCCCGCGACGTTCCATTGGCCATGCTCGCGACCATTGCACCGGCCCGCGTGGTCCAGTAGCAGGTGCTCCAGTTCGTGGATGATGACGGCGCCGCGCTCGGCGTCCGTCAGTCCGGCGGAGAACGTCGGATTGTAATGTGTGACCCATTCGGTGGACGTCGCGAACGTCGAGACTTTGGGGTCGGCCACGATGCGCAAGCGCAGGACGCTGGCCGCGTAGTACGGGTGCGTGTCGAACGTCCGTTCGATACCGGCGTTGATGAGCGGGTCCGCGTGGTACCGGGTCACGATGCCACCGTCCCGCTGAAGTCGATGCCGGTCGCTTCGATTGCGGCCACGAGACCGGCCACGCCGACCGCGAAGTCTGGACCGCGCTGGACCATGCGCCGGGCCGCCACGGCCACGACCGCAGGGTCGATTTTGACGGCTGCCACGAGCACGTCCAGCGTGCGCGGCAGCGTGTCGGGGGTGGCCGCTTCGCATAGGGCCGTGATGGTCGCCACGAACGCGTCCTGACGGGTCGGCAGCGGCGCCGTCCCGGCGAGCACATCGGCCACGGTCGGGAGGTCCCGCTTCGCAGCCCATCCGGCGAAGACTCGCGCGGCGCCATCGCCGACCGCCAGCCCGGCCAAATTGTAATCGCCGGTCGTGTCCACGAGCCGGGCCGCATTCGTCCACGAACGCGGGCTAGGCCACGCCCCGGACCGTGCGCGATGGTCCGTCGGGACCGCCAGCAGTTGGTCCGGGACCTGAGCGTGATACTCGGCCAGCAGTCGCAGGGTCGGGCTAGTCTGAGCGGCGGCCCATGCGGTCCAGTCCGCCGTCGGGACTGGCCAGTCGATGTGAACCCAGCGGTTGGCCATGGCCGGTGCGAGCGCCCATCCGCCGACCGCAAGGTCCGGGGGATTGGCAGCGGCCACAATGCGGGTGTCGTCCGGGAGGGTCCAGCCGTCAGCGCGGCGGGACTGGACCACGCCCAGCAGCGGCGCCGCGATGACCTCCGGGACCGTGGTCAGTTCGTCCAGAAATAGGATGGTTGCTTCGCCCCGGTCGTGCGCTTCGTTGATGCGCCGCGCCCAGCCCGGGATGGTCGCTTCGGTGCGCTTGCGGTCCTCTGACGGCATCGGGATGCCAAGAATGGTCGTGGGGTCCTGAGCCGACGCGATGACGACCTCCAGATACGCTCCGCGCTCGATTGCAATTGCTTCGATGGTCGCGGTCTTCGCGGTCCCGGGTGCGCCCAGCAGCAGGGCCGGGACGTTCGCGTCGATGGCTGCCGCCAGTTTCTCGGCTGCCGTGGTCGTGGCCATGGTTCGTGCTCCGTTCGTGCTCGTGGTTGCGTTGATGTCTTGCGCTGGCAGGACTGCCACCGCTAGACCTTGCGGGAGTAGGTGCGCCGTGCGCTCGGGATGAACGGGACGCCGTCGAGACCGCACACGATGCCGGTCCCGTTGGTCCGGGCGATGGCGCCGGACGTCATGCGGGCGACTGCGCCGCAGTTGGGGCATTGCAATTTGACCTGACGGTCGGGCTGGACAATGCCGGTGTGCGCCGCTCCGTGTCGGCATCCCGGGATGGCGCATTCGTGCTCCGTCCCGATGTGCTTCGGCTCGGCGTCGCGGGCCGCTTGACCCTCGGCCCGGTTCGCTTCGGCCGCCTCTGCGCGGACCTCGGCCAGTTCGTCCGCCGTGGCGACCTCGGCGTCCGGTGCGATGGCGCCCAGTTTGACGGCTGCCGCGATGTCGGCTGCCGTGGCGCGCTTGCGGTTCGTGCTCGATGCCATCTCGACATCTCCCGTACGTGTCCCGGCCCGGTGTGGACCGCTGGACTGCGTCCAGCATACCCCGGGCGATGACAATGTCCATACCCCCGGGGGGTATGCGGGCCGAGTAGGTGGTGTCGGCTGGCACCGCCTATAGAACGGGTGTGCACTTTGTGTGTGTGTGTCGTGGTGTCCGGCGTGTCCGTGGTCATGGTGCCACGGTGCGAACGGCGCGCGCGGGCCGGGATTGGGCCGACTTGTGGCGACCCCCGGGGGTGGGGGTGGTTTCAGCGGTGGCGGCGTGCGGGCGGACATGCAGCCACCTGCCTCCACTGAAATTTCAATGGCTGAGCGTGAGGGACCCCCCAAAACGGCAAAAAGTGGAGGCAAGGGGTCCACTCAGAGGTAAACTTTCTAGCTCAGTTCTCGTGAAGGGGTTTTTCTACAAACTGCCTCCACTGCCTCCACTGCCTCCACTCCGAAAAATCGACCAATTTGGGACCCCTTGACGAGTGTCGAGCAATGTGCATAATAGCGATAGACCCCGGCACTACACCCGGGCTGGTCGAAAGGAGACCACGTGAACATCCCGCAGCCGACAAGCGGCTCAGGGTTCATCCCTGAAATCGAAGACGGCCTTTTCATCGCCGACTTCACCACCATCGAGCCCGAGGAGCACCCGGACTGGGCGGTCGAGAAGGACAGCTTCGGCAAGCCCGACGACGGGCGACGCTTCCGCTGGTACTTCACCATCCTCGATGACGAGGGCGCGCCCGCCATCGCGCCGAACGCCGAGGACCCGGACGACGAGCTGGTGCTCCACGCGCTGACGCGCAACATGAGCAACCACGAGAAGTCCAACGCCACCGCCCTGATGAAGGGCCTGTGCTCGCCCGCCGAGTTCAAGCTCTGGGAGACCGGCGACGTCGCCGCTCTGGTCGGTGCGTTCGGCGCCTCGCGTCGGGTCCACGTCAAGGTGGCCCACAGCGAGAAGGGCTACCCGCAAATCGAGGCGACCCTCGGCCCGGTCAAGGCGAAGGCGGGCAAGTAGGCCATGGACGTCACCATCGCGGTGACGGTCACTCGCGACGACGGCACCGTCCTCACCCGGACGGAGTCGTACGGGAACGGCGGACGGTGGGTTCTCAACCGCCCCCGCCGCCTGACCCGAGCCGAGGTCCGCAAGGGCATCGACGCGCGGGTGGCCGCCGCCCTGAACTCCATGGGGGTGCGCTGATGCCCGCCAAGGCGCACACCTACTCCACCGAACAGGCGGCAGCCAAGGTCGGATGCAACCCGGAGACCATCCGGCGAGCCATCCGCGCCAAGGAGCTGCTGGCCACCCGAGAGCCGACCAAGAGGGGACGTGGCTACACCATCCTCGCGGCGGACCTCGCAAGCTGGCTCGACAAGCGTCGAGTCGGGTAAGCTATCGTCGGCTCGCTCCCCGGGTATTGCACGTGGTCGCACCACGCCGCAGCCGGGGGCGGGACCTGCCCCGGGCGCAGTGACTATTAGGCCATGGCCGAGAGTCGGACACGCCCGGGGCCTGCATCCCATGAAGGAGACCCCTTGACCAACCCCATCCTCACGATGGCGGCGCTCGAATACACCAAGGCCGGACTGCACGTCCTCGCCCTCGAAGGAAAGAAGCCCAACGGCCGCGTGCACGGCGAGAGCTGGTCGTACGAGGACAGCTTCCACGGTGAGGTCACGGACCCGGCCGAGATGGAGGCACTGGACCGGGCGTTCAGCAAGGAACTCGGCACCACCGGCATTGCAATCCTCATCCCGCCGGAGTTCGTCGTCGCTGACGTGGACACCGAGCGCGCGGCCGAACTCCTGCTGTCGCTGGGGTTCGAGGCCAACGAAGACACCATCGCGGCCCAGACCAAGAACGGGCTGCACGTGTGGTTCTGGTGCCCGGGGGCAGACAAGAACCGCTGGCTCGGCGACGGCGAAGAGCCGAACCCGAACCGTACCCTCCTCTTCAAGGGGCTCGGCGGATACGTCGTCGCGCCTCCCTCGCTCCACTTCGGCGCCGACGGCGAGCAGGATGGCCAGTATGTCTGGGCCGCAAACTCGCTCGTCGTCGGCGGCCGACTCCACATGCCCGACGTCATCCCGGACGGGGCGTATCGCAGGTTTCAGGTGCAGGACCAGCTCGCCGAGCTGAAGCCCCCGAAGGAACAGACCTCGCATTTCAATCTGGTCCCGAACGACGGCCACTGGGGGACATGGGAGGTCGTCTGGTCCTTCGCGACCGAGGGGCTGGAGCAGGCCATCATCAACGCGGCCGACGGCAACCAGAACAACGTCATCCACTGGGCGGCTATGACAGCGCGCGAAGAGGGTGTACCGTATGACGTCGCAATGACTCGACTCCTCGAAGCCGCAATCAAGGGAGGCCACCCTCGCCAGCGCGCCCGCGACACCATCAAGGGCGCGTACAAGCGTGGGTAAGCTGCCGCCCAAGCCCGACTTCAAGATGCACCAGTCGTCGCGGGACGACTACTTCGCGAAGCTGCTGTCCATGAACGCCCCCATCGGGCTCGGCGACCGGGTCCGCTACGACCACTCGACGCAGCTCTGGCACATCTGGAACGGCATCCGCTGGGCGCCGGACCGGAAGACCGAGATGTTCGACCTCATCCGGGGCCAGCTCATGGTCTGGGGCAACGACCACGAACTAATCAAGGACCGGGACGACTGGAAGCTCTTCGGCCCGCTCTTCGACTACAACAAGAAAGTCGCCGTCCTGAAGACGCTCGCGTCGTTCGACGGCATTGCAATGTCGGGCGAGGAGTGGGACCGGCAGCCCGAGCTGATGGGGTTCAACAACGGGGTGCTCGACCTGCGGACCCTCGTGCTCGACACCAACCCGGCCCCCGACCTCCTCATCTCGCGCTCGACCGGCGTGGACTGGGACCCGAAGGCGGACGTCAAGCCGTTCGTCGCGTTCGTGGACGACATCATGGGTCACGACTCCGACATCCGGGACTACCTCCTGCGCGTGCTCGGGTACTCGATGCTCGGCACCAACCGCGAGCAGCAATTCTGGATGTGGGTCGGGCAGGGCCAGAACGGCAAGGGCGTGCTTGCTCGCACGGTGGCCGCCGCTCTCGGCGACTACGCCGCGACCCCGCCGGACACCCTGTACATGAAGTCCAAGTGGGGCTCGGCGTCGAGCGACAAGCCCCGGCCGGAGCTGCTGAAGCTGGAGGGCGCGCGGTTCACCTACATGTCGGAGCCGCAGGGCGGGCAGTTCAACGAGGAGATGCTGAAGGCTCACACCGGCAACGACCCGATTGAGGGTCGGACGCTCTACGCGAAGACCTTCAAGACGTTCCAGCCCACCCACAAAATCGTCTTCCTGACCAACAACCCTCCACGGACGGACGACGTCGGCCCCTCCATGCAGCGCCGCGTGCGCATCGTGTGGTTCGAGCAGGACTACCGGGACCCCTCGCGTAACGACAAGGACATCGAGGACAAGCTGAAGACCGTCCCGGCGCTCCAAGGTGCGCTCCGGGTGATGGCCGTGGCCGCCAACGAGTATCTGGCGCAGGGGCTCGTGGAGCCGCAGAAGGTGCTCGACTGGTCGAGGGCCTACATCGAGGAGAACGACCCCCTCCAGACCTTCATCGTGGAGCAGTGCGTGCTCGAACCGGCCTCCGAGCTGGCCGCCGGGCAGGCGTGGAAGGCGTTCGAGGGCTGGTGCGAGCGCAACGGCGTCGAGAAGCTGTCGCACACCGGCTTCGGGCTCGCTATGGCGCGCAAGTTCACGAAGAAAGTGCGCAACACCGGCAACTTCTACCTCGGGCTGCGCCTGAAGAACTCGACGGATGCGACAGATGACGACGAATAACGACATCCCGCTACAGCCTGATACAGAATTCGGGCTCCGCCGGTCGGTTCAGATGCTCAAAGAGGACCCGAAAGCCGCTCGCGAGGCGTTCAAGGCCGCCGGAAAGGCGTTCTGCCCCCATTGTGGGGTCAAACACCGCACGAAAACCCCCGATGAGTGCCAAGACGAGCACATGTCGGAGCGGACCCTCCAAAACCGGGTCGTTGCCCGGGCCAAGTCGCGCGGCTGGGTCGTGAAGCACGTCGGAAAGGGCATGACGGGGGCCGAGGGCGTCTGGGTGTCCACCGCGAAGAACTTCCCGGACCTGTTCATGCTCCACGAGGGCCAGCGCCGGGCGCTCGCCATCGAGCTGAAGCGCGAGAAGGGCGAGTACGAGCCCGGACAGCTCGAATACCTCCAGCTCCTCAACGTCTGCGGCATCGACGCCGTGACCATCCGGCCGCATCACTTGCGGGACGGCACCGTCAATGCCATCCTTGGTGCCCGATGACAATTGACATCCGCTGCACCGTGTGCAAGTACCCCGACAAGCGGCGCCTTATCGAGCTGGGCTGGAACGACGGCATGGCCGCCGCTGACCTCGCGCGCCAGTTCGAGGGCCTGACGAGCGCGGCCATCACCAAGCACCTGAAGCAGCACGCCGAAGGTCTCCCAGCGTCCCGCCGCGTGGACGTCGAGCCTGTGACGCCCGCTCGGGAGCGCGTGCTCGCCCTCCAGCGATTGCAATTGGACGAGGTCGAGCGCCGCATCAACCTCGCCAAGCAGCGGGCCGACGAGCTGAACGCCGTGCTGGACGAGCTGGAGGCGGCCGGGGCGGAGGGCGCCGCCGAGACTCCCCGCCACGACTGGTCGGAGTTCACCGACATCCTCGGCAAGGACATGCAGGCGGCCATCGGCTCCATCCTGAAGATGCAGGGGCTCACCGACAAGCGCGAGAAGGCGACCTCCGAGCTGAAGCTCGGGCTCTTCGACTCGATGCTGAAGGCCGGTTTGGCGCCGAAGGCTATCTCGGGCGCTATTAGCCTCCCGCAGCTACCCCCGGGCGACCCCCCGGGCGCTCACGGCGAGCCGACGCAGGGCGACGATAGTGACTGACTGGGTCAAGGAGTTCGAGCGGTGCAAGTGGGACCCCATCCGGTTCGCCCGGGTGTTCCTCGGCATCAAGCTCCACCCGGGCCAGAAGCGGATGATTGAGGCGTACATCGCCCGGACCGACTCGCGCTGGCGCGCTCTCTACTACTGGGTCATGGTGGCCGCCGGGAACCGCGCCGGGAAGACGCTCGCCCTGTCCGTCATCATCCTGCACTCGTGCGTCTACCGCATCGGGCTGGAGCCCCCCAAGGCCGACGCCAGCGAGTACGAGCTGAAGCGGTTCGCCTCTCTGCCGTACCATTGGTGGCACTTCGCCGTGGAGCAGGCCCCGGCCGAACAGGTGTTCTCCGAAATCATCAACCTGCTGGGCGGCTCGCACGCGGCGCAGAAGCAGGGGTGCCCGTGGGCCGACGCGGTCGGCGGCGCCGAGAAAATCTGCAAGGCCACACAGACCGACGGCGTCCCGTGGACGCAGGGCTCGAAGGAGCGCGGCGAGTACGCGTGGCTCATCTTCGCGCCCGAGCTGGGCGGGGCGCAGGTCCACTTCCGGTCCACCAAGGCCAAGGCCCTGTCGGCCATCGGGCAGAACATGCACGGGCTGAGCTTCGATGAGGCGGGCCTTCAGGAGGCGCCGTCCCTCACCTACCTGCTGAAGGAGGTCATGCACGCCCGGCGTCTCTCGACCGGCGGGCAGTTCGTCATCATCTCGACCCCGTCCGCCGACACGAGCACCGAGTTCGAGGACCTGTGGTTCACGAGCAAGAACGTGGACCCGTTCGGGGACCCGCGCTCGTTCTCGATGACAATGTCCACCCGCGACAACATCGGGTTCGGCATCGACCAAGAGAACTTCGACGCCCTCATCCTCCACCAAACCGAGGACTGGGTCTCGCAGAACATCGACGGCAAGTTCATTCAGGCCATGGGGGTCTGGTTCAACGCCGCCAGCGTCCGGGCCGCCTTCATCGAGGACCTGCCGGAGAAGCAGGAGCCGAGGGGGCAGGGCCACAGCTACGCCCACGCGCTCGACCCCGGGCTGAAGGACAAGTGCTGGTCGCTCGTGGCTGAGATGGACGAGAAGGGCGGGCTGACGGGGGTGTCGCTCGACCGCCAGCCCGGCAAGCAGACGACGCGCGGCATCGTGGCCATCGGCGCCCGCGACCACAAGGAGTACGCGACCGGCGGCGCCGACGTCGAGACCGGCGTGGACAACACGGCCCTCGGCGGGCACATGTTCAAGGAACTGCTGGAGGAGGCCATCCCGGTCGTTCGCACTGTCGAGTTCGGCGGGGTCATCAAGACCAAGCGCCAGCTCCTCTCCGACCTGCGGACCGCGTTCGATGAGGGCCGGTTGCGGTTCCCGGCCTCGGGCTACTGGGCCGAGGTCCAGAAGCAGTGCCTCAACTACAAGCTGGCCGACCGGAAGCTGGAGCAGGACCTCGTGATGTGCCTCGCCATCATCGTCAAGGTCTCGCGGTCCCTGCCCCGCCCGGGCACCCCGGCCGCGACGCCCTTCGTCTTCGGCGCCAAGGGCGACCGGGACCCCGATAAGATGTCGGCCGGGGAGAAGCTGATGGCTGGCTACGCGATGGGCGACGGTCCCGGCCTGACGACAGTTGCATCCTTCAAGAGACCCGAGTAGACTCCACACGAACCCATGGCTGACCAGAAGTACAGCAACCTCACGCTCACCAACGGCATCTTGCTGGCTGGTGACTCCGACACGATGCTCCAGCGCGCCCTTCAGACGCGCATCGCGGGTATCAAGACGGAGCATGACGCGTTCGCTGACGCCGCTCGGCGGTTCGACAAGCTGTTCTACGCGACCACCTTCACCAAAGCGGGTGCCGACCTCTGGCCGGACGACCCGAACCTCAAAATCGACGGTCGCACACACATCAGCATCAACACGCCGAGCGTCTACGTCGAGGTCCCTGCTGCCCTTCAGGCCGTGGAGCCCATCGAGAACATGGTCGCCATCGAGGACTCTGAAGAGGCTCGCGACGACGCCAACGCGCTCGAACGCCTCCGCGAGAGCTGGAAGGTCGAGCAGACGTGGCAGATGAAGCGCCACAAGGCCGCCATCGTCAAGGGCCTGTACGGCCGGACGGCCTCGTTCGTGTACCCCGACAAGGAGTACGGCTACCCGTGCGCTGAGGTCGTCATCAACCCCCGTAACCTGTACATGGGGTTCAAGGACGACAACTACGACAAGCTGGAGTGGGCCGCGCAGGTCACGCTCCTCGACCCGAACGCCGTCATGGAGAAGTACAGCGTCGAGGTCACGGTGAAGGCCATGGCCGACGGGAGCGTCGTCCCGTGGGTCGTCAGCGCCATCGACGGCGTCGGGGCCGACGTGCCTCGCCCCGAGCTGAACTGGGGTCCGGCCAAGATTGAGGTCTGGGACTACTGGTACCGGAAGGTCGGGACCAAGGGCAAGCGCGGCCAGCAGGCCAAGATGGAGACGTGGAACTGCATCGTCGTCGGCAACGAGGTCGTGCGCGACGAGAAGTACGGCTACTACGAGGGCACCATCCCCTACGTCCCGCTCTTCAACACGTTCATCCCGGGCACTCCGTCGGGCCGCTCCGAGCTGCACGACATGGAGCAAATCATCATGGAGCAGATGGAGCGCATCACCGCTGGCGCCCAGATGATTGCCAAGGCCACGGCGGGCGACTACTGGCAGATTACGGGCGAGAACGCCCCGGCGCGCGGCGCCGCCAACGTCAAGCCGACGCTGGACCAGACCATCAGCCCCGGACCCGGCAACAGGTTCGAGGCCATCGCGCCGTTCATCGCCGAATTCCAATTGGAGCAGTTCCTCGGGCGGCTCGACCGAATGGCCGCCATCATCTCCGGCCTCAACGACCTGCTGCTGGGGCTCGCCCCGAGCGCGGTCCTCAACAGCTCGAAGGCCATCAACGCCCTCATCGCGAACTACGAGTCGCGGATTGCAATGCGCCGCCTGCTCTTCTACGATTGGGACCGGAAGACGTGGGAGCTGACCTGCAAGGTCTGGGCGAACATGACCGGCGAGGGCGCGAAGTTGATGAAGCGCATCATCAAGAACGGGATGCCCCGTCTCGACATCATCGACCCGTCGCTCTCCCCGCGCGACGAGATGGAGACCGCCTCCCGCGCCGCCAACCTCGTCAACAACAAGCTCTGGTCGCAGGCTCGCGGCATGGACGCCGTCGGCGTGGACGACCCCGAGCAGGAGCAGAACATCATCCGCCGCGAGTCCACGGACGCGACGCTCTGGCCGGACCGAGTCAACCTCATGGTCCAGCTCATGGCCGCGCTGAATGCCGCGCAGCAGCAGATGCCCCCGGGCGCTGCCGCGCAGGCTGGCGGGCAGGCCGCGTCGGGCGCGGTCGCACTTCAGGACGCGCTCGGCATGGCCGGGCCACAGGCTGGTCCGGGCCAGCAGACCGGCGAGGGGCCGAACCCCGAAGCGGCTGTCACCCCCGACGTCGCCGGAGCTGGTAACTCGCCCTTCGCGCAGGGTCCCCAAGGGGCGCAGGCGCAGGGCGGGCCTCAGCCCACCCAAATCCAGTCGATGATTGCCGGGGGTAAGCTCTCCGGTCGCATCTTGAACAACACCAAGGTCGAGCGGAAGTAATGGCCCGGAGTCGCCGAGGCTCCTTCGGCCTCCAGCCGAGGGTCGCCCCCAACGTCACAGGTCAGGTCGTCGCGCTGGCGCGCGAGTATCAGGCCAAGCAGGACAGCAACATCATGGACGCGTGGCGCAACGGCGGCACCTTCAACGGTAAGAAGGTGACGGACGACATGGTGCTGTCCTACTGGCAGGAGCGCGGGAAGGGGCTCGACAAGAACGACCCCAACTACGAGGGCATCCATAACAACATCATGCAGCTCGAATACTCCGTGGCCCAGTCCAAGCAGGACCTCCTCCACGCGCAGGGCAAGCTGTCCGACGGGGCCTACGCTCAGTTCTTCCTGAAGTGGTCCAACAAGGTGCCGAAGAACAGCGAGTTCTACCGCGTGCTCCAGAAGGACGCGGCCGGGCTCATCGAGCAGTCCAAGGCCAAGGCTCGGGCCAACGGCGAGCGCATCAAGACCGAGGCGTTCAACAAGTTCGTGCAGGACACGACCGCCAGCAAGATTGCAATTGGCGACGCCATGACGGCTGACCTCGACAAGCTGTCGAAGCAGACCGGCCTCAGCATCACCGGCAACGGCGACGAGCTGCTGGCCCTCCTGACGCAGGACGTCAAGGCCAACCCGGACGGCCACCGCGCGCTGCTCGACACCCTGAAAAAGGGCGACCCGAGCTTCACGGGCGAGCTGACCGAGGGCTACTTCGCCAAGCACATCAAGGACGCCACGCAGGGCTACGAACTCATCGCTGACAAGGCCCAGAAGGGCGGCTTCGTGTCGGCCTACGCCAGCGCCACGCAGGGCATGGCGACCATGTCGGGCTGGGGCAGCAACGTCAAGGTCTGGCCGGTCTCGCAGACCTACACCGACTTGGAGAACTCGTTCCTGAAGGTCTTCAACGACCCGAACGCCTCCCAGATGGACAAGCAGGCTGCCGCCACGGCGTTCAGCGGGCAGCTCTCGAAGCTGGCGGCGACGCCGGGCATCGACCCGGGCTCGAAGACGATGATGGAGGCTGACGCGCAGCGGCTCCTCGGGCAGGACGCGGGCGACAATCCGTCGTTCGGCACGGCCATGCTCGGGCGGCAGGGCGTGGACCCGAAGATGTCGATGCAGCTCGGCGCGTGGGCGCAGACCAAGGTCGAGATGGACGCCAACCCCGCCGCGTGGGCCTACGCTCCGGTGGACGCCAACGGCCAGTTCGACGTCACGGGCAAGGGGCCGCTGGGCATGGTCCCGGCCGGGCAGGTCCAGCCGGGCGCGCAGGCCGTCATGGTCCCGGGCGCCGACGGCAAGGCCGTCATGGCGATGGTCATGCCGCACTCCGTCTACGCGACCGACCCTAACGACCCGTCCGCGAGCCCGAAGCTCGCCGGGCACACGCTCGATTACAATGTGGGCGGCAAGTCCATCACCCTGTGGGGGTACAAGGACGCCAACAACAACCCCCAGTGGTCCCTCAACTCGCCTCTGGCCGAGGGCTCCACGACCCAGACAAACAACAACGGCGACGTCTTTGTCACGCCGGGGCATGTGACGCTCCCGGTGGACCAGCAGATTGCCGGGCTGAAGGACAACGCGGGCAACCCCATCCAGCTCAGCGACGCCGAGCGGGGCGCGCTCCTCGCGGGTGGGACCATCACCACCAAGGGCGCCGACCCGAAAAAGGGTGTCGGCGGCACCAAGACCGACATCACCCTCTCCGTGAAGAACGGCTACCTCAGCTCGACGTCCACCGTCAACACCATCGACAAGGACGGGAACGTCACCGCCAGCATCGTCACGCCGAACCAGCTCGCCGGGACGACCCCGGAGGGCAACGCGTTCTCGCAGTCGGCCATGCACGCCGGGGACATCCCGGGCGTCACCTTCAGCTCCCCGATGCTCGCGTCCGTGAAGGCGGCGAGCTACACCCAGACGCAGGACCAAGTGTCCAAGTTCGCGGCCGACCCCAACTTCCAGCAGGCGTTCCTGTCGCAGACGATGCAGACGCTCGGCACGACCAACCCGTTCGACCCGCGCATCGCCGACGCGTGGAAGTCCATCACGACCGTCAATGGCAATGCGCAGAACCGGCAGGACCTCGCCGAGTTCCAAGGCAAGCCCATCCCGGCCGCCCTGCGCGCCGACCTGCGCTACCCGGGTCCCGACTTCCAGTCGAAGGACGCGCTGAACTCGAAGCTCAACGTCAACTTCGGCAACGGTCAGACCCTCCAAATCCCGGGCCTGCCGTCCTACCTGAAGGACCAGTCCATCCAAGGCCCGGGCGGCGGCGGCAGCGCGGCCTCGTGGCTCACCGGCAGCCCCATCGGCGGCCTTCTCTCCGGGCTGGGCGTTCAAGTCCCGAGCCAGATGCCGTCGGGCAGCCCCGCTGGCGCCATCAAGCCGACCACGGTCACGCCGTCGCCGACCTCCGGTACGCCGCCGCCTAGCGCCACCCCGGCTCCGACTCCGGCGCCGACCGCTGCGCCGACGCCGCATCCGGTCAACACGTGGGGCGGCGGGTACTAGATGATTGACTGGGGCAAGATTGGGCCTGCCAACAGCCCGACGCCGACGACTCCTGACACCACCACCCCGGTAGCCCCTGCGGCACCGGGTTCACTCGCTGCACCGACCGGCTCCGGGCTGCTCGGCCTCGCCCCGACGGTCGGGCCGGAAGGCGTCCCCAGCGGATACGAGGCTGGCAACTCCGGCACGGCGTGGAAGGCCACGCAGGCGGACGTTGACGCCATGGACCCGGCGCAGCGCATCGGGCGCGGCATCGACGTCCTCGGCAACGCACTCTTCGGGCAGGGCAACGGCTCGCCTCTGGGCGGCATCCCGGTCCTCGGCGACATCGTCGGCGGGGTCGGCAACATCGGGCACACCGTCGGCGACTGGACGGTCGCCAAGCCTCTCGAAGTGGCGGGTAACGTCCTCTCGGGCATCCCGCTGAGCGCGGTCCCGGGCGGGGCCGACGACTCGTTCCGGGACATCGGCGCGAAGCTCGCCGACCCGAACCTCCAGCACGACCCGTTCTACGCCGAGGCGTACCACCAGTGGCAGCTCATCAAGGCCGCCAGCGACGCCGACTTCTTCCACGGCGGCAACATGAAGGGCGATTTCAATGCCGAGTTCCTGAAGGCTCAGGACGACCGGCAGCATGACAGCCAGCTCGGCTGGGCTCCAGACTTCGCGCTCGGCAAGGCGGAGGTCGGCTCGGTCGGCGGCGCATTGTCATTGGCCATCGAGAGCTTCCTCGGGCTGGCCGGTGGCGGCACCCAGCGTGTGCTCGGCAGCGCGGGCGTGTTCAACCCCGACTGGAGCACCGCCTCGTTCGAGGACATGCTGAGCTACCAGACCCAGAAGGACGCCGGGCACGAGCCCACGCTGGCCTTCGGACACCCGACCGACGCTTTCGACTATGCCTACGAGCAGATGAAGGCGGGCAACATGACGCAGGACGCCGCCAAGGCGTACGTCGAGAAGTCGAAGAACGAGAACCGCATCCAAGAGGCGACCCGCCGGTTCGAGTCCGGGCAGGAGGTCTCCGACGTCGAGAAGAAGGCGGTCGAGGCTGTCAAGTCGGGGCTGTGGTCCGAGGACCACGCCATGGACTACATCGTCAGCCACGGCCAGTCCGTCACGCGCAACCTCGTGGGGCAGATTGCCGGTGGCCTCGTCACCGACCCCCTCACGTACGCCACTCTGGGCGCCGGGTCCGTCGCCAAGGCGGGCACCGTGGGCAAGACCATCATGGAGGCTGGCGGCATCGCCAAGACCGCCGGGTTCGCCGAGAAGGCCGCGTTCGCCGCCGAGCAGGCCACCAACTTCGACAAGGCGCGGGTCCTCATCGGCGCCGTGCAGCAGGACGCCGCGCTCGGCCCGGCCTTCCGCATCGCTCGCGGGATGTTCGACCCGCTCGCCGTCTACAAGCCGAGCACCGTCGCCCGGGCCACCACCGACCTGCTGGACGCCACGTCCCTGTCGGCGTTCCAGCGCACCTACGGCCCGGCCGTCTACAAGCTGCGGGCCATGGCGCGCGAGGCTGGCATCACGCCCGAGATTGACAGCGCCATCGCGTCCTACACCAAGTATCAGGGCCTCCTGCTGTCGGGGCGCAAGCTCCAGAAGGACATGCTGGAGCAGGGCCTCGGCATTGAAATGGTCCACACGCCCGTCGATGAGGCCGTCGAGCTGGCCGCCCGGAACGCGCCGCGCGACGCCGAGACGATGCTCGTGGACCACATGACGGCGATGAAGCAGAACGTCTTCGGCGCCGAGCGCGACGCCGACCTCGCGAACCGGCTGGCCACGACCTTCGGGAAGACCTCTGAGGAGTGGGCCAAGCAAATCCCCGACATGTCGCCGGACCTGAAGTCCGCCCTGCACGCCGTCACCTACGAGAAGGGCGGGCGCGAGTTCGCCGAGGCGCTGGGTAAGGTGGACACGGCCGCCTACAAGGGCGACGTGCCCCTGCGCAACGCCACCCTCATCAGCGCCGAGTCGCTGGACAACGTCACGGCCGAGGCCGTCATCAAGAACATCCGCGCCATCCTGTCGGGCGAGGAGCACGCCGCCAAGATTGCAACCGCGAGCAAGGTCTGGAACGACCTCGGGATGCGGTACCCGAAGCTGGCCAACCTCGGCTACGCGACCGGCGGCAAGCAGCAGCTCGAAGACCTCGTCAAGGCTCTGGAGAAGGAGCTGGAGCGCGGCGGCATCATGCGCCGCATGACGGAGGACGAGCTGAACGACCCGGTCCTCCGCCCCTTGCGAGACATGCTCGACCGACACAGCGTCCCGGGTGCGCCGCTCACCAGCGAGGAGCAGGCCATCGCCGACTCGCTCGTCAACCCCCCGCTCACCCCGGGCGAGGGCGTGGCCAAGGCGCCGAAGGGCATGGCCTCCTCCACCCTGAAGAACGGTGGCGGGACGTTCGACGCGGCCACCGGCAAGCCGCTGACTCCGGGCACCGGATACGCAGTCGCCACCGGCCAGCAGGGCAAGGTCGTGGCCGCCAAGGCCAAGGACATCAACGAGGCGTACGTCGAGGTCTCGAAGACTGGCGCGCCCCACATCGGCACGTGGCTCAACCCGGAGGACGGGATGGTCTACGTGGACCCGACGCAGGTCGTGGACGACCTCGAAGAGGCGATGAAGCTGGCGCAGGCGCGCGGCGAGAAGGCCATCTTCGACTTCAGCACCATGGAGGACATCCCCGTCGCGGCGCGCGAGGCACAGCTCGGCGTCAAGCGCAATTGGAATATCGGCTTCCGCCCGGACGAAGAGGTCGCGTGGGGCCTGAAGCAGGACGTCAACACTGGCCGGTACGTCGTGGACCGCGACCCGACCATCAGCCGCATCTACGACGCCGTCCCCGGACGCAACCCCTTCAGCGACACGACGCGCAACGTGCTCGGGCAGACCATCGGCCGGTCCGCCGCCGAGCGCCTGAACAAGCCCATCGAGGCACTGGAGGCCATGACCAACACGATGCGCGACAGCATCACCGGCACCCGGCTCGTGCTGAACATGGAGCAGCGGTTCACCCGGTCGATGTTCGACGCGGGCATCCCGGAGCCGCTGACGAAGCTCATCTGGACCCGCGCCCGCGAGGTCGCCGGGCTCGACACCACCACCATCCGGGGCATCAAGCCGGACGACCTGTGGAAGGTCATCGCCGATGACATCCCGCGCGACCTGCGCTCCGCCTCGGGCGAGGCTCTGAACGTGCACGTCGTCATGGACCACTTGCTCCGGGCGGCCGAGGGCGACCTGCGCATCA